>Ga0126381_100000859_pt1 | contig 33020 bp, 32 predicted proteins | sample PanSoiMetPlot_28_FD_96465 | JGI IMG/M metagenome (GOLD analysis project Ga0126381, IMG submission 96465) | Tropical forest soil microbial communities from Panama - MetaG Plot_28 | ecosystem: Environmental > Terrestrial > Soil > Tropical forest > Bulk soil | place: Panama | collected 2016-02-17 | reverse complement strand
GATACTCTTCGGACTTTCCCGACGATGTTTCCGGATGTCCGCAGCAAGATCCTGAACGTCTGGGATATGTCGGTGTCGAAGGAGATCCCCATCAAGGAGCGCCTCCGCTGGCAGGTTCGCGCCGATTTTCATAATGCCTTCAACCACCCCTGGTTCGGCAATCTCGCCTCGAACAACGTGACCAATGCCGACTTCGGCAAGCTCTCCGTCGCCTCGGTGGATGATACTTCCGAGCCGCGGCTGGTTGTGCTGGTGATGAAGGTGGTGTTCTGAGAGATGATCAAAGGAACAGAGGATCAAAAACTGGAGGCCGTTAAGATGCGAACGATCGAGAAAGTGCTGTCTGGTTGGGTGTTGTTTGTATTCGGATGTACCATACCCATTCTGGCGCAGACAGACTGGCATGCGGTCAAGACTTTCGAGATTGGCGGCCAGGGAGGTTGGGACTATCTGACCGCTGACCCGTCAACCCACCGTCTGTATGTCCCGCGCTCGACTCACACGATGGTGATCGATGATGACTCTGGCGCCGTGATAGCGGATATTCCAGGCCAGAAGAATGCTCATGGCGTCGCGGTGGCGCCCAAAGCCGAACGTGGATTCATCAGTGACGGCGGCGGCGACGGGGCGATCCTAGTATTCGATCTCAAAAGTAATGCCGTTCTCGGCACGCTCGCGGCCTTGCCGGACACAGATGGTATCGTCTTCGACTCTGATTCGGGCTACGTTCTCGCCGTCTCCGGGCGAGGCAAGGCGCTCATGACATTAAAACCCGATATCGATCCGAAGAACGGCAAGATCGACGAACCCATTGCCTTGCGCGGCGAACCCGAATTCCTTGCCGCCGATCGCACTGGCAAGGCCTACATCAATTTGATGACCACCAATGAAGTGGCGGTGGTCGATCTCAAATCCCGTAAGGTGCTGGCAAACTGGCCCGTGGCCCCGGGTGGTTCTCCTGTCGGTATGGCGATCGATGCCGCTAAGGGTCTACTGTTCATCGGTTGCCGGAACCCGCAAAAGCTGATCGTCATGAGCACAAAGGACGGAAAGGTGATTGCGGACATGCCCATTGGTCCAAGCGTGGACGCCATCAAGGTAGACGGTAATCAAGCCTTCGCCAGCACCTCGGGTTCTCAGCTCTATGTTGCCGGCGAAACGCCCTCTGGTAAGTATGAGATTGTTCAGACCGTGAGGACCGGCGAGGGAGCACGCACCATGGGGATCGACGTCGCGAGCCACAGGTTCTATCTGCCTTCAGCGGATTACGAAACCGGTCCCAACGGCCGCCGTTCCCAGAAACCCGGCACGTTCAAGCTGATCGTGGTGGGACGTTGATCGCGTGTTAGATGCGCTGAGGGAACCGGCTCGAACAGGTGTTCAATTCCATTGTTGACCTGTCGGTGCCAAGATGGTGTGCGGTGGGCCCATTTTCCTTAGCAGCAAAACGTAGGTCTAAGAGAAGGGTGGCGAGATACAGCTTCAAAGTAATGGCGGGATTGGCGTGGCCGAGCCGTTTCGAAATAGTCGGGTCGGTACACCCTCGCTGAGCAGTCTATTGAAGTAGCCCCTTCTATTGCATCGCGCGCAACGTGGTTCGAGCATTCTAAGCCGATCGGCCTAAGCATTGTACCCGTAGCCGCATTATGCTCCCTTGCCACCCGCGGCGATCTTATGATTTCGCCGATCGTGATCGCGCTGAAAATGCCATCCTGAGAAGCGCTAGGGCCAGCCCTGCATCCGGGGCCTGCGGATAACCGTCTGGGACGTTCTCGGATGGCTGGCCGCCGGTAAGACGGAAGACCAAGATCATCGAGGATTATCCTGAATTGGAGAAGGATGATTTCCGTGCCCTGTACGAATACGCTGCTCGGTTGGGGCAGAACAAGCGAGATCTCGAGTCGCCCACAGGGGGTTAACCTGGCGTTAAGGATCGGTCTGCTCGTCTCGTAACGTCGCGTTACGTCCGCCTTTTAGATCCTCTCCCAAATCTCGTGCAGCGCTCGCAAGAGCTTGGAATAAAAATCGTTCCTATATTTTGACCATGCGGGTAGTTTAAACCAGTCGCCTAAAGTCGCTGAAAAATCTCGGGCCGCTTGGCCGAACTCCCAGAAACAGCCCACCCAGTTGCCCACCCACGAGTGTATTTTTGGTACTTAAATTGAAGTTCTACATTAAAAATATTCGCTCTGTATTCAAGGAGATAGCGGGGGCCGCAAGCTTCGGGACCAGGAGGTCGGGGGTTCGAATCCACTCGCCCCAACCAACTAATCCACTGAAATCATTACTAGTTAAGTTGGCAGGTGCCGATGGCACTTCAGTCGCCTCTTCGCGACTATGCCCACGAGCCAATTCACCGTGTTCGTCCCGGTTGATTTGAGCCGTTCCTCGCGGTCGGGCCCGCCTGGGTTGCTGAAATCGGCGGATGGCGGAATGCTACCACGACCAGGACGGGCGGCGCTGAGCTGCCGGGTTTTTTCTGAGTCATACACACATATGACGTCATAAAATGTCACGCCTTGTAACCATAACGTTCACCACCGCGGCCATTGGACCGTAGCAGGCTATGGCAGTTTGAAACCTCCCCTTACAGGGCGGTTCCGAGGGGTCCACCCTCATCTCTCGCACAGCACGACGCTGTTCGCGTCTTCTTGACACAACCCCTCCTGCCCGCCTCCTGGAATGTAAGCTCAGCAGATATGGCTATATCGTGGCGGGCAAGAGATTAATGTGTCGAACTACTCGCTTGGACCGAACCTCTTTCCGCAGGCGCTCAGAACCCGTTTTACAATGTCAATGCGTTCTCGTATTCGGCGCAGGTTACCAAAGGCAATGCTGGCAGCGGCATCGCGCGCACGGGATGGATCTGGTGGCCGCAATCTTCGCTCACGAAAACATTCACGGTTGCCGAGAAACACAAGCTTACCGGGCGCATGGACGCGAACAATCTTTTCGCGGAGTTTGTATGGCTGTATACGGCCAACAACAGCGTCAATCTGACCAGTCCGCAGAACTTCGGCAAATTCCCCGCGACTACGGGCTACTCCTTCAGCAATTGGTACGGGACCAACGGAACGCTGCAGGGTGTGCTGTGGATCGCGTTCTAGGGAGCTGGGCCAGCAAAATGGAGTCTCGTGGATGAAACAGATTCTCCTTGCAACCGCGTCAGTTGCTCTGGTATCGGTCACCTGTTTGACGGCGGTCGATGAAGGGGTGGCCCCGCTAGGAACGTACAGCGCACGCGAGCGTCAGCAATGGGAGTTTCAACCGCGCAAGGACGTTCAACCGCCCGCACTCACCGATCCCGCGGCCAAAGCCTGGATAAAGAGTCCCGTAGATGCCTTCATTCTGGCCGGGCTTCGCAAGGCCGGTCTGAAGCCCGCGCCGCTGGCCGATCGCGCCACCCTCCTGCGGCGCGTCACCTTCGATCTCATCGGCTTGCCGCCAACGCCCGAAGAGATCGACGCCTTCGTGAACGACAAATCGCCCAGAGCCTGGGAAAAGGTGATCGATCGGTTGCTCGCCTCGCCGCATTATGGCGAGCAGTGGGGGCGCCACTGGCTGGACGTGGTCCGCTTCGCAGAATCCGACGGGTATGAGTACGATATGCACCGGCCGGACGCGTGGCGGTATCGTGACTATGTCGTCCAGAGCTTCAACGAGGACAAGCCTTACAACGATTTCGTCAAGGAGCAGTTAGCCGGCGACGAAATGGATTCGTCCAACAAGACTTATCTGGTGGCGAGCGGGTTCAACCGCCTCGGTCCTCTGCGGAAGAACGCCGGGAACCAGGATGTGGCCAGCTCGCACAACGAGGTGCTCACGGAAATGACCAATATCGTGGGCGCCGCGTTTCTGGGCGTGACCGTGGGCTGCGCGCGCTGCCACGATCACAAGTTCGATCCTTTCCGCCAGTCCGATTACTACCGCCTCCAGGCCCACTTCGCGCAGCTACAGCCGAATGACATCATCCTCGCAAGCAAGCAAGAGCAGGAGGCCTGGAAAGCCAAGTCGCAGCCGGTAGAGAACGAAAGACGGCGTCTGCAATTCGCGTTGCGCCGAGCGCCTGAATCCGACAAGGCCAAGCTGGAGGCCGACTTGGACGCTCTCGACGACAAAATGCCGGCTCCGCTCGAATCGATCTACAGCGTGGTAGACGATCCGGCGAAGGCGGCGCCGATCAAAGTGCTGTTTCATGGCGATTATTTGAATCCCACTGCCACCGTCGGCGTCCGAACGCTGGGAGTCCTGCTTGCCGATGCCGCGCCTGAGGCGCCGATTGAAGAGGACAAGCCGCGACTCAAGCTGGCCGAGTGGATCGTGGACCCCGCCAATCCGCTCACTGCCCGGGTCATGGCCAACCGCGTCTGGCAGTATCATCTCGGCCGCGGAATCGTCTCGACGGCGAACGATTTCGGACTCATGGGATCGCGGCCCTCCAATCGCGACCTGCTGGACTGGCTGGCCAATCGCTTCATCGAAGAAGGCTGGAGGCTCAAGCCCCTTCACCGCATGATTCTGCTTTCGAGCGCCTACCGGCAGTCGAGCATCTCGCCCATGGAAAAAGAGGCCGAGGAGAAGGATTCGGAGAACGCGCTGGTTTGGAAATTCAGCCACCGCCGGCTCGAAGCCGAAGAGATCCGCGATGCCATGCTGGCCGTTTCCGGCCGGCTGAACCCGAAGGCCGGCGGCCCGAGCTTTATGGTCCCGATCGATCCCGAGCTGGTGCTGATGCTCAAGCGGCCGCAATACTGGGTGGCCACGCGGGATAAATCGGAGTACAACCGCCGCACCATCTACATGATCTACAAGCGCAATCTGCGGCTGCCGTTCGAAGAGGTATTCGACGCGCCCGACACTCTGCTTTCATGCGCGCGGCGTGAACAGTCCACCCACGCGCCGCAGGCTCTCGAATTGCTCAATGGCCAGACCTCCAATGAACTGGCTGCCGTGCTGGCGGAGCGGCTGTTGAAGGAACGCCGCACACCCGCAGCGCGGGTGGACTACGCCTTCCGCCTGGCTGCGGGCCGTTTGCCGTCCCGGCTGGAGAGATCGCTGGCTATGAAATTCCTCGCCGGCCAACCTGACGATCCACAGGCGATCAAGGAATTTGCCCTCGCCGTGTTCAATTTGAATGCATTTTTGTACGTGAATTAGGGAGAACCCGGGATGTCTGAACATGTCCGATATGCGCGCAACCGGCGCGAATTTTTGACCGACTGCTTCTGCGGCGCCGGATCTCTCGCCTTCGCCGCCATGATGGCGCAATCGCAAGCCCGCGCAGCCTCATTTAATCCGCTCGCTCCCAAGCCGCCGCACCTGCCCGGCCATTGTCCCGCGAAGGCATTCATCTTTCTATACATGGCCGGCGGCCCGTCTCACCTCGAAACCTGGGACCCCAAGCCACTTCTCAACAAGCTCGACGGACAGAAGCGCCCGGCCGAGTTCGGCGAAGTCAAATATCAGAACGTTAACTCGGCTTCACGCATCCTGGGAACGAAGCGCACTTTCCAGAAGTTCGGCCAGAGCGGCATCGAAGTCTCCGACCTCTTCCCCCATCAGGCCAAAGTGGTCGATGATCTTTGCATTATCCGCTCGATGCATGGAGACATGGTGGTGCATTCGGCCGCGCAGTACCAGATGATGACCGGACGCGTGATACCGGGCTTCCCGGCAATGGGAAGCTGGATCGTTTACGGCCTCGGCTCGGAAGCGGATTCGCTGCCTGCCTATGTCGTGATGCCTGCGCCGGAAGGAGCGCAGGAGGCCGGCCTGCCTATGTACCAGAACGGCTTCCTGCCCGCGGTGTACCAGCCGACGATGCTCCGGCCCGGCAATAAGCCGGTACTCAATCTCGACCTGCCGAAAGACGTTTCGCTGGCCGAACGCCGCAGAACAATCGAGTTGATCCGCTCGCTCAATCAGGCCAATCTGCCGGGCGAAGATCCCGAGTTTGCCGCCCGCATCTCGGCCTACGACACCGCCTTCAAGATGCAGACCCAAGCCCCGGAAGTCTTCGATTTGACCAAAGAGTCGAGGGAAACGCTCGATCTGTACGGCGTCGGCGACCCTGTGACGGACGACTACGGACGGCGCTGCTTGCTCGCTCGACGCATGGTCGAAAAAGGAGTTCGCTTCGTATGCGTAGTATCGGGCGGCGGCGCGGCTGAGACCGAGTGGGACGCCCACTCCGACATAGAAAAGAACCACATCAAGATGGCCTCCATGACGGACAAGCCTGTGGCGGCGTTGATTACCGATTTGAAGCGGCGTGGTATGCTCGATTCGACCGTCGTGCTCTGGGGTGGCGAGTTTGGCCGTTCGCCCGAGTCGGAAAAGAGCAAAGGCCGCGACCACCACAATACCGGTTTCTCCATGTGGGTCGCAGGCGGCGGTTTCCGTGGGGGAACTGTCTACGGCGCAACGGATGCGATCGGACTCAAAGCCATCGAGAAGCCGGTCCACTTCCGCGACCTGCATACCACTCTGATCTACCAGATGGGTCTCGACCAGGACGCTCTCAGCTATATGTATCTCGGGCGCAAGGAACGGCTGACAGAGGTGCGGGGCGAGATCGTCAGGGATCTGATCGGTTGATGGCGCACAACGGGTCTGCATCACAGGCATCGAAGGAATCCGGGTGATGATCGCCGACGATCATCCTGTGGTTTTGCCGCAGTCTTGCCGCCATTGTTCGCGCCGAGCGCGGCATGCGGGCTGTGGGCGAGGGTGAAGAAAACTGGAAGGAATGGGTAATCTGCAAACACCTGCAAAAGCCTGCAAAATCAGCCTTCCCAAGCGGGACCAGGAGGTCGTTGGTTCGAATCCTACCCCGTGGTATCACCCGAAAAGGTGAAGGACCCGAACCTCAGAGGCTCACCCGGTTTCAGCTCTTCGAGCTAGAATGCGACGTCCGCACTCCCCGAGGTCGACACACCGGCAGCTGAGCGCTCTCCGGATCTGGTCTTTGCGGTGCTCTATGGCCGCGGATTCAGCATCGAGGTCCGCGAGTTTGCGCTGCGCTACACCTTTCAGCCGATGCGCGAGCGGTGCGTCATCCGCGAAAGCATTGAGCAGCGAACGAACCTCCGGAAGCGCAAAACCGCATGTCTTGGCGAAACTCACTACCGCAAGCTGTTCGAGAACCCGACGGTCGTAACGACGCTGTCCTCCGGCTCGTTTCGGGCTGGGAAGTACGCCCGCCTGTTCGTAATAGCGGATGGCCGATGGGCGGAGACCTGACGCCTTGGCTACTTCACCGATCGTCATGGCAACAATTTTACTTGACTTAAAGTGCGCTCGAAGGCGGACGATTTTGATATGAATCCAAATCTCTTCTTCGCTGGGTTGGTGCTGGTCTGTGGTTGCGTCGCTCAATCAAAAGCCCCGCCCCTCGCCTGCAACCTGAGGGCTTTCAGTACCGCCGAGCGCACCGATTGGCGCAAACGGCTCGATCAGGTACTGCGGTCCGTCTCAGCCGTGCACGACCTTTCCGAGGGATATTCGTTCCAGATAGATCCCCATAGGACGTCTTTCCTCGACGTCGCCCAGTGGATCGATTTAGAGAGAAAATGTTGCCCGTTCTTCGTGTTTGAACTGGCGCTCGATGGCGGTGCGGGTACTATTCAGCTGAATCTTCGCGGCCGGGAAGGCGTGAAGCAGTTCATCGCGTCGGACTTTCAGTCGTTATTCAGTCGTCTCGCAAGGCAATCTCCGGACAGGCAGAGGTGACGCAATCCGCCGTGCGGTTCGCTTGCGCACGGCGGTTCGCTTGTTCCGTGGGAGCCGGCTGAGCGCTTCGGCGAGACTTGAAGGCTACCCGGCATAAAGGCCCCTCGGCCATTGCGAGGGCTGGTCTGTTGGGCCTTTGGACCTTATTGGGACCCTATGCCGTGGATCGGTGAGGACCGCAGGGGAACGGTCGCCAGCGACGGGTCTTGGGGCGCGGGATCGCTAGGCGGCGCCCCGCCAGGACAGGTGGCGTCTGGGGCATCAGGATACGCCAACCTAGCGAACCGACTATAGATTTCTATTGATCCCAGAAAAAGACTTGGCAAGAGTGGGCGGCTGCACGCACCTGTCTTTCGGTCATTTGTCCTCAATAGCATTTTAAGATCTGATATGCAGACGTTCAAACGGGTCATTCGGAGTGCCGGTTTGGACACTCTGTGGCGCGCTTCCCGCCGGGCATTATCAGTCAAGCGAGGTTTACGGGGCCCAACCAAGACCCAGACCGTGCCGACTGAGAACAGCTCTACTCCGTCACGCTCCGCTATTTAAGCTTCGCTCCAGCGAGCCTCGCAACCGCTCCCAAGGTAGTCTGCGTGGCATTCAGGCCGAGGCGGAAATCGCCCTCTGAAAAATATGCATAGATATCGATGGGCTGATGGTGGGTCGGGTCCCAGCCCGCACCGATCTGCGCGACGCGCTCCAACTCGCGCAGGCTAATGGACGGGACCAAGTCCATAAACGGCGTCGAGTCCGTATTGGTCATGTGAGGCCCGACCATCGCTGGATAGTCCGTCGCATACTGCTCGTTGGCGGCGAGGAATGCCCACGCCAGTTCGGCCGCGCCCGCGCCGAATTTTGATTTCGATTGAAACTCGATATTCACGTCCGCCTCAGGACGCTGATGCTCGTTTACCCTCCCATCCTTGCCCGGCATTCCGTGATCGAACAGCAACATGTCGTGCTGAATCATGCCGAGCCATTTCGGTTCCGGATATTTTCCCGACCCCGGAGGATCCTCCCGGCCTTGCAGGTCCTTGCGCTGGTCGGCGTATGCGCGGGCTCCGTTCAAACCGGTTTCCTCGTTGTTCCACAGGGCGAAGCGAATGGAGCGGTCCGTCAAAACATCCGGACTGCTGAGCACGCGCGCCACTTCCATCACCAGCGCGGTGCCCGAACCATCATCGTTGGCCGCTTCGCCATAGCCAATACCGTCCATGTGCGCAGCCACGATGTACATCTCTTCGGGATGGGTGGTGCCGACCTTGGTGCAGAAGACTTCTTCCCGCGGGCCCGGTGTAGAAGGTTGCGCGTTGAGCTCGCGAAGGCGCGTGTCGGGCTGCAGATCAGGATCGTTGTTTGCGGCTGTGGGGCCGCGGTCGCCGCGGATGATTCCTCCCGCCTGGCTTCCTCTGCCTCCGAGACCACGTCCCCCGCGTCCGGCTCCAGCCGTCGTCGCATCTCCACCGCGGCCTCCGCGTCCCGCCGGTGGTCGATATTCATAGTGGATCCGCTCGGTATTGCTGCAGCCGTAGCCTTTCAGTTGCTCCTCAATCCAATCAATGGCCGCGCGGTTCCGGTCGGTGCCTTGCCGTCGATCCCCGAATTTGGTCAGGCCTCGAATGGTAGCTTTGTATTTCGTCAAATCGAGCCGACCGACCAGGGTCTTGATCGGATCATGTTCCGGGTTGCCTTCGACACTGCCGGGGTTCGTTTGCGCGTTTGAGTCGCACGCGAAAAACAGTGCAACGGTGGTCGCGAGCAGAATAGGTGAGTGCATTGTTCCTCGTTATTGTATTCGATCGTGCGATTTTCGCGGTACAGGCCACCCGAGGCGCCACTCCACCCAAGATCAAAAATCTCGCGGGCGTTTCCATTGGCGCTCCTGGGGTATGGCCGAGTTGTCTATTTGCTTAGCTCGCGTGGTAGCCGCCCAAATGGCGTTTCCGAACAGGCGCCTTAGCGGCCTGTCACCGCCGCGCTCCGGCGCGAACGCGCAAGCACGCCAAGCGTTCCTCGCCGCAGCCGCGCCCTTACGCCGCTTCCCTTACCCGGCACGCCTTGAGCGGACGGCGAAGCTCGCGGCCTGACACCGCCGGCAAGTTCTCTGGCTGCCGCACTCCGCAGAGCGCTTCCCTCGCGCTTTCGCCGCGCCGATCCCGTTCGCGAGTGAGAGCGCGAACGCGAAAGTGCGCGAGGCGTTCCTCGACGCCGGCCCCCGGTACCTGGTACGCATCAGGTTTGATAGTATTGCCTCCGGGTGTTACCGCATAACTCCTGGCCCGATTAGGTCAATGGGAGGGAAATATTATGACATCACGGCGAAAGCTTGGCGTGAGCCTGCTAGGTGTCTGCATGGCGGCAGCTTCGGCGATGGCCCAAACAGGGAACAAAGCAGTCGATCCCGGCGTCCGTCGCGGGGCGGCCGGAGCCGGAGGACCTTTAAAGGGATTGACCGCGGACGAAACAGCGTTCTTTCAAGATGGACTCGCCAGGTTCGCCACAATTGAATCCGTGACGGGTGGCCAGAATAATGGGCTCGGCCCTCGGTTCAATTCGAACCAATGCCTATCCTGCCACGCCCAGCCAGCCGCGGGCGGGTCAAGCCCAACGCCCAACCCTGTGATCGCCGTGGCCACAGTCAATGGAGCAAGAAACTCGGTGCCGTGGTTCATAACCGCGAATGGTCCCATTCGTGAAGCGCGCTTCAAAAAGGGTTCCAATGGCGCGGCCGACGGCGAGGTGCATGCGATGTTCGTTATCACAGGGCGCCGTGACGCGCCTGGTTGCAATATCAGCCAACCCAGCTTCTTACCGGCAGGGAATCCGATGACGGGACAGGGTGGAAGTCCCAACATCATTTTTCGGATTCCGACGCCGATGTTTGGTGCGGGACTCATCGAGGCGATCCCCGAGTCCGCGATCCTGGCCAATATGCGTACCAACGCTCCTCAGAGGGCGCAGTTTGGTATTTTCGGTCACGCCAACGCACATCTCAGTGGCAATGTGAACCTCAGCGCTAATGACGGGACCATCACCCGCTTCGGCTGGAAGGCGCAAAACAAGTCACTGCTTATGTTCGCGGGCGAGGCGTACAACGTGGAGATGGGAATCACAAACCAACTTTTCTCCCAGGAGCGCGATGAGACGGCGGGGTGTATTTTCAACCCTACACCAGAAGACACACTAAACTTCACACCGAGTTCACCGGCTGGCTCCAACCACAATACAGCCGTGATTTCCGATATTGAGGCTTTCGCAAACTTCATGCGGATGCTGGCCCCACCGATGCCTGAGCCCGACACGCCCTCGACGGTGAACGGGCGGGATGTTTTTGTCCGGATCGGGTGCGCACACTGCCACACGCCTTCGCTGACCACAGCCATGCTGGTGGCCAGCGGCTCCTCGACCCAGCCCAGCGCTGCGCTGTCGAATCAGACAGCGAATTTGTTTTCCGATCTCCTGGTCCACCACATGGGTCGGGGTCTGGCAGACGGGATTACTCAGGGCGGCGCAGGCCCAGATGAGTTTCGGACGGCCCCGCTGTGGGGCGTGGGGCAGCGGATTTTCTTTCTCCATGATGGACGAACGAGCGATCTGCTGGAAGCCATCGACGACCATCGCAGCCCCGGCAGCGAGGCAATCCGGGTGGTCGAGAATTTCCATAAGTTGAAAGTAAAGGAGCAGCAAGACGTTCTGAACTTTCTGCGCTCGCTGTAGGTGTCGGCAAACAGAAGGGACTACACTGGCGCCACCCCGCCGAATCCCGCTCGCGAGTGACGGCGCGAACGCGAAAATGCGGTTCCTTGAGCCGCACGCGCCCCCGCGCATCGAGAGGCCGGTGAGGTTCATCGGCGTGGCGTGCAGTTCCTCGAAAGTGCGCCGGCCTCTCCGCTTCGGCACCGACATCAAGAATGGCTTGCGCTCGGATGATCTTGATTCTTCAACGCACGTTCGATCCGGCGGTCTGGCACGAGCCAGAGAAGGGCGACCAAAGCGTACAATCCATTCGCAAGCCAGGCATTGACGAAGGCGAGTGGAATAGCGGCCAGGTAGATTGCGGGAGACAGCTTTCCTTTAATATCTCGACCAAGCGCCGAAGCAAGAATCGAACTGGGACCCTGGTGAGCGATGATTACGGTCTGAAGGGCATAGTACGCGACCCCGGCCAGCAATAATACAAACCCATAGAGCGCAGTCGGTACGGAGGCGACGTGGTTTTCGCCGACCCAAGCCGTTGCAAAAGGAAAGAGCGACAGCCAGAACAGCAAATGGAGGTTCGCCCACAGAATTCCCGCGCTCACACGGCGAGTGGCCTGGAACAAATGATGATGATTGTTCCAATATATGCCAACGTAAATGAAACTGAGGACGTAGCTCGAGAACACCGGAATGAGAGGCGTCAAGGCCGCGAACTGAGGACCACGTGGCACCTTCAACTCCAAGACCATGATCGTGATGATGATCGCGAGCACGCCGTCGCTGAACGCTTCAAGCCGATTCTTCTCCATCCAGCGATCTTACCGCCCGCCCGGCACGAGCAAGCACGACCGTCGACCAACCGCGGCGCCCTCACCCGCACTGAAATGTGCGCGCCCTTTACGCCGTGCACCGCGCTCGTCGAGAACCGGCCCGCGCCGATCCCCCTCGCGATCGCCGGCGCGCAGGCGCATAGCGTGAAGCGTTCCGCGGCGATGGCGGCGACGGGGCGCGCCGACGAATCGTCGATGTCCCAATGTCCCTATCGCTAAAAATGACCGGTCCCAATCTGCTGGCGACTTGACTTAGCGTAACCGCCTTAATAATCAATCAGTTCGGCCGGTTATTTTCGACATAACCGTGTTTTTGCCATTTTTGTCTTATCTTCTCTTCGTCACTCTGCGGCGGGGAAAATAGCGCTGTTCCGAACGTTTAAGGTTCAGCTAAAAAATAATACAACCGTTCGCCAAGGCGACGCATCAAGGGAGCGTTTTGGGAAATCACCCTAAGGATTGTGCTGAGTGTGAAATCCTCTGCCGCGAATACGAACAGGGGGCAATAGGGTACTTTACCCTCGAAAGAAGGCTCCTGTTGGATCTTCAACAACACGAATACGACGCGGTTCGCGACCTCAAACTGAAAGCCGAGCGAGCATGGCGAATTCGTACTTCGTTGCGAGCTCAAATTCGACAGCGTGATATGCGGAAGTCCGCTACCCGACAGTTCCACACACCTTTGCAGGGTTCGGAGGAGGGATGCGCCATGATGAAAACTGCAGTTAAAGGGACGAGGCCGTTAAGTCCGAATAGCTGGTTCCCGATTCAAGTTGAAATCGAATACAAGGTAATAGATAGTACCAGAGGGCCGGTAGCCGGGCATGGCCTAACGGTAGGAATGTCGAGAGAGGAAATATGGTTCCTGCTTGGAACGCCGGTTGATGATGGAGCGGTCGTTGAAGTATGGGTGGATTGGCCTGCTCGTTTGGAGAGTGGAGTCGCCCTCCAATTCTACGCTCAAGGCGCGGTACGAGTGACTGACAATGGACGTGCGGCCCTCAAAGTATTCCGGCATGATTTTCGGATCGCGCCGAAAAACAAGAGAAGTGCGGAATAGGCGGGACCGCCATCCATCTCCCGATGCGGTTCTTTCAAACGGCAGACTTCCCGATCGCCCACGCGCCATTCCCGACCGGAACGTCCTCTTTGCTCGTGGCCCTGAGGATGATCACCAGCAGGCAACTTCCGCTCAAGGGCCTCAGGAATTCGAGTCCACCGATCTCGACTCGTTCTTCTGTGCCGTCGCCAAATCGGAGTCGGAGTGGTTCTCCAGCTCTGAATTTCTCGCCATTCCGCTCTTCCTCGACTGAAAGAGGAACACCTGTGCCGCGCTCATTGTAATCGCAACGGTGACGAAATACGTAATGGAAAGAGGGGTATTGCCAGGAACATAGACCGACTCGCTGGAGCCGCCTATCAGGATGGATAGCTCCGACATGCCCATCAGAATTGGAAACGCGATCAAGCAGACCGTTAGTCCAGTCCCAGGCGCCTCCTGCCGGTCGGTCCAGTCTATATCTCGATCGGAAGGCCCGCACCAGTCCCGCGGCCTCGCTCCGAAAGCGAGGCTTCCCGCGATCACATAGGTGTAGATGCCCGTGAAAATCCCGAGAACGATCCAGATAGTGTAGATCACCACCATGCCCTGAAACGCCACGAAGATGGCCGAGAGGAAATCGACAACCGTGCAGGCAAGCACGCCGACAATATCGAATCCAATCAGTAGGGCCAACACGCAAGCGGCAATTCTCAGCAGCTTGATGGGCAGCGATAGCGGCTTCTTCTCGTCAGACTGCGGGAATGACTTAGCCGTTAACCTCATTCTGGCGCATAGCCGCAAAGCTGTTGACTCTTCTTGATCCTCGTACTCGAACACTATACGCCGTAGTGTTTCGCGCGAGGACTTCATGCGGCGACTAAAGGATTATACACGATCCGGCCGCGACACTACGCGGCCCTCAGGAGTGCCGCTTGTCGCGCCCACGGCGCCCTGGACCACGCGTCCTCCGTATCGATCCAGTCCGTTTTGTATGCGGCGAGCAGCCCATCGCTTTTCGAGCACCTTTACGTGCTCCGCCAGCGCGATGCCGAAACGTGCCAGCGATAGGATCATGGCCCGAACCGTTACATCGGGTTCGGCGGCTTCTCCGATGTGACCGCAGTGTGGGATCTGATCACCGGCGGCCGGATGGTGCGCTCAAAACGAATCTGGCGGAGCATTGTATCCAGTTCGGCGGACAGCGCTACTAACTCGTCGAACGGCATATCAGCCCGCCAGCGTTTTTACGAGGTCATCGGACAGAGCCGCGTGTATGGGGCCACAATGCAGCGGAGCAGTAAACCGGATCTCACTTCGCGAAATCGGCTTTTGCGATCTCGGCCGCGTAAACGTGCACCGGCCCCAGCATGTTCGAACGGAACACAACCCACTTCATATCGGGCGAGAACGTCACGTTCGGCTCCAGCCGGTAATCGTGTTTCTTCATGTTCACCAGGCGCTCCGACTTGAAATAGTTGACGTCGATCAGGGCATCGGAATTCGGCGCGTGAACACCCGCGACATCGGACACGGGCTCGGGCCGGAACAGATAGATCCACTTTCCATCTGGTGCGCGAGCCACCATTTCGCTGTCGCCGCCGTCGCCTGCGAACAGCTTTCCATCGGGCGACCCATTGAAATGCACTGACCATTCGTTGCGATCCAGGTGATACCACGTGCGCTTGCCCGTAGCGATCTTGAACGCGGCCAGCCAGAAATCCAGACCGCGCGGCGTCTGCAAATCGTAGTAGATGGTGGAACCGTCCGCCGAAAAAAACTCGTGGCCGGCGATCTCCATATTCATCGTCCGCACGTGAATCTTGGTAAGGCCGGAGCCATCAGTGTGGATGGTCCAAACGCGGTCCACTTCGTGCCAGGTGCCTTCGTGACAGAACATGATCAGGTTCGGATCGGTGGGCGAAAACTGGAGATGACCGAGCCATTCATGCTCACGGAAGATCTCTTTAACTTCGCCGCTTCTCGTATTGACCGTGAACAGCACTCGCGGAGGGCCGGTCCGCGCCGCCATAAGCTGATTGTGGAGCATCAGGTCTTTCGCGTCCGCGAAGGTCATCGGTTTGCCGTCCGGACCCACGGCCTGATAGTTCGGTTGGCCGAAATTGTTGCCGCTGGCCCGCCCGCCCCTGCCGCCCCGGCCGGCGGCTGACGGTTCCCTGGGCGGACCGTCGACATAGGTGCCAAGCAGCAGCGTTTCGTCTGCGTTCAACGACGATACCATGCGGCCCGGAGGCAGTTTCACCACTTCCCGCGTGGCGCCTGTGTCCACATTTGTGGCGTACACTGTCGCCCCGGTGGAATTGCGGTCGCCCGGGGCGCCGTTCGGTCCACCCATACGCTTCGTGTAATAGACGTCGCCGCTCTTGTGGCCCGCCACCAGCACCGACACGGGGCCGGGCACCAACGGCGTCACTGCGCGCGTGGCCAGCGTGATCGTCGAAATGCCGCCACCAGCGGTAGTGACAATCAGCTTCTTTCCGTCCGCGGTGTAGGCGTTCTGGTTGAAATACAGGCTCTGCGTCCCGTCTTCCCGCGAGAGCCGGACCACCCGATGTCCGGTATCGGGGTCGACCCACTCGACCGGTAGTGCCGACTGCGCGCACACCGCCGGCACAGCAGCCAGGCTGATCCAAACGAGAGATCGAAGCATAGAAATGGGGCGGCCGTACACTCCCAAACGTTACACCCCTTCGGTGCTACTGTTGACCAATATGAGCGACCTCCACCGCCGGGCGTTCTTGCAATCCACCGCTGCCGCGCTCGACGCCTCCGCCGCGCGCGCCCAGGCCGCGCCCATCCCGATTGTCGACTGCCACATCCACCTGTTCGATCAGACGCGCCCGCAGGGCGTCCCGTATTCGGGAGGCGGCGCCAATAACGAGCCAGCGCTGCCCGCCCGATATCGGAAACTCGCCGCACCATTGGGCGTCGTTGCCGCTATCGAGATCGAAGCGAGTCCGTGGGTCGAAGACAACCTGTGGGTTCTCGAGCAGGAGCAGACTGATCCCATGATGGTCGGCACCATCGGCAACCTGCAGCCCGAAAAGCCGGAATTCAAAGAATATCTGGACCGCTATCGCAAGAATCGCCTGTTTCTGGGCATTCGTTACGGCAATTTGTGGGGCTACAGCCTTGTGAATCAGCTGTCCAACCCGTCGTTTGTGGACGGGCTGAAATTATTGCAGCAGGCGGGACTCACTATGGACACCGCGAATCCGCGCGCCGATCTGATCGAGGCGATCCTCCGGGTTAACGACAGGATCCCCGATCTACGGATCGTGTTCGATCACCTTCCCGGCTTTCTGCCTCGGCTCGATGGTGCGGCACGGATCGCCGTCGAAACGAACCTCCGCGAAATGGCGCAACGTCCAGCCATCTTCGTCAAGGTTTCGCAAGTGATGCGCATCGTCGACGGCAAAGCCTCCACCGACCCGGCCCTCTATAAGCCCGTGCTCGATTTCTTCTTCGACACCTTCGGTGAGGACAAGGTGATCTTCGGCAGCGACTGGCCGAACGCCACCGCCGTCGACAACCTGCCCGTAATCGTCAGGATCGTCCGCGACTACTTCGACCGCAAAGGCCTCATCGCGTCGGAAAAGTATTTTTGGAAGAACTCACTGGTGGCCTACAAGTGGGGCCCGCGCGATGCCGGCCAGCCGCGCTTCGGGGCCGTATGATAGACTTGCGGCGAGTCAACCCATGATGCGAAATCTCTTCGGTACCATCGCCCTTGCCGCAGCATTCGCCTCAGCCCTAACCGCGCAGTCGAAGCCGATCTTCTCTGAGAGCTTCGAGTCGGGTAAACTCGACCCCGCGATTTGGGACGTCCGGACAAAGGGAGCAGCGACAGTCGCTGTTGAGCCGGTCGAAGGCGCTCACGGCAAATATGCGCTGCACGCTCATTATCCTGAAATGACGCGCGGCGCCTATGCGATGGCCCTAGCGACTCATCTGCCTGATTCGCTGAAGGCGCATGTTTTCGGGCGGGCGTATATGAAAATTACTGGAAACATACCTCCGAGTCACAATCCGTTGATCATTACCGGTGAACCGGGCTGGGAACTTTCGAAATTCTACGAAATCGGCCTGTCGCGCGGCTTCTGGATGCCCTCTTTTCAGGAAAACAAATCAGCTGCGGGTCAGGGAAGAGGTGAGATCACGTACCGGTCTGAAGTGCCCCCTCCTACCGACAAATGGTTCGTTCTCGAGTGGGAAATCAACGACGATCCGGCGAATATGACCCTTTGGGTGGATGGCGAACCAGTTCCGAACAAAATCGGGACAGATACCGTTGATACGGTGGCCTACAAGTGGCCGAAGGACTCAACAACCAATTCGAACCTTGTCGGCGGTTTCAAGGAATTTGGATTCGGCGTGCGGGCGTGGCAAAACCCGATGACCGGCTTCGATGTTTATTACGACGACATCGCCCTCGGTACATCCCGGATTGGAAATAAATAGCATAGGCACGTCTGCCATCTGACTCGGTTGCCATGCGGCACGCACATAGAGGGTGTCTCCGAATTGCGCGCGTCGACCGAGACGACCGCGCCCAGTTCGCGCAGCATTCGGATTGATGGTCGGGCCTCTTCGGCGAATCTGAGTTAGCAATCGACCCCCGTAAGGTCGGAACCAAACATGAAGAACTCCTGGCGGATCCTGAGTCAGAATGACGACCTGAACGTTCTAAGGTACAACCGGTATTGAGTTCAGACTGATGTACCGACAAATTTGGGCGCCTGGAGAGGGCGAACTTGGCAAAAACTCCTGCTGGGTTGAAAAATAGCTTTGTCGAACCATCAGCGCCTACCGTACGCCAGGCGACGCGCTGGCGTAAAATCGCGCCAAGTCCGTCCTCAGTTGCTTGAGCGCATCCACATTTAAGTAGATCATATGCCCGGAAGGGTAATAGGCGAATTCGATGTTTGTGCGAAGTTTTGGCTCCAGTTCCATGTGTGCGAGATCGAACTCGGTGATGAAGAATGGTGTCGCGAGATCGAAGAGGCCATTTACGGAGAACACCTTCAGGCTCGGGTTTTTACGCATCGCGTCCGCCAAATCGCCCGCTACGTAGATGTCACGCAGTGCCTGGGCGACCCCGGAGCCTCCACCCTGGCTGCCTTGTGCAGGTGGACGGTGTGTGTGGTCCCAGAGTTGATTGACGTTCGGCCCGTGCGGATAATAGGTCTCTTTCGACGTGTACTTCAGCTCGCGCTCCAAATAATCGTGGAACGCGGAAACGAACGCGGGGCTAACCCCGGTACCCGAAGGATCGTAGCCCGGATTTTCGCCAGCCGCATCGATATCGGTTCCTTCGAAACGGGCATCGTACCGGCCCAGAATCAAACGCTGGTCCCGCAGCAATTCCTTGCGGAAGCGTGTGGGGCTGATACGCAGATTGGCCTCCTTGACAAACTGCGCACTTAGCCCGGTGTAGCCTGCCACCTTGGCCGCGATCGCGTCCACCTGGGCTGGTGCTAAGTTGTGGCCCTGGGCCAGCGCCTCGGCGTACGGCCCACGAGCGAACGCACGGACCTCATTCAGGAATACACCTAACTCTTTACCCTTGTGCTGTACTTTCTCGAAATGGTCGGCAATCGCTGCGTACGTCGGTAGATATCCGATATACTCCAAATCGCCTCCCGGTGCTCTAGTGAAGTAATTCAAAATCGTGGACATCAGCACCACGCCGTTCATTGCCACCCCATCGTTCTCTAACGCATCCACAAGCGCCGCGGAACGGGTCGTGCCGTAGGATTCGCCAAACAGAAATTTGGGCGAGTTCCAACGATGATTTACGCTGATAAAGCGCTCGATGAACTTGAGAAAGGCTTGTACATCCTGATCGGCGCCAGCGAAATTCCGGATGGTAGCTTTACCGACCGGGCGCGAAAACCCGGTGCCCGGTGCATCCACAAACACCAGGTCGCTCTTGTCGAGCAGGCTGTACTGATTGGGAATGAGCTGATAAGGCGCGGGTGCGGTTGCCTCCGGGCTCGCCGTCACTAGCCGCATCGGACCCACCGACGCCATATGCAGCGGTACGCTTGCCGATCCTGGCCCTCCATTGTAGAGGAACGTCACTGGTCTGGTGCGAGGATCGGTTACGCCAGCCAGCGTGTAGCCCACATAGAAGATGCTGCAATACGGCTTGTCTTCCTCGTCGTTAATCAGCAGGGTGCCAGCGGTGGCGACATAATGGAGCGTCTTGCCGTCCAGAGCGAGATCGTGCTCGGTGACTGAACTACTTTCCGGCGGAACGGGAGCGGCTTCAACGGCTGCTGCCGGCGCGGCCTGCCCCGCGGGAACACGCTGTGCGGCCAAGGCCCCGGCGCACAGCACAAGGATGGCTAGCAGGTGGGAAATTCGCATAATCGGACATTCTCCCATACCTGTGCTTCCCGTGCGCAGTTCGCCGGAAACGGGATTGCTGTATCCGGATGGAACGCCGTCAGCCGCGTTATCTGGTGATCTCGTCGGACCGATTCACTGAGTCCCTCATGGTTTTGCGATGGGGACCTGAATTTCAGTGACGTTCGATTCGTCATCGCGGCTGGCGGGTTGCGAAACCTGGAGAAACAGTTCTCGCGTCGGCCCCACTTGGCGGTATCCGTTGGCGTCGATCCAATGCAGTACGGCTTGGTATGCCTCGGCGATTCGGTTAAAGGCACCGTGATGGACAAAACTGGCGGCCGTGACGGCGGGTAGTTCCCGAACGGAGAGGGGCCCCGAAACAGATACAGCCTGCTTGAGGTAGACACCCACTTCCACATCAACCTCCCGCTCCTTGAACTCCTGGTCGTGTAAAATCGCTGCTGCTACGCCTTGCGATCCGAGCGGGCCCAGTGCGCCATACAGTTTGCCGAACAGCGCGCCGATAGTTCGAAAACCCGGTATGTTCTCGCGCACCGATACGATCCACTGCGGCCCGATCTCTTTCAGCACTACTTCACTTGCCATGATTCCCTCCAATTCGATCAGTCGTAATCGTGCCCTCAATCGAGCCAGCCTTTCGGTCTCCTCCTCCACCCGGGCTTGCTGCTCCACTTCCCGAAGCATGAGCATGCCCCGGAGCGCGTCGGTTGTGACGCCCTCTTCGATGACCTCAGCAATCCGGTCTAACGGAAAACCTAGGTCCTTGAGAGCGAGAATGCGGTGCAGCCGCGGAACCTGGCTGGCGGAATAGTAGCGGTAGCCCGATTCCATGTCCACTCGCGCGGGCTTCAAGATGCCGACCTCGTCGTAGTAGCGCAGTGTCTTGATCGAGACCTGGGTGAGAACGGAAAACTCTCCGATTTTGAACACAATTCTGTTATAGAGCCTCCCGCGACTGGAGAGTCAAGAGGCTACTTGGAGAGCATCGTGCCGGAACCAAGAACCTGTTTACCGGAGCGCCGACGTGGCCGGCATTGGCTTCCAACATTGCCGCTGGACCAAACTGGCTGATGCCACTGTTATAGAAATCCGAGTCGTAATGAGGTATAGCGGGCGTCAACGCCTGCTGGACACTTTAGAAGTATGCTCCGCCTATTTTTTCGGGTTCTGGCTCCCATCCATAGCGGGGGGCCAGGTTTGTAGGCAATTCCGCGAAGATCGTTGAGTCCGAATTCCGTGGCGCGATCGAGTGCAGTCATGGTCTCCTTCGCTGCAGAGTATGCGGAATCTGATAGGCCGGATCTCCCCGATGCGATTGCGCAATTCCCGCGAGAAATCTAGTCCTGCACTCGCAACGAATTACAAGGGACAACGGTCGCTTCGCGGCGTAGTCTTCGGGAGAACCCCTCGCCGAATCAGTCTCGCCATGTTCGCGGCGGGCGTTACGAAGGACTATCGGTATGCAAATTTGCTCAGGAGGGCCTACCGCCCTTAAGAGGAAAATGGTTCCAAAAGTAAATGCGTCAGTTCAACTAAACGAAACGGCTTTCGAACGAAGTGGTCCACGCGCTGCCCGAAAGTGGCCTCGACAACTTCTTTGCTATAAGCGCTGGTGAAAACAATCCTCATGTCTGGCCGAATTCCGCGAGCTGCAACCAAGATTTCAGTGCTTGATGTCCCAGGAATAGTGACATCCAGCAGAACGGCTTCAAGTTGTTCCTTGTGGCGTTGAAGCAAGGCCATGGCCTCTGTGCCGTCGCGCGCTTCTAATACTATGAAGCCGAATCTTCGAAGCAATTTGGAAACCGCCCCCCTCAATAACTCTTCATCGTCTACCACCAGGACCGTTCGCTTTCGATGACTTGCTTGGTCCCCACCCCTGATCGTCGGCTCTTGGATATGCTCCGTCCGCTTCATGGAGCATGGTAAGAAGACTTGAAACGTCGTTCCCTGGCCGAGAGAACTAGCCACGCGAACCGTGCCGCTGTGATCGTGAACTATCCTTTGAACCACGGCTAGTCCCATGCCGCGACCGGCGAACTTCGTAGTGAAAAACGGATCGAAGATCTTTCCTCTAGCTTCCTCTGGTATACCACTGCCCGTATCCGAGACATCCAGCCGTACATACTCCCCCTGAGGCAAATCCGTTGGCCCTTCTGGGCCTAGATCCCATCCGCTCCGCACATGAGCAGTGCTTATAGTAATCACGCCATCCGTTTGTCCGATAGCTTCTGATGCATTGACCACCAGGTTCATAATTATTTGTCTGACTTGCGGGGCATTGCCCGATATTGCGGGCAGATCTTCAGCTAGATCCGTCCTTAGGACCGCATGCTTCGAAATAGAAACCTTCAGCAGTCCCAACATCTCTACAATCAGCTGCGATGTATCTACCATTCCGTCAAAGCGGGATTGGTCCTGTCCCGCGTAGACCATCAGCTCACGCACAATCTCGGCGCCCCGCGTGGCAGCCACCTTAATCTGCTGGATTTCTCTGAGCGCCGCCGAAGCCGTCGGCAAGTCCGTCTCGATAAGTTCCGCCTGGGCGTGAATACCCCCAAGCACATTATTGAAGTCATGAGCGATGCCGCCTGCGAGCACCCCCAGGGTTTCCAGGTGCTGTTTGGCGACTGCCTCCTTTTGCGCCCATTTGAAATCCGTCGTCTCAACACACGCGCCAATCATCCGGTGTATAACGCCGGCAGCATTGCGTAGTGGAATCAAATTTGAATGGAAATAACGAGGCTTCTGATTCGGCAGGGTCATTTGGTGGTCAAACTTGATTGTTCGTCCATTTTCCAAGCAGCGTCGATAGTTGGCGATCAGTTCGTGGGCGAGATCTTCTGGGAAGAGGTCTTCGATGAACCTTCCGGATACTTGTGCGTTTGAAAGACCCACAAGCTCTTCCTCGGCTGGATTGAATGCCGCGATCTTGAAACGCCCCTCGGGAGTAATGTCCAGCACGAACACGCATATCGATATATTGTCGAACACCTCCTTGTATTGCATCGTGTTTTCGTAGAGAGTAGCTTCAGCCTGTTTCCGATCCGTGATATCGATAGTGACGCCCACCAGCCGGCTTGCCTGGCCGGAGTCATCGAGAATCACAGCGCCCTTGCTCTCCAGCCAACGCAGGCTTCCGTCCGGCCAAACGACACGAAATTCGATGTGAAGAATGTTTGTCCGTCCAACCGCCTCGGCTACCGCTGACTGCACCTGTTCGCGGTCCTGTGGATGAACAAGCTTCAGCCAGTCGTGGTATTGGAGCGCTGGATCGTCAGGGCTAAAACCATAAAGCTGGGCATGCTCGCCGGAGCTGTGGATCAGGCCGCTGCGTAAATCTTGCTCCCAAACGAAGAGATGTGCGGCGTCCTCAGCAAGCGTGAGGCGTCGCTCGCTTTCACGAAGAGCACGCTCTGCGGCTACCTTTTCAGTGATGTCTTCTACTACCGCGACGACGTATTTAGGCAGATTCTCGTGGCCCCGTACCAAGGATCGATGGAGCCGCGCCCACATGATGGTCCCATCCTTGCGGACATAACGTTTCTCCATCGTATGCGAGGAGATTTCACCGTTGAGAAGCCGGCGCCGGCTTGCCGACACCTCGTCGAGGTCGTCGGGATGCGTAATGTCCTGCCACGTCTTACTGAGCAGTTCGCCTTCCGAGTAGCCGAGCATCTCGCAAAAGCGGTTGTTCACAAGTAGCCATTTTCCGTCGAGGCCGAGCTGAGCAATGCCAACTGCCGCCTGCGAGAAGATCGCGTGAAACCGCTCATCGCATTCGCTCGGGAGCGATTCTTCAGGCTGCCGGCCAGTTCCCGCTTCTTCCATATCTTTTACCAGCCTCCTTGGCCGCTGAAGACGCGGAGTAGATACTTTATTTCGCTATGGACATGGCAGTGTACCCTCTAATCCTAGCCCTCTTCGACAGAGGAACACGCGCGGGTGGCGGGGCCTGATCCTTAAGGATGCACAGTTCTCTTCTCCGGGTCGCAAACCGCTGAACGTAATTAGTATACTCCGGGTGTGCCTCCAAGCTGCGGCTAACGGGGCGCAAGAAATCGTCGGGTTCTTCCCTGACTTCCGGCTAGTCGCCGATCGCTACCACAATGAATGCTCCGCATAAGATTTGGGTTTCGCGGCCGACCCATCAACAAGAGCCAAGCGTTATTTGCCAATGTACTAACCCGCCCTGGGGAGTTCGGCTGCCACGATCTTCCAGTCGCCCGCTGAGCTGAGGCCATGGAGCGTGATCTGCCTCTCTCGCGAACGGCGTGAAATTTCTGGTCGATAACGCACTCTCGCCGGAGTTGGCGCGCCTCTTGAGAGGCGCTGGTTACGACGCTATTCACGTCCGTGGCTACGGCTTCAGGCAGCCGAAGACCCGTGGAGCGGGCAGACGCCGAAGATCGAATTCTGATCTCGGCAGATTCAGAGTGTGCAGTGGTTCTCGCGGACTATGCGAGCACGATCCTCATGCATCTACCAGCAATCGAGCATGGACTCTTTGCTGGGTGCGCGGCGACCCAGCCGATCGGCGGTCCGCAGCAACAGGCAATCTTACACAGATCGAGCTCACGGTTGTTTTACATCTCGGTTCCGGGTGAAACCCTGGACAAACGCGCCAAGCCCGCAACCATGATTGGATTCCAAACGGATCGAGTTCTTTAACCATCCGGGGAACGCGAAAGCGGTCTCGATGCGCGAGTGGGTGGTCCCCACCATCGCGACACCTAGGCGCAGGCGGCATAGGCCGAAGCGCGATCTCAGGATTGGTCGGTCATCGCTCCCCACCGTCGAGCATCGCTCCTCATAGAGGATGTGGCTGGCGGCTAGGCGCTCCGGTCATGTCACCGACGGCACTCGTCAGCGCCCAAGACTGCCCGGCCGCCGAGCGAGAGACCGTTAAGTTAATGTCGTGACCGGTTGCGATCCAGTCGTGACTACACACAACCGCTTCTGCCGCTGATGTCCTATGGCGCTCCAGACTGCCTCGATCACATCTTCGACTTCGCTATCCGACAGCTTGGCGGAAAAAGGCAGTGAAAGCGTTTCACGGCTGACCTTTTCTGCGTTGTGCCAGTCTTCCGGGTTCCATCCGAATCGCTCCCGATATGCGCGATGGTGTGCCAGTTGCCGGTAGTGCACCCCGGAGCCGATATGGCTCCGGTGGAGGCGCGTGATCACCTCATCCCGCGTTACGCCACATTTCGCCGGGTCGATGAATATCGTATAAAGATGAAGTCCATGGCGAGTGCCAGCCCGGGGTTCGGGCGGCAGTTCTATCGGTAGATGCCGAAGGCCATCATTATACCGATTCCAAATTTCCTGCCTCCGGTTCCAGCGCTGGGTCACACGCTTCATCTGGTGGAGACCGATTGACGCCTGAAGATCCATCATGTTGTACTTGAATCCTATTTCAATGACCTCGTAGTGCTTGTATCCACTCGCGGAGAATCGCTGCCAGGCGTCCTTGGACATCCCCTGCTGGGACATCAGTTTCAGCCACGCCGCAAGCGAGTCGTCGTTTGTCAGGATCATGCCGCCCTCGCCGGTTGTCACGTTCTTGTTCGAGTAGAAGCTTAATACGCCACACTCGCCGAAGGAGCCCGCCGGCTTGCCGTAATACATCGTCTCAATCGCATGCGCGCAATCTTCCACCACACGCAAACCGTGCTGCCGGGCAATCGCCATAATCTCGGCCATCTCGCACGGACGGCCCGCAAAGTGAACGGGAACTATGGCCTTCGTCCTTCGGCTGATCCTTCTCCGGATTTGCGCGGGATCGATGTTCATGGTTGCGGGATCAATATCCGCCAGCACCGGCGTGCCGCCGGCGTGGATGATCGCATTTGCCGTGGCGCAAAACGTCAACGGCGTGGTGATGACCTCATCGCCGGGTTGAAGCCGCAATGCGAGACAGCTCAGGTGGAGTCCCGCTGTGCACGAACTGACCGCAATCGCGTGTTTGACTCCCTTGTATTCGGCTACGAGCTGCTCGAATTGCAGTACCTTTGGTCCGGTGCCGGGCCAAGCCGCCCGCAGGCTGTTCACAACTTCTTGAATCTCCGCTTCCTCAATCAAAGGCTGCCCAAAAACGAGAAACTGGTCTTTCTGCCGCATTGATCCGCCCTCCCCTTTCGGCTCAGACAACACCCCGCCCCTTACCGCTGAATCGCGCCACTGCAAACAGGCTCGCTCCCGCCGGAAATGAGGTCCACCGCAATAGAACTCCCTCGAATGCAAATATCCTGTAAAGAAGATCGTTCTGCCACTCGCGAAGCGGCGCTATATCGCTCCGGTACATCTCGCGGGGAAACAACAGCCGTTTCGCAAGGATTACGCCGGCTATCACGGGCAATAGCAGCGTGTTGAAATAACTGCACCGGAGTATCTCGAAGCCCGCAAGCCGAAGCCGGCGCTCTAATACCCTCCGCGTGTACCGCCGCACATGTTCGGAGACATAGTCCTCACCGCTCCACAGGAATTCATAGGCGGGGACCGTAAGTACGAGAAAGCCTCCCGGACGCAGCAGGCGGCCAAGCGTTGCAAGTAATTCCAAATCATCGCTGACATGCTCCAAAACGTCGCCGGCCAGCACACAATCGCAGCAAGCCGCTGGAAGACGATTCTTCCTCAGGTCCACTGTCGCCAGTCCGCGTAGCTGGCACGCCTCAAGGGCAGCCTCGGAAACGTCGGCTGCCAGTAAGTTGTAACCGCTCTCCGCCAACGCCGCGGCAGTTCCGCCAGTGCCGGCGCCAAAATCAACGATGTCGCTCCCCGGCGGCGCCAGGCGGTTGATCACATCGCAAAAAATCTCTCTTCTGGCCCGATACCACCAGTAGGACTCCTCTGAGTCCGCCATGATGTCGAATGCGATGGTCTTCATTATCTTTAAGCGCCTTTATCGAACACGTAGATCTTCTCCCGTCCTCCCGGCGCCAGGAACGCTTGCCTAACCATCTGGCCGTGCCGTCCCACCAGCTCATCCAGATTCTTTTCGGTCAGTCGCGCCGCTTGCGGACCGCTTCCCGGGTCGGTCAGCTTGCGCGATAAATATGCGACCAGCGGCAGCCCGGAGCAAGCCAGGTTGCGGATCGGCTCTGCGAGAATGACCGTCCTGCGAGCCGCCGCCAGCATCCGGTCCAGCATCGGGCCCGCATCGGGCCAAAAATGGTACAGGCTCGCTTGCATAACTACGTAGTCAGCCGGAGGGAACGCCCGCTCGTTCCGCAGGTCACGGCATTCTGCTGGAATCCCTCGGGCGGCCAGTCGCTTAACGAACTTCTCGTTCATGTCCAGCCCGCGATATCGGATGCCCTTTTGCCTGAGATAACGCTCATAGAGAACGCCCGGCCCGCAACACAATTCCAGTACGTCGGCTCCGGGCGGAATCAGGTCCGCGATAGCCCTGTACCGATCGGCATAGTGGCGGCCGTACAGAGCCATCATGGCCAGTTCATACCCGGCGCCACTTCGGTAGATCAGGCTCGTTGCCACTTCTGCTGCTCCTCCTTCGGCGGCCTGGCTGCCGAGTGCTGTGAACTCTCCGATAGCGCCGCGGATCGAACCGCAGTGCCATCCTGTCGGGAACAACCCGATAACCACTGGGGGGAACGGCCGATGATGGTTCGGACTGCGGTTTGCGGCTGATGATTGACCCTCAGGTATGTCCTTCCGGCATATTCGCCTAAGATTCCAAAGAAAGTCGTTTGAATGCCTCCGAAAAACAGCATTCCCACCGCCAGCGAAGCCCAGCCTATGGTGTTTGGGCCAAAGCTGTCCGGAGACAGCAGGCGGTATAGAATGACCCCGCACGCCAACAGCGCTCCCATCGCCGAGGACGCGATACCAAAAATCGTGACGAGCCGTAGCGGCTTGATCGAGAACGAGAATGCTACCCGCGCCCAAACGCGAATGGATTTGACCAGGGTATAGCTGCTCTCACCGGCATACCGTGGCCGGTGATCCACCACAATTTGGGTAATCCGCGAGGTGACTTGCAGCAACAGGCCGTCAATGTAGGGCTCGGCGCCGTGGTAGCGGCAAATCAACTTGCCAACCTCCGATCGGAATACTTTGTAAGGGGAAAGATAAATATGCCTTGGTTTTTGCAACACCCATTCCGCTACTTTTCCGTTAAACCAACTGCCGAGCCTTTTCCATAGCTTCTGGCGTTGCTTGCGGAAATCTGCGAACACCACGTCGAATCCCGGCTCCAGAGACTCGATTAGGCGCGGCAGATCATGGGGATCGTGCTGCAAATCGTCGTCCATAATCGCGATGCACCGCCCCGTGGCAGCACGGATGCCGGTCAGAATGGCGTTGTCCTGGCCGAAGTTCCGCCGCAAATCTATACCAATGACCCTCGAATGCGTCTCGCAGATGCGCTCAATCACCGCCCACGATTCGTCAGGAGAGCAGTCGTTTACCAGGATGACTTCATATTCCCGGCCTTCCGAAACAAGTGCGGTATCGATCGCGGCGATCAACGCGTCCAGGCAGTCTGCGCCGCGATAGACCGGTACGACGATGGACAGGTCGGTCTCCCATTCACTCCGATGACTACCGGCACTGTTATCGGCGGCTGTGTGCATAGATGCCCTTTACTGAGCGGCAGCTCGTTGTGTCGCGAGAAATAGACTCTCGCCGTTCGAAGTTCGTTGGAGCGTGGTTGTCGCGCCCTGATCGATCAGGTACTGCAGAAGCCACCGCTGCTCCCTGGCGCCGCGCCAGATCAGGATCGGCTGGTGGTGTTTCAAAAATTCCCTTACGTCTTCCGTCTGTATCGGAAACCATCGGCGAAGCAGGAGTAGCTGCCTTTCATCGTCGTCGTTTCCGATATATCGAATTGAATCCGGCCGGGAGGTCAGATAGTACAGCCGCGAGGTGATTTGTGAAGGAGCGTTGTAGGCGAGCTCCATGAAGTCCAGGGGATCCTCGACCACGATCGCCGACGAGCGATCGGCGGTCAGGAGCAGAGATGGGGTTTGGAACCGGGTTTGATGCCGCAGGACATGAAGCGTCACAAAGGAGCCCGCCAGTACGAGGAAACAAAGCGTGCCCGCGATTGGGCGCGCTCCGTCGTAGCGCCGGACCACCGGCAGAGGCAAGAGAGCGGCTCCGAAAACCATGCATATCCCGTAACGCAGCGTAAAAATGCCATTGGTCAGCCTGGCGAGGAGAAAAGCGCCCACCAGGGACATAGCCAGAGCGAAAGCAACCACCACCTCCCAGGGCCGGAATGACTGATGCCGCATCATTACGGCCGGCTTTGCTACAGCGGATCCGAAACCTTCCCACAGCGCCAGGCCGGCTAAAACGGCGGCTAGGGGGAGGATCGCCCCCATGAAAAACAGCCGATATGCGATCAAGAGGCTGCTTGGCGTTGCCGCGGACCACCAATTTCCGCCGCTGAAGGTCATGGCGGCACGGATCAGGGGCAAATGTAACGGAAGCGGGATGATAGCCGCCGTAAGCGCGGTCCAGACGGGTAGGTCGATCCGTGCTCGCGAGACCGAACGCAGCGCCTCTCCGAGGCCGATTGCCACAACCACCAGTACCATGTAGTAATGGCACGCGATCGCGGCCGCCATGGAGAGCGCCAGTCCGGGGAGAGACAGGCGGCGCGATCGCCCCTCGCAGACTCCTTGCCAGCACACCAAAGCGACGCCGGCGAAGCCCAAGGCTATCCCATAGCATCGGGCTTCATAGATGAATTCGGCCGCTCCCGTGGCGAACGGGATCAACATCGCGATAGCCCCATAGACCGGCCGTAATCGGCGGGAGACGAAAACGTACAGGCTCATGCACATCAGCCAGCCCCCAAGAAGGGCTGGCAACCGGAGCGTCAACAGACTCTGCCCGAAGAGACTGGTGAACAAACGTGTAATCAGGTGGAACAGTGGGGGCTCTATATCGGCCCCGGCCCTCAGCGCCGACCAGAGCTGGGGTACGCTCAGCCGCGCCATATATGCGGTTACCACTTCGTCCGCCCACAAAAACCTACGCGAAGCGATCACCCCGGTGCCAGCCAGGTAGAGAACTGAAAAGCTCAACAGCAAGATTCGCCGGTTCCGATCTAGCCAATCGGCAAAATATTCAGGAAAGCGCTGCACGCGCTCCAAGAAGCTGGAACCCGGCCTTTGATATTCTCGCCCTTCAACCGACGGCCGATACGATTCGATCATAATGCCTCTTGAGTACGCCTCCCGGGCCGCAGCGTCTCGTTAAGATCGGAGCCGTCTTGATTCGGTCTCCCCGTTCTGTACCGTAGAGCGTACCTCAAGACGCCCGTTACCGCGCGATTTCAAAGGTTGTAGACAGTACAGATCGAGGGCCTCGCTGGTATGCACCCTCACTTCTGCACACCGGGTTCGCGCAACTGGTATGGTTTCGACGTGTTACCCATCACCACTAACATCGTGACCGCCGGCGAGTTCGCGCTCTGGTCGAATCCGCCATGATTCCCCTCCGGTTCAGCTACTTGGTGCGTGGAAATATTCCAGGTTTGGTTGCCGGCGTGGCGGATGAAGCCGCTGGCCCGAACTGGCTGGTTCCCAGCCCGAAGTGAATCGTCGAAATGATGCTTGCCTGTCGAGTGCATCCAGGCCTACAGGGTTCGTCGCACAGCAATTCCCGTCAAACCCAGGAGAAGCAACAATGCGCTGATAGGCTCCGGGGCTTCATCAAATGTGTTGCTGAAGCCCGAGATATCGGCAGTACCGATTATGCCGCCTGCGGCACGAATGTGGTCCGTGACATTGGCGGCTGCCACTGCGGAAAAAACCGCTGAGTCCGACGGCATCGAAACTGGTGTTGCATTGAAATCGGTGTGCAAGGCTACAGCATTTACGGTTTCGTCGATCGTCGCGTTTCCGGTATCGGGCGTAGCTCGTCCCGCCTCAGTCAAGTCTGCACCGGCGATGAGCAAAGCCCCCGTGACGCTCGCAACCGTGTATCCGACCGTCACGTCACTGGCCTGCCCAGGCATGGCCATTATCGGTATGGAACCGAACGCGAAACCGATAGATCCCGGTGGCGAATCCACCAGGTCAGTAATATCGAGGTCGCTGGCACTGACCTGAGGAGCGCCATTGATCTGACTTGATGAAAATGTAAAGTTCGAAAATACGAGGGCATCGACAGTACATCCACCAGCCGAGTTCAGGTTCATCAGAGTGGCATAAGTTCCTGTAGATGGGCACGGTGCCGGTGCTGCCTTCAGGCAGCTGACACCGCTCCAAAGACATACGAGCGCCGCAACTAAACGCATTCCTCACCCTCCTGCGCTGAAGCGCAAAACTGGTACACGGAAGCGGCGTCAAGCTGATATTACCATCGGATCCTACTCGATACTATCCCGGAAAGTGATTTCATTTTCAATTTTGGGGTGTAGCGCGCATTCAGTGGAACACATTTACCTCGCGCCGCAATTTCGCTCTGTTCCGGCCGCGAGTCGATGTCCTGGCGAACGATCACCCTTCAACACGTGATCTGCCGGTGAATCAATGGGCCGCTCGTTCAGCTCGGAAACCTCACTTTACGCAGCCACAGGTCGAGTTGAATCAAGTTCCCGGGTATTGGCGTTCGGGTTTTGTATTATCTGTAGATTTCAGGACCTCGGCCCTTATTTCTGGAGACTCCCGGATTGACGATTCTCATAGATGGGCATATTCTGTCTCAGTTCTCATTGCATACCGCCACCGTGCCATCGTCGTAGCCCCAGCGGGCAAAAAGGTGGAGTTGGACTGCCCCTTCTCCTCAGGAGGTGAGTGATGCGCTTTCAATTCCGCTTGGCCACTTCTGCCATAGCGCTGGCGATTTGCACGGGGTGCGCGTGGCCGCTCACGATCAACATCGATGAATTTCAGAATGATACTGTTATGCTGCCGTTCGTGCCCCAGCAAGGCACGCTCTCACTGTGCGAAGATCCATCTGTACTCTTAAGCCCGGTTACGTGCGAGGCGCCGGCAAGTGACACCGTAGTGTTCTTAGCAGGTGCAAGCGAAGGAACCGCATTGCTTGAATCCGACCTGCCGGAACCAGGAACTCCCGCCGCCCCGGGAGACCGTGTGCTTCTGATTCCCTTCCCGGCGCCGTTGTACTCCGTGGGCGAACCGGGAGCCGAGAACACAGCCCAAACTCTGCTCTATACTCCGGCCTTGGGTCAGCCTGGGTTTGCATTAATTGAAGGCGCCCCAGTGTCGTACGCGATCACCAGCGATGAGGTTCCCGAGACCGGCAGTTGGCTGCTCCTCGCGTCTGGCCTCGTAGGGGTTGTCTTGGCCAGGTGGCACGGATGCGATCGAATCCGAAGGAAAACCCGCCTACCGAATCGACATCACGACTCCCGAACCGCTCATAGTTCCTGCAACGGTGAGGGCAAGAGGGACATCACCGGACGGGACGCCGGCCGGTACGATCAAATTGATCTGGTAGAGACCAGCTGAGGATAACCCGGAAAACATTGGCGTCACGCTCAAACCGTTAATGAAAACGGTCACAGGAAAGACAGTCGGAGCCGCGCCGGAAAAAGGTTGGCCGGCTGGAACGGGCGGGTTGGTGAACCCCAGTCCTGTAGCGAACAGTTCAAGCACGTCTCCGGGTTTCGCGGCAACAGTTGGGTAACCCAGTGAGGTTCCAGTCGGTCCCAGAATATCGTAAGACCCTCCTCCGTAGGCTCCCGACTTATCAGATCTCGGAATAATGCCGGCTACGTGTCTGGTATCGAGCAGTAGAAATGATGGTGCGAATTGTGCGAGCGTCACTGTAGAAACCGCAGTTCCATTGGGTGTAGTAACACTTACAGGCACAAGGCCTCTGACCATATCATCTGGGGCCTGCAGGTTAATTTGCGTAGGGCTGACATAGGAAAGAGTAGCTGGTTTGCCGTCAATCATCACGCTCGTGCCGCCTAAAGACGTCGGAAAGTCGCCGGCCCATGTCTTTGTCGCGGTTGCCAGATTCATGCCGAAAATTGAAACCCATTCACCCGGCGCAATCGTTGAGGAAGTGCCGTTGACAGGAACAATGCCGCCACTATTTATTGTTGGCCCAGGCTGCGACACCAGCGAGATGTTGAAGGCCTGCGACGCGCCGTTCAAACTCGCGCTCACCGTGGCGGTCTGATTCACCAGCAGCAAAGCGGTGCTCGCCGTGAAACTGGCCGTGGTCGCTCCGGCCGGCACCGTCACCGTCCCCGGTACCGTCAGCACACCGGCGATCCCGCCCCCGATCGTCACCACACTGCCGCCGCTCGGCGCCGCCTGGTTCAACGTCACCGTGCAGGTCGTGCTGGCATTCGAGGCCAGGCTCGAGGCCTG
>Ga0126381_100000858_pt1 | contig 33041 bp, 27 predicted proteins | sample PanSoiMetPlot_28_FD_96465 | JGI IMG/M metagenome (GOLD analysis project Ga0126381, IMG submission 96465) | Tropical forest soil microbial communities from Panama - MetaG Plot_28 | ecosystem: Environmental > Terrestrial > Soil > Tropical forest > Bulk soil | place: Panama | collected 2016-02-17 | reverse complement strand
TCGACGCCTATGTAGCCCACTACAACCTGCATCGTCGTCCGTTCGTGTGGACCGCTACCGCCGACTCGATTCTCGCCAAGCTTCAACGCCTCTGTAAGGCTATTAATGGGACATCACACTAGGCGCTCGGAACTTCGACAAAGTGCAGGTCGTTTTTCAAAGAAGAGTCTGATGTCCTCGAAGGTTTCGACCTGGTTGATCGCACTTCGGGTGAAGTACTCGTGACTTCTGTTTGTTGGGAGACACAAAGGGTTCGAAACTTCGCCACTACGCTTTATGGTATTGCTTTTGGCCCCGGCACGAGCCCGACATTGCACAAAGCCGGAAAGCGCGGGACTCAACGCTCGCGGGCGGCAACGGTTGGTTGATGCGACTACATGGTGCTACTTGCCACAACGCACTCGCTATGGACGTGGTCACACCGCCGACGCCGGGGTGATCCGGACGACGGCGCAGCGAAATTCCGACCTCTTCTGGGTGAGGCGTGGGGGGCGGTAGACGGTTTTCCGAAGCACCGCACCGCGGCCTCAACGTGCCCACCCCGGCGATCAGCCGCCGCATCGCCGGGACGCCATCGGGCTTTTCCGCATTGGTCCTGGCCGGCTCTCAGCTGTGAGCACAAATTTTTCTACCGAGGGTGCGATTTCGCATTTGGCGCCCCTTGGGTCTCGAGCGCTTCCATAGCCATGTAGCGAAGCAGCATTTCCTTCTCGGTGTTAAGATCCAACTTGCTCAGCGGCGGGCTGAAAAAAACCGCGAGGGTCCATTCGGCCATCAGGCGAATGCGCTGGGCCATCCGCGGGGTTACCATGAGGTAGTAGCTGCGGCGAATCCACCATGCGAGAAAGCCACGCAGTGGAATGCCCATCGCCGCGGCCACGCCGCGATGGCGTCCCAAAGACGCCATAATACCCTTTGTCTTGTAAACGAACGGCTTCACCGGCAGGCCGTTGACCGTCGCATAGATGTTCTCGGCCAGCACCTTAGCCTCCCTCATCGCATGCTGCGCGAGTTCAGGGTAAGGCTTGCCGTTCGGATCTGGTATTGACGCGCAGTCTCCTGCGGCCCATAGCTCCGGATGCTCTTTGCACCGCATCGTCGCGTCTACCAGAATTTTACCGCGGCTATCTTTTTCGACCGGCAACCCCGCCACGAGAGGGGACGGGGTGGTACCGGCTGAAAGAACCACAGTTGAGGCCTCTATTACCTCGTCTTTGAGGTGTACACAGCCTGGCGTGATGCGTTCGACCGGCGTTTTGGCACGGATGGTAACCCCCGTCCGGCGGCCAAGCACGCGAGCTGAGTAGTTCGCCAACTCCTCGGGGATTTCGGGCATGATTCGTTCGCCTGCTTCCAACAGGTGCAGACTGATTTCCTCACGCCGAATCCGCGGATAGTAGCCGACGACTTCGTCCATGAAGGCGGTCAATTCGCCGAAGATCTCCACACCAACCAGCCCACCTCCGATTACGACGAACGTCAGCTCGCGGTGGCGACGGTCAGGGTCGGATTCAACCTCTGCCCGCTCCATTCGTTCGATCACCTGGTTACGCAGTAAGACGGCATCGGCCAGAGTTTTGAACGTCAAAGCCTCCTGCGAACCAAGAATGCGGCCGGTATTGGTCGAACTACCCAACGCGAGGATCAGATGATCGTATCGCAATTCTCGCTTGTCGCTGCCGCCTGAGGAAAGGATCACCAGGCGCCGCTCGAGATCAATAGTCTCGACCACTGCTTCAATAAACCCGACGCTGCGGAGAAATTCGCGGATCGAAATCGAGCACGCGCTCATCTCCAGCTTTCCGGAGCAGACCTCAAACAGCAGTGGTGTCATGAGTAGGAAGTTATCGCGGCTTACCAAGAGTATCTGAACGTCGTCGCGCCTCCTAAACAGTTTCTCCAGGCGACGCACCGTGTAGATGCCTCCAAATCCGCCCCCCAAGACCACTATTCGAACAATCGCTTGTCCTTCGGGCTCCTGTGCATTCACAACGGAACCTCCATTTTTCCAAATCCGTTATGCATATCTCATTGCAGACTGATGCCTTTAAAGGAGCTACAGACTGGCCCAACCCGCGGCTCGTCGTCGTTCGGAAGCCCCGGAAACGGCATCGATGCAAATCGAGCCTCGTATGCCTGGCATTGTAGAAAATAGCAGCTATTCAGGCCTATCAACCACGAATCATTCGGCCTTGATCGCAGTTTGGTTCATAAGAGCCTGGGTCAATTCCACATGCCGGCGCATTGCCATGCGCGCGTAGCCCTCGAGCGCTTCAGCCAGTGATTTTTGGGCCGTCTCGCGATCGCCCGGCGCGGAACGATCGATAAGCATCATGGCTTGCAGGCGCTGTATCTCCGCCTGTTCGAGCAGGTAGGGAAAGGTTTCGGCCTGTCGTAGTGCGGTCTGAAGATAGTCTTGAGCAGCCCCCCTTCACCTGCCACTGCAACCGCCATACCAGCCTTTGGCCGACTGGCTGCTGAATATCGCCGCGCGCATTCACCAGGGCGATGCCGAAGCGATCAAGACCGCGACGAGGCTCGGGCGGTCGGCTACTCATTTGGACGGGGCCGACGGACCATAGTTAGCGTGAGGTCCCAGACGTTGCGGATGTTGGCGATTGCCAATAGCAAAAGAGCCCCTGCCAGCGCGTCCAGCCCAAAATCCTTTTCCAGATAGATCGACACGGCGGCCGCGAGCAGGACCAGGTAACCGACACCGGGTAACAAACCGTAGGCTAAGTAGTCCTGTATATAGTTCGTCATGTCGGTGCTCACGACCTGGATCGTGATGTAGGTCGAGATGATTGCACCGATCAAAGCGGTGGCACCAATTAGCGCGGCGAGAAATTTAGCCTGATGCAAGGGAAATAACGCGACGGCAGACAAGAAGAACACGCTAGTAAAATGTACGACTACCGGGCTCATGAACGTGCGAGTCGCCGATTGACGCTCTGCGGTCAAATAACCCGCACCGAGCGAAACGGCAACGAACAGCAGGCCGAGCAAGGTCGCCCCTGCCGTTCCTAGCAGAACGTAAAAGTCGTGCCATTCCTTCAGCGCTTCGACCACCCACATTAAAAGAACCCCCGGCGCCTCTACTGTCCACCATAGGTGCCGTTCTTCAAGATCGGAAAACCACCGGGATCTTGTGGCGTTAGCGTGCGGTAAGTCCAGCGCGCGGTCATGCTCAAGCGGTGGCCCGGCTCGACGTAATGAAGTTGCGCGATGCGACCGTTTATCTGAATTGCCGCGGCGGTACAACGAGCCCGCTTTCCTGCTCCAACGCTCTTTGCTGGCAAATTACGACTCCACCGTCTAGGGTCGTCGCAGGGAGGAGGGATCATGGATCTCGGGATTAGCGGTCGTCGCGCCCTGGTTTGCGCCTCGAGCCGGGGATTAGGGCGGGGCTGCGCGATGGCGTTGGCCGCCGAAGGCGTTCACGTCACCTTGACCGGCCGCGACGTGGAGTCGCTCGCCCAAACCGCGGCGGATATCCGTAAGGCCTATCCCAATATCGAGGTCACCGAGGCCGCCGGCGATATCACCACGCGCGAGGGCAAGGAGGCGGCGCTGGCGGCCTGTCCCGAGCCCGACATCCTAGTCAACAATGCCGGCGGCCCAGCACCCGGCGATTTCCGCGACTGGAGCCGCGAGGATTGGCTTAAGGCGCTCGACGCGCTGATGCTGGGCCCGATCGAGCTGATCAGGCGCACCGTCGACGGAATGATCTCGCGCAAGTTCGGACGCATTGTCAACATCACCTCCTCCTCGGTGAAATCGCCGATCCTGTTCCTCGGCCTGTCGAATGGTGCGCGCAGTGGGCTGACCGGCTTCGTCGCAGGTCTCTCCCGCCAGACGGTCCGCCATAACGTCACAATCAACGGGCTGCTGCCGGGCTCCTTCGAGACCGATCGGCTGCGCGGCATGGTCGGTGCGCGAGCGAAAGCTGCAGGGAGCAGTTTCGACGAGGCGATGCGGGTTCTCCGGGAGCAGAACCCATCGGGCCGCCTGGGCTCGCCCGAGGAGTTCGGCAAGGCCTGCGCCTTCCTTTGCAGCGTCTACGCCGGTTTCATCACCGGCCAGAACCTGCTGATGGACGGCGGCGCCTATCCGCAGACGCCGTAATTTTCGGCTGGTCCAGTTCGCGCAACCTTATCCGCAAGAAAGCCGGTATATGGCGGCTGCCCTGCTTACACGCGGTCTGAAGGCAGCTCTCACACTGGACGCAAAACTTATTGCGCCAAAAGAACTTCTCCCGGTCTTTAGCAAATAGAAGGGACGGTCAGTCGGATTTGAGCTCGACTCTGATGATTTCGCTCCGCCGCCACAGGCGCATAGGCGGCCCCCAAGTGCTGGTGCCGCGGCAAACGATTACTGGCATTCCGCCAACCTCGTAACGTCCACCGAGCAGCGGGTAACTCAGCCTGACCAGATGACCAAACGGCCAAAGCTGGCCATTGTGGGTGTGGCCCGAGAGCATCAGGCCCGCGCCCGCTGCGGCGGCGACGTCCGCCTGCCAAGGGGAATGGTTTAAGAGGATGGTAGCGCCGGGCGGACGGTTCGCGAGCGCCTTCTCGACGGGCCGGTCCTTGACGCCTAACTGTCGTCGTGCCGTCAGGTCATCGACCCCAGCCAGCGCCAGGCCGGACGCGACTTCCGCCCAACGGTCGCGCAACACCGTGAGCCCACTTGCTTCTAGAAAGCGCACGCTGCGCTCGACTCCCGCATAGTATTCGTGATTGCCGGTCACTGCCCAAACACCCAGTCGCGCATGGAAACCTTCGAGGATAGGACGAAATGTCTCCGACCGGTCGGTATTGGCATCCACCACGTCGCCCACGATGACCAGCAGGTCGGGGCGCATGTGGTTGACACGCTTGACCAGGCGGGTTAGCCAGCGCCGGCTGGTCAGTGTGCCGAGGTGCAGATCGGAAATCTCGACTAGCGTCAGGCCGTCGCGTTCCGGCGGCAGGCCCGCGAGCAGCACTTTGTGGTCGTGTACAACCGGCGGCCGGAGACCTTGAACCAGTCCTATGAGCGAGAGCACCCCAGCGGCGATCGCCGCCCCACCGCGGATAGTGGGAGCCAGGCGGGGGAGCAGCCAACCCCCAAGGGTGAAGACGTCAGCGGCCAGCAGGGTGGCAAACAACAGGAACACCATGCCGATCCAGGTCGCCGCCACAAATTCCAGCGGCCGGGCAAGAGCTTTGAGTTTCCAGGAATCCAGGATGCGCGCCAGCGGGTAGGCGGCCCAGAGCGCCGTCGCCATCACGATCAGCGCGCGGCGTGACAGGTGTGCCGCCACCTCGGGCACCGATTCCAGCCGCCAGAGGACAAAAAGATGCAGCGCGGCCCAGATACTCAGGACGATGCCCAGAAACAGAGCAAATCTGCCAGAACTCATAAAGCTTTTGGTTTGCTGGTCTTCGGACGACGCATGCGTGTCGGTTCGATCGTGGCGGTCGGAAAGATCCATTGTATTAGTGCCATCAGCCATTTCGAGGGCACACGCATCGTAACACACGGCCCTGATCCCGACTGCGTCGAGACACGATATGCTCGGCCCTCCTCCGTCCAGTCGACACTATCTTTCTAGGATCGGCTTCGCTATTTAGGAACTCTGTCGCGGGCATACATTCCCAACGTGGGTGTACCGATGCGTTGAAATGAGGAACTAGAAAATGGCCTGTAAAGTCGTAGAGGCTCCGATCGATATCGACATCGAAGCGCTGAAGCGGAAGTACGACGATGAACGCGACAAGCGTCTGCGCCCGGATGCCGAAGCTCAATACATAGAGGTCTCCAACGAGTTTGCCAACTACTATGAAGTCGATCCGTGGTCGCCCCATACGGTGCGCGATGCGCTATCAATCGACATAGACGTGGCGGTGCTGGGCGGCGGCTTCGGTGGGCTGATGGCGGGAGCCAACCTGCGCAACGCAGGGATCGACGAGTTCCGGATTATCGACTTCGCCGGCGACTTCGGCGGCACCTGGTACTGGAACCGCTATCCCGGCGTTCAGTGCGATGTCGAGTCGTACTGTTACCTGCCGCTGCTTGAGGAGACCAATTACGTACCCAAGGAGAAATACTCCTACGGTCCCGAGATCTATGAGCATTGCCAGCGCATCGGCCGGCGCTACAAGCTCTATGAAAAGGCGCTGTTCGGGACCATGGTCCGCGCGCTACGCTGGGACGAGTCGCTAAAGCGCTGGCGCATTGCGACGGACATGGGCGACGACATCCGGAGTCGTTTCCTGATCATGGCGATCGGCTCCTACAACCGTCCGAAGCTGCCGGGAATTCCGGGGATCACCAGCTTCAAGGGCCACACCTTCCACACCTCGCGCTGGGACTACGGCTACACCGGCGGGAACACCTGGGGCGGGCTGACCAAGCTCGCCGACAAGAAGGTGGCGATCATCGGCACCGGCGCCACCGGCCTTCAGGCGGTTCCGTTCCTCGGCCAGTACGCGAGGCTTCTCTACGTCCTGCAGCGGACGCCTTCGGGCGTCGATGAGCGCGGCAACCGGCCGACGGATCCGGAATGGGCCAGGTCGCTGCAGCCGGGGTGGCAGCGAGAGCGCCAGGCCAACTTCAATGCCGTCTTGAATGAAGGTCTGCCCCCCGGCGTGGAGGACCAGGTCTGCGACGGGTTCACGGAGATAAACCGGGCGCTGAATGACAAGATCGCGGCCGCGGCGCGGGGCGAGATCTCGGCGGATGAACTCAACCGGCTACGGGAGATCGAGAACTTCCGTTACATGGAAAAGGTACGCCGGCGCGTTGACCGAATTGTCCAGGACAAAGAAACCGCCGAGAAGCTCAAGGCCTGGTACAAGTTCGGGTGCAAGCGGCCGACCTTTAACGACGATTACATGCCGACTTTCAACCGCCCCAACGTCACGCTAATCGACGTCTCCGGCACGCAAGGGGTGGAGCGCATCACCGAGAGGGGCTTCGTCGCCGATGGTGTCGAATACGAGGTGGACTGCATCATCTTTGCGAGCGGCTTCGAAATCACCACCGAGATGAAACGCCGCCTCGGCATCGAGACGATCGAGGGCCGCAACGGGCTGTCGCTTTACGAGCACTGGAAGGAGGGATTCAAGACCTTCCATGGCTTCACCACTCCGGGGTTTCCGAATCAGTTTTTCACCGGGTTCACCCAGGTGGGGGTCAACGCCAACCTTACCACCATGCTGTACGATCAGCTGACGCACATCTGCTACATCATCGCCGAAACGATGAGGCGCGGGGCGCGGGTAGTGGAAGCTACCAGGGAGGCGCAGGAGAGCTGGGCCAAAACAATGCGCGAGGCAGGCTACAACACTGCCGAACTGCTCGCCGACTGCACGCCGGGCTACTACAACAACGAAGGCGGCAAGCAGAAGCGCTCCCACCTCGGTGACGTCTACGCCGCGGGCATCTACGCCTTCAACGCCATGCTCGAAGACTGGCGCAACAAGGGCGACATGCAAGGGCTTAGGCTCGAGTTCCCGAGCGGAGCGTCGGAGAACGTGCTGCGCTGATATTGGAAACTTACAACGCGATCAGGAAAAATACCGGGATCGAGCGGGTCACTGGAACTATCGCCCCACAAGTGTTCGTGCACCCATACGGCAACCGTATTTGGGACTATCGCCTGGCGTGGAAAAGGCTGCCCACCTGCGTTCCCTGACGTGTTACAACCGATCGTTAGTCCGTGGTAAGAGTGTCTCCATCGACAGGAGGCTTTCGATGGCCCACGCAATTTTGATCTCTGCAGATTGTCACGCCGCGGTGAAGTCCGACGGCCAGGGCAGCAATCCGCATGATGCCGAGATGCGCCGCTACGTATCGCCCGGGTACCGCGAGGCATATGACGCGTGGCTCGAGGAGCGCCCGCGCATGGGGGCCGAGGTCGTCGCACGGATGGGAAATGAGCTCTTTGCCGACGTCGACGAGCGCGACAATGTCGTCAGGCGCGATTTCCGCATCAAGGCGCAGGACGACGATATCGCCGGAACCGCAGGGTGGGATCCGCAGCGCCGAATCCAGGAACTGGAATCCGATGGCGTCGTCGCCGACATCATCTATCCAAACGGCGTGCCTTTCCAGGTGGCGTTCAATACACGGGGCGTTTCCGCCGAGCTTGAGCGCGAAGGCGTTCGCGCCTACAACCGATGGCTGGCAGAGTTTTGCTCGTATAGCCCTGAGCGCCATGCGGGCTGCGCCGTCCTGCAGGTCAGCGATGTCGGCGAAGCTGTGAACGACGTCGACTGGGCATGGCGCCACGGCCTGCGCGCCGTGTTTCTAGATCCCATGGCCGATGGCGGTCCTCACTACAATCACCCTTGCTACGAACCACTTTGGCGGGCATGCGCGGAACGAGCGATGCCGGTGGTTTTCCATAGCAGCCCGCTGACGCCCTTCGACTACGGACCGTATCCCGGCTCGACCGCGATCTTCACTTACGAGACCACCTGGTTCGCCCACCGCCCGTTCTGGTTCATATGCTGTGGCGGCGTACTGGAGCGTTACCCCGGCCTGAAGGTGCTGTTTGCGGAACAGGGCGAGACCTGGGCGCCGGCCATGCTCGCTGAGCTGGACCTGCGCGCGGGTGCCGGTGTCCTCGGACGCGCCGCTGTGCGTCACATGAAGCTTAAGCCCAGTGAGTATTGGTACCGGCAATGCGCCCTGACCACCACTGGGAGCATCGCGGTCGGTCTGCGGCACGCAACCGGCGTCGACAACATCATGTGGGGCACGGATTATCCTCACATGGAGGGCAGCTATCCCAATTCCGTGACGGTTCTAAAGAAATCGCTCGCCGGTATTCCCGCGGACGAGGCGGTCAAGATGATCGGCGGAAACGCGGCCCGCTTCTTCAACTTCGACCTCGCCAAATTGCAACAAGTGGCCGACCGCGTCGGACCGGAACTCTCGGACCTGATCGCGGCCTGACCTTGAGCACGGGACTTTCGAGATTACCTCCGGAGTATCCCCCGTCATCGTATTTCTCGCCCAACAGGCGCCAGCCCTCGTGCCGCTGGCTCTTGATATAGGCTTCGCCCGCCTCGCGCTGGGCGGCGCCAATCACAGATTCGCATGCTGGTCGCGCACGCCTGTATGGTATTCGTGCTGAAGACGTTTGCGATCGACGATCAGATTGCGGCCATCGCGCCACACCAGGTGTTCACTCCGCAGATTGGCCATCAACCCGGTAACTTCCCGAACGGAGCAACCGACGATACCGGCGAGGTCAACGTTGGTGACCGGCAGTGTAATTAGAGTGCCGCGATCGTCCTGCACTCCGAACTGCTGCGCCAAGTAGAGAATTTCGCCGCAAAGGCGCAGCGCCAATGGGTAGGCGACCGCCCTGGAATACTGAACCAGAATGTCAAATGCAGGTTTAACGAGGACCTCGAAGGCGGGCCTGAGGGTCTCAAAATTGACTCCACACAGCGCCCGCGCAAACTGATCGTAGGTAAGTTTGGCGATGGTCGAATCGACGATCGCCTGATGGGGCGGACCAGGCCATGGAAAGCCCCCAAAAATTGATCCACGTCCGGCGATTTTCGACACCCGGCGCTTTCCGCCGCGCCGCACTTCGAAAACCCGCACTGCGCCATGCAGGACAATAACCGGCCCATCGCGGTCCGGGAGGATCGCGCCCGCCCTGATTCGCTCCACTGTGCAAGCCGCCGCCAACGCTTGTAATTGCGGGGTTGAAAGCGACGCAAGCGCGCGTGCCCTGGACAGAACCCGGTAATCCAACTGCCCCGGACTAATCGCGCTTATCAGCGGGCTGCCAATTGCTTTTCCAACTGCTTTCATCCGGCTTCGGCAAGCGTCGAACACGGCAAATTTGCCTGCTGCCTACGAAAACCCGGCGCCATATCCGCGATCTGCCTTGACAACTTTGGATCGGGGACTTGATAGTTCGCAACAGCGAACCACGTTCCTGCGCGAGATGTTCACGCAGCCCGTTCTTACGCGACAGCAGCGGAGATCAAGATGAATAAGACCAGGCATGCCATACCATACGAAATCAAGCGGTTTCCCCGCGCCGGCGCGATCGACGCCGACGGCCATGTCGCCGAACCCGCTGACCTGTGGGAAAAGTATCTGGAAGATAAGTACAAACCGCGAGCCTTGCGGATCGGTACCGACGCCAATGGCCTGGAGTATCTGGAAAGCGATGGCCAACCGGTCCCTTTCACCGCTAACGGCATCATCAGCAGAGTCCACGCCATGGGCTCGGATCAAAAGGGGCCGCGCACCTATATGGGCAGCGCCCCTTACGGCTCAGTGGATCCGCACGAGCGCCTTGACTTGATGGACAAGGAGAACCTGGAAAAGGCGATCCTCTATCCCACGATCATGCTGAACTGGGAACACACAACACCCGATCCAGAGATCTCACTGGCGTATTGCCGCGCCTACAACCGCTGGATCGCTGATTTCTGCAGGGTTAGCAACGGCCGGATGATCGCCGCGGCGCAGTTGACGCTGCTCGATATCGAAGGGTCCGTCAAGGAGATGGAACGCGCGGTAAAAGATGGATGCCGCGGCGCCTTCGTGACGCTGGGGGCGCTGACGCAAAAGCCGCACGCCCATCCCGATCATGACCCGCTTTTTGCCAAGGCGCAGGAGCTCGACATCCCCTTCGCAATCCATGTCGCGGTGGATTTGGGCAAGTATCATCTAGCCCGCTACAACTGGAATTCGTGGGATTTCAAAAACATCTTTTACACCATGTCGGTAGTCAATCTGGGAACTATAGAAGCACTCGCGGGCTTTTTTCATTTCGGTGTCTTCGAGAAGTTTCCCAAACTTCGCTTCGGGGTTTTGGAAGCGGGAGCCGGATGGCTCGGTTCGTTTCTCGACTGCCTCGACGCCTTGACGAAAACCGTTTTGGGCGCGATGGTTCCCTTAAAGCTCAAACCCAGCGAGTACTTCAAACGCCAGTGCTTCATTTCGGGAGATCCCGATGAAGCCGCGATGGCCTATACAATCAAGTATCTGGGACCGGAGATTTTTGCCTGGGCTACAGATTATCCGCATCCCGATCACACTGAGTCATGGGCGCCCGAACTCGAAGGGCTTCTCGAGCGTCTGGACGAGCGCAGCGCCAGGCTGGTGATGGGCGAAAATATCAAACGAATTTACAAGCTCAACTAAGCCCTCCGAGGCCGGGAGAGAATTTATGAGTGGGCGCCTGGAAGGACGCGTTGCTCTCATCACTGGCGGCTCCAGCGGTATCGGCAGGGGAGCTTGCCTGCGCTTTGCTCGGGAGGGCGCGAAGATCGTAATCGCGGATATCGACTGCGACGGGGGTGAGCGAACAGCGGCTGAAATCAGGAGGGAGGGTGGTAAAGCGGTCTTTGTGCGGACCGATACCCGCTCCGCCGCTGATAACGACGCAATGGCGCAAAAGGCGGTCGAGGAATACGGCCAGCTCGATATTCTCATCGCCTCGGCGGGTATTTCGCATGCCGGTTACGATTCCGTCCGCGGCCAAAGATCGCAGCACAGGTGTCCAATAATAGATAAGCCGTTGGAACAATGGGAACGCGTCATACGAGTGAACCTGACCGGCGTGATGCTGAGTAATCAGGCTGCCGCACGCCGGATGATGAAAGCTGCAAACGGCGGTGCGATCGTCAACGTTTCATCAATCGCGGCAATTGGCCCGGCCCCGCAGATGGGTGATTACAGCGTGTCGAAGGCCGGAGTGGTGATGCTGAGCCGAGTGCTGGCGCTGGAACTGGCGCCTCATAAGATCCGCGTCAATTGCATTCTGCCGGGACATATCCGCACGCCGATGACGGCAGGGTTGTATGACGATGACAAACTGATGCCGCCAATCGGCCGTTACGGCGAGGCGGCCGATACCGCCGCCGCATTGTTGTTCTTTGCCAGCGACGATTCTTCTTACATCACCGGCAAGTGTCTGGCCGTGGACGGCGGCCGGACCTGAGAGTTAATCGATTGCGTGAGCGCGCCAAGCGCGCCAGCGATAGTACCCATGAATAATTTGAGGGTCTGCAAAACATGAGCATCACGAGCGACAACCCGGTCTACTGGGATCCGTATGACGTCCAAATTGCCGCGAATCCGTATCCGGTATTCCAGCGACTGCGCGAGGAAGCGCCGCTGTATTACAACGAGCAGCACGGCTTCTACGCGCTGAGCCGGTTCGACGACGTCGAGAAGGGACTGCACGACCATGCCACCTACATCTCGGGACGTGGAGTCATCCTCGAATTCATCAAGGCGAACCTCCCCGTGCCGCCCGGTGTGTTCATCTTCGAAGATCCGCCGCTCCACACGGTGCATCGCGGTCTGCTCAGCCGGGTGTTCACACCCAAAAAGATGAATGCGCTCGAACCGAAGATCCGCGAATTTTGCGCACGCTGCCTCGACCCCCTCGCCGGCAGCAAAAAATTTGATTTCGTCGCCGATATCGGAGTACAGGTGCCGATGAGAGTCATCGGGATGCTCCTGGGCATTCCTGATCAGGACCAGCAGGCAGTGCGCGCACGCGGCGATGCCAAGCTGCGCACCGAAGCCGGCCAGCCAATGGAATACTCCGAGCACCAGTTCGCCGATGGGGGTTTCGAAGAGTACATCAAGTGGCGGGTCAAGCGCCCCTCCGACGACCTGATGACCGAACTGTTGAACGCGGAGTTCGTCGATGAAACAGGCACGACCCGGCGCCTGACCCGTCAGGAGGTGCTGATCTTCGTTACGGTATTAGCCGGGGCCGGAAATGAGACTACCAATCGTCTGATCGGATGGACCGGAAAGGTCCTTGCCGAGCACCCCGACCAGCGCCGCCAAATTGTTGAGAACCGGGCGCTTATTGCACAGGCGATCGAAGAAATCCTGCGTTTCGAGCCGCCGGCCGACCGTATCGGGCGATACGTGGCACGGGACGCCGAAGTTCACGGCAAGACTGTGCCCAAGGGCAGCATCATGATGTTTCTCACCGGGGCCGCGAACCGCGATGATCGCCATTTTGCCGACGGAGACCGTTTCGACATCCACCGTGAGCAACACCCGCACCTCACCTTCGGGTACGGCAACCACTTTTGTCTCGGCGCCGCGCTTGCCCGAGTCGAAGCGCGCGTGGTTCTGGACGAAGTGCTGAACCGCTTTCCCGAGTGGGAAGTCGATTTGGAAAACGCCCGCATGTCTTCAACTTCGACCGTCCGCGGCTGGGAAACCCTCCCGGTCTTCATTCGCTAACTGACGCAACAAGGGCGCAATGGAAGGGCTTAGGGTCGAGTTCCCGACGGCCTGCTTCACGATTTCCGCAGCAGCGCCGCCCTCAGCTTGACGCGCGCGGGAGTCGCGCAATCGGCCGCCATGGCACTCATGGGTCATAATGGTCCGGCCATGTTCCGACGCTGTACGATCACCAATCGCGCGAAGCCGCAGCCAAGCCGGAGATTTTTCATATAGAGCAAAACAGTCCAAGCCAAAGTCGCAGCCCTTTCGGCGATGCGCCAATGATGGCATGCTGTAAAAACCGCCAATTTCCAAGAGTTTTCGGGCGGTCGTGCGCGGAGCAGTGGGAGAAGCCCATGGACTTCAAGTTCGGCGAACAAGAGGAGTCGTTCCGCCAGGAATTCAGAAGCTGGCTGGAGAATAACCTACCCCGCGACTGGCGCGACGAAGGCGAAGAGCGTGACGCCGACAGCCGGTCGGAATTCGAACGCCGCCGCGCCTGGCATCGCAAGCTCTACAACGGCGGCTGGATGTGTATCCATTGGCCCAGGGAATACGGTGGGCGCGGCGCAACTCTACTGCAGCAGGTCGTGTACAACCAGGAGCTGGAACGGGCCAAGGCGCCGCCGACAGTCAACTTCCAGGGGATCGCGCGCGTCGGTCCGACCCTGATGCAGTGGGGAACCCCGGAGCAAAAGATGCGCTACATCCCCAAAATTCCTCCCGCCGAGGAAATCTGGTGCCAAGGCTTGTCGGAGCCAAACCACGGTTCGGACCTCGCCGCGGTGGAGACTCGCGCGGTGGACGAGGGCGACCACTTCCTCGTCAACGGTTCCAAGATTTGGACCTCCAACGCTCATGTCGCCGACTTCAGCACGCTCCTCTGCCGCACCGATACCGACGCGCCCAAGCATCGCGGACTCAGCTACCTGTTGGTGGATATGAAAACCCCCGGCGTCACGGTACGCCCGCTGGTGCAGATCACCGGTGAGAAGGGCTTCAACCAGGTTTTCTTCGAAGACGTCAAGGTGCCCAAGACCAACCTGGTCGGCCAGAAGAACCAAGGATGGCTGGTCGCGATGACCAACATGATGTTCGAGCGGACGATTCACGGCGGGCGCACGGACATGATGGTCGAGGTAAAGCAACTCGCAGAACTCGCCCGCAAGGTGGAGCGCAACGGGCGACCGGCGTGGCAGGACAGCTATGTACGTCAATGCGTCGCCGCGTTCGCCTGCGAAGCCGAGGCGCTTAAGTACGCCAGCTACCGGCAGCTGACACGCCAGCTCAAGGGATTGCAGCCGGGCCCGGAGGGCTCGGTGATGAAGCTGGGCACCAGTGATCTCAATCTGCGTATCCAGAAGTTCGCGATGGAAATACTGGGCCCCCACAGCCAGTTCGAATACCTGAGTACGGGCGCAGTCGATCGCGGCAAGTGGCTGCATCGGATGCTCGCCGCGCGGCGCGGAACAATCGCGGCCGGCACCAACGAGATCCAGCACAACATCATCGGCGAACGCGTTTTGGGTTTACCCAAGGGGTAAGCTTTCCAAAGTAGCGGGTCGGCCGTCCCTGGCCGCCATAGATGCACCGGGACCGCTCGCGTGGCGGGCAAGTACGCCCGCCCACTGGCCGGCAAACACCCTCTTCGAGATTGTCACCGCTGACGTCCGGTGCTGTACCAGAGCCAGGCAAACAGTTTGACTCGCTTCTTCCCCGCGTCTTTAATCCAAAAATCCGTAAGCAATCAATGAGGACTAACTGTGGCACAAGTCGAAAAGGCAGGTCCGCTCAAGGGCATCAAGGTCGTGGAAATCGGCATGTGGGCGGCCGGACCAGCGGCGGGCGCGATCTTCACCGATTGGGGCGCCGACGTAATCAAGGTCGAACCGCTGGAGGGTGACCCTTACCGCGCCCTGGTCGTACAGCGCTCCAACGAGGGACAGGACAGTCCGCAATTCCGCCTGGACAATCGCGCCAAACGCAGCATGACACTGGACGTCCGCACTGATGAGGGCCGCAAGATCGCCTATGAGTTGATCAAACGCGCCGACGTGTTCCTGACCAACATCCGCCTCCAGTCCCTGGAGCGCTTCAAAATGACGTGGGACATCCTGAAGGAGATCAACCCGCGCCTGATCTATACGATCGTGACCGGCTACGGCATCAAGGGTAAGGAGATCAACCGCCCCGCATTTGACTCCGGCGCATGGTGGGGTCGCGGCGGCGTTGCCGCAACGGTTCTGCCCGACGGGATTCCGCCGCTGTTTCTGGCCGGCGGTATCGGCGACCACTTCACCGCGATGGCAGGCGTTACCGGAACCTGCGCGGCGCTGTACGCGCGCGAGCAGACCGGCAAGGGCCAGTTGGTGGACGTTTCGATGCTGCGCACGGCCGCATACTTTATTAGCTTCAATCTGTTCGATCAGATGCTCGGGCGTCCGCGCAAGAAGCAGCAGCGCGACGAAACCTTAAACCCGATGATCATCCCCTACCAGACGAAAGGCGGAAAATGGTTCTCGCTGCTAGGGCTGCAAGGCGACCGCGTCTGGCCGCTCGTGTGCCGCGCGATCGATCGCCCCGAACTGATTGACGATGATCGCTACAACACGGCGGCCAAGCGAAGCCAGCGCAGCGGCGAGCTGGTCAAGATGCTGGACGAGATCTTCGCAACCCGCACGGTCCCGCAATGGGCGGAGGCTTTCGACCGCGAAGATGTCTGGTGGGCGCCGGTGCAGACCACCGAGGATCTGCTGAGCGATCCACAGGTGCGCGCCGCGGGCGTGTTCATGAACGTGCCAACCGAGGACGGCAAGACAGTCGAGATGGTTGCCTCGCCGATCGACTACAGCGGCACGCCCTGGCGCCCGACGTTAACGCATCCGGCGCTCGGCCAGCACACCGAGGAAATTCTGCTGGAACTCGGTAGGGATTGGGAAGAAATCGGCCGGCTGAAGGAAAAGAAGATCATCGGCTGAATCTGCAAGCTCGTCATTCAGCCGACAATCGCCCGGCATGGAGCACGGCGACGGCGGAGAAAGAACTCTCTTTGTCTAGGTAGCGCCGGTCTTCGCGCCGGCGCTGTTTTTCCAGCTACGTCAAATTGAACCGATCGACCAACGCGCGCGCTTCGAGCACCTGCCCGCTCAAGTCCATCGGACACTGGCAGCACAGATATTCCGCGGCCGCCGCGGGAATATCCATCGGCTGGCGCGTGAGTGTATTTGGGCGCTGGCCCCTGCGCATCTCCTGATCGGCGCGCTCGGTCAGCACCGCACCCGGATCGAGTGCAAAGACCCCAATACCCGCCTCTCGCATCTCCAGCGCCAGGGCCACGACAAAGCGATTGAGGGCGGCTTTGGAAACCGCGTAGGGCGCACCGATTCCCACTGCGCCCGGCGTATCGGCTTTCATGGTCGCGACCACCGAAGTCAGATTCAGGATCGCGCCATGGCGCCGCGCCAGCATCGACGGCAGGCAAGCCTTGCTGGCCACCACTGCCGCCATCAGGTTGGCCTCTATGTTGCGGTCCCAGGTTTCGAACGCGGTCTCCGCGAAAGGGTTGTACATGCCCGGTCCCAGGTACAGCGCATTGTTGACGAGGATCTCGACTGCGCCGTACTTTGCCAGCGCGCTTTGGCACAGCGCCTCGACTTCGCTCCGTTGCGTCACATCGCATTTGATCGGTGTAGCCTCCACGCCCCGTGCGCGCACCTCCTCCGCGGTTTCCTCCAGCGAGCCGGGCCACCGGCTCTTCCCCGCTTCCACAGTGCGCGCCGCAAGCACCAGGTTTATGCCATTGCGCGCCAGCCGCAGCGCTATCTGCTTGCCGATCCCCCGGCTGGCTCCGGTCACGATTGCCGCCCTGCCCCGAGTGTTCATGCCTTGGTTCCCATCAACTAAATCCGCGCCAGCTTGACCAGCTCGTCGAGCCTGCGCGTCACCGCGTCGGCATCGGATGACGGCACGCCCAGCACTGCGCGGTCAACGCCCGCCGCCTCGAACCCGTCGAGGCGGACGCGATCGGCTCGAAACCAGATTACGGTGACATCGATTGATTTGGGATCGCGTCCCGCTTCGGCCGCGCGCCGGCGCATGTCCCCAACCCCTGCCAGCAACTCCTGCACGCGCATGATCGTGGGCATCCAGCCGTCGTAATGGTCGGCCACGCGCTGACGCGACAGCGGGGTATGCCCGCCGAAGAAAATCGGCGGCCACGGTTTTTGCACCGGCTTAGGATAGGACCACACCGGATCGAAATTGACGAACTTCCCGTGGTACTCGGCTTCGTCTCTGGTCCACAGCTCCTTCATCGCGTCCATCCGCTCGCGTAGCAGCCGGTAGCGTGTGTCGAACGCGGTGCCGTGGTTTTCCATCTCCTCCGCGTTCCACCCAGCGCCGATACCGAAGATGAAGCGCCCGCCCGAAATCGAATCGAGGCTCGCTACCTTCTTCGCCAGCACGATCGGATCGTGCTCGACGACCAGGCAAATAGCGGTGCCCAACTTGATCCTTTTGGTCACCGCGGCCGCGGCGGACAAGCCGATGAAAGGGTCAACAATATGGACGTAGTCCTTAGGCAATTCCCCACCCGCCGGATAGGGAGTGCGGCGCGCAACCGGAATGTGCGTATGTTCGGGCAGCCATAGCGATTCGAAGCCGCGCTCTTCGACTGCGCCCGCGAGGTGGTCGGCCCGCATCGAATACTCGGTGGGAAACGTAAAAATTCCATATTTCATATGCGCCTTCGCCTGCCTCGCCGCGGCGACTACCAATCTGCCCACGCTTAAGTTCCGGCGCAAGAACAATCGCAGGATGAAAAGATGCCCGAAATACGAGCAGGGACAGGCCCTGGAAAGCCCGTGCCACGTCGGCACAGTCGCCATAAATTGATTGACAATTGTGCTGGCACACAATTATATTGTGTGTATGCACAACGGAGGAAGCGCGCGGCAGGGTGCCGCGAAGAGCCGCGATCTGGAACGTACCAGAAGCAAGATTCTTGCCGCGGCTTTGTCCGAATTCGTAGCCCGCGGATTTGACGGCACCCGCACCAAGGCTATTGCGCGGCGCGCCGGCGTGCACGAGTGGATGGTGTTTTACTGTTTCAAATCCAAACGCGACCTCTATCGCGAAGTGCTCCGCGGGCAGCTGGCGCAGCGCACTCGGCAACTGGCCGAAATGCCTGAGGATTTCACGGCCGCGGTGGAGAGGGCATTCAAGACCTTCGGGAGCAACCGCGACGTCATAAGGCTGTTTCAATGGGAGGCTTTGACCGCGCGCAAGGGCGAATTGATCGCCGCCGAAGACCGTCGCGACGCATTCCGCCAGGGTTCGGCGTGGCTGCAAAGCCTGCAGGCCAAAGGAGTCCTGCCCGCCAACATCGACCTGGGTCTGTTTCGCCTGGCGCTAGTGGCGCTGGGGTCGTTTCCATTCGCGTTTCCCCAACTGATCGAGCTGGCCGCCGGCGTGGAGCCTACCGATTCCATCTTCCAACAGCGATGGATTGCCGTACTGCGCTGGTTCGTCGAGCGGATGCTTCATGAACCGCCGGTCGAGGCGCTTGCTGCCGCGGCGCCTGCGCGAACCGCGTCCCCGCATGCAGCGCCACGCAAAGGGCACGCGGTCAGGGTGTGAACATGAAAGCCCGTTTTCGCAGTTTCATAGTTGTTGCCGTGCTGATAGCCGCCGGAGCGGGTCTGTACTATTTCGGCGGCAAGTATCTGTGGCCCCCGCCAGACCGCAACACGATTCAGACCACGGGCATAATCGAGGCGCCCGAGGTCAACGTCAGCAGCCGGATCGGTGGGCGAATCGCTGTCCTGACGCTGGTTGAGGGCGACCTGGTCGAAGCGGGCCAGGTGGTATGCCGGATCGAGGACATTGACATCCGCAATCAACTCGCAAAGGCGGTCGCCGATCTTGCCAGCGCCAAGGCTGAGCTGGCCGACGCCGAGCGCACGCTGCGGCGCGACCAGGCCCTGTTCGCTGAAAAAGTAATCGCGGCGCAAACACGCGACGATGCCGTAACCGCAGCGGACAAGGACCGCGCGGCAGTCCTGGCAGCGCAAGCCAGCGTCCAGTTTTACAAGGATCAACTGGCTGACACACAAATCAAGTCCCCAATCTCCGGCGTGGTGGTGAGCAAGAATCTGGAGGTGGGCGAATGGGCCAATCCCGGAACCGCAATCCTGACCCTTGACGATCTGTCAACCATCTGGGCGCGCGTGGACCTGGAAGAAACAGATCTGGGCTTTATACATGTCGGCTCGCCCGCGCAGGTACGGCTGGCCACCCAACCGCCCACGATGCTTTCCGGCCAGGTGATGGCGGTAGGCCAGGAGGGGCAATTCGCAACCGAAACCGACGTACGCCGTGGCCGCCAGGACATCCGCACCTTTTACGTCAAGGTGCGCCTGCTGCAGCCTGGTGGCGTCGCCAAACCGGGAATGACGGCGGAAGTCACTTTCAGGCGGCCTGATGCAATCCAGCTCAGCAGCAATTGAAACGCGTGAACTGACCAAGCAGTTCGGCAAATTCACGGCTGTCGATCACGTCAATTTCGAGGTTGGCAAGGGCGAATTGTTCGGCCTGCTCGGCCCCAACGGCGCCGGAAAGACGACCCTGATTCGGATGCTGACCACGTTGCTTACGCCCACCTCCGGCGCCGCCTTCGTGGCGGGGCACAACGTGATTGCCGCACCGAAAAAGGTCCGTGAGTCGATTGGTGTGGTGCCGCAGGCGCTGACCTCCGACCTTGAACTGACGGCGTGGCAGAACCTGGACATCTATGGCGAGTTTTACGGCCTGGGGCGCGCCGCGCGCCACGCACGCGCGCAGCATCTGCTGGAGATGGTCGGACTGCGCGAACGCGCCCACGACATGGTGGCGACCTATTCGGGCGGGATGCGCCGGCGGCTGGAAATCGCGCGCGGTCTGATCCAATCGCCGCAGGTTCTGTTTTTGGACGAACCTACTATCGGGCTCGACCCGCAAGCGCGCCGCGCGGTCTGGGACCTCCTCGAACAGTTGCGCACCGAAAGCGACCTGACCATTTCACTGACCACCCATTACATGGACGAGGCTGAGAAGCTTTGCGATCGGATCGCGATAATCGACGGCGGCAAAATCGTCGCGATGGGCACCACGCAGGAACTCAAGGCGATGGTCAAGGGCTCTGACCGTTTAAGGCTTGAAATTGCCGGCGACGCGCAGCGCGCGGTGGCCGCTCTGCGCGACCAGCCCTATGTGCAGGAAATCACGCAAGACAGCGATAGCGCCCTGGTTATTTCGACCGCCGATGGCGCGCACGCGATGCCCAAGGTGATCGAGCGGCTGGAAAGCGTGGATGCGAAGATCAACTCGATGAGCATCGAGCGGATTTCACTGGAAGACGTCTTCATCAGGTTCACCGGACGCCGCCTGCGCGAAGAAGGCGGGGGTCCGGCCGCGCCAATTCGCGACCCGCTCTTCGCCGCCTCCCAGCAACGGAGGTTCTAGTGAAGAAGTCCTGGGCCATAATGCGGCGCGACCTGATCAAGCTCTCGCGCACGCCCGCGCTGATCATTACCAGTATCGTGATGCCGGTCCTGTTCCTGTTGATTTTCGGCAACTCCCTGGAGGGCCAGTTAAAACATCTGCCGCTGGTGATCGTAAACCAAGATAACGGTCAGTATGGTCTGCGCGTGATGGAGCAGATGCAGGCGCTGGCGGCGGGCCCCAAAACGGTCACCATTGCTTACATGGACAATCCCGGCAACGCGATCCAGCAGGTGAGAGACGGCCGCTACAAGGCCGCGCTGGTCATACCTGCCGGCTTCAGCCGCGACGTCGTGTCCGGGCGTATCGCGGAGCTGGGGCTTTTTATCGACAACATTGACAGCATCAGCTCCGCCACCCTCGAAGGAATCATCGGCCAGTCCACGGCTGTGCTGCGCGACGGATTCGTTACCGCGCGCGAGCCGAAGCTTAACGAGATCGTGCTGCGCCCGAGCAACCTGTTCACCACTGTCGATTACGATCACTCGCTGATTCCCGGCGTGATCGTGATGGCGTTGTTCATGGGCTCAATGACCTCCGGGGTGTTCAACTGGATCATGGACCGGTTCTCGGGCGTTACGGAAGCCTACCTGGTAACGCCGCTGTCTCCGTGGAACATCGCCGGCGGCATCCTGGCCAGCAGCGTCGTGGCCACCACCTGTGAGGCGATTATCGTTCTGATCATAGGGCTGTTGTTGACCGGCGGTGGAATCACGGGCGGCCCCAGTGCGATGGCGATGTTATGCGGCGTTATTGTGCTGACCGGCACGGGACTGCTCGCGATGATGTTTGCGATGTACAGCCGCGCCAGCAATCCACGCCTGATCGGCGGTCCGGCGGGCTTCCTCAATGTGATCCTGTTCTTCCCCAGCGGCGCGATCTACCCAATCGAAAGTCTGCCGCATTGGCTGCGTGCATTCACTGCGTGGAATCCAGAAACCCACGCTGTCAGCGCGCTCAAGTCGGTGATGTTCAAGGGCGCCCACTTCAGCGCCATCTCGGGCGACGTCATGTTCCTGGTGGTGTTCACCGCAATCATGCTGATACTTGCCGGCGCGACCCTGAAGCGTTCCTTGTAAACCCAAAACCGAACCCGCGCGGATTTGTTCGCCGCGCCTCCATGCCGCGTCCTTTCGCTCCAAATCTCTGAAAACGGAATTGCTGCACTCAGCGTCCGGTGAAGCGCGGCGGGCGGCCCTCCGCGAACGATCGCACGCCTTCCTTGAAGTCGTCCATCTGATACATCCGGTCGGTGGTTTCATCACAACGCGCCAGGGCGGTCTTCAGGTCGCAGCTCAACGCTTCATACGCCAGTCGCTTGCTTTCGATTACGGCCTGCGGCGAGCAGTTGTGTGCGATGTCCAGCGCTATCTCCCGCGCCTTGGCCAACGCCTGGCCATCGGGCACCAGGTGATTGACCAGTCCGATCCGCAGCGCCTCGCGGGCGTCAACCAGACGTCCGGTGATCTGCAGCTCGACGGCCGTCCCAACTCCCACCAGCCGCGGCAAAATCCAGTTGACGCCGTCTTCCGGCGTCAGGCCGCGCCGCACGAACACCAGGCCCATTCGCGCGCTTTCGGCGGCAATGCGAATGTCGCAGTAAACCGCAAGGTTGAACGCCATCCCGGCACATGGTCCGTTGATCGCCGCGATTATGGGCTTGCGCAGCGCCATCATCTCGCTGAATGAGTGGCCTTCGCTCTGCAGCTGCTCGACCACCGCGTTGCCGGAAGTCTCGGCCTCGCTGCGCACTTCCTCCAGCACGGCGATATCGGCGCCGGCGGAAAAGGCGCGGCCTGCCCCCGTGACAATAACCACCCGGACCGTGTCGTCAGCCTCAGCCCGACGCAATGCGTCGAAGACTTCGTCGTCAGTGCTCAGGGTAAAGGCGTTGAGGCGATGGGGCCGGTTGAGAGTGATGAGCCCCACGCCCTCGGACACCTCGTAGATGATGTCGCGGTACTCCATTCCAAGTCTCCTGGCAGGGTTGCGAGCAATCTCGCATCGGTGAGTATCCGATCGCGCTGGTAGAGTCGACCGGTAACGATTGGCGGAAGAAGGAAAATCGCCGGTAAGGAGGCCGACGCTGCCGATCCGCTCAGGCGGCAGCGGAAATCTTTTGCAGAAGGTCCGCGACTCCCCTGGGCTCGCGCAGTTTGTGCGGTGTGTAGAATGGAGACATCACCCGGCGCAGCCGCGACCTTACGAAAGCCGACTCCCGTTGACGGATCTCAGCGAAGCGTTTGCGCGACAAAAGCTGCTCCTCGGCGCTCATCTGTTTGGCGTCTTCGGCGAGCAGGTACTTGAGCGCGCCGCCGTTAATGGTGCGGAGGTCGCGTAGAAACGAAAGCAAACCATACATCCGGTAGATGAAACCGCCAAACATGTAACCACCGAACAGCGCCTGATAGACGTCGTAGGCGACCTTGCGATGCTCGAATTCCTCTGCCAGGTGCCATTTCCACAGGCTGACCACCGACCGATCGGCGCCCGCCATGACATCGTCAGTCTGCTCGAACCACCATTCGGCATAGATCGGACCGATGCTCTCGAAACCCAGCGAGTAGGCGCAATTGAATCTCAGCGAGCGCTGTTCGAGCAAGCGATCGAAGTGCGCGCGGAATCCTTCTTCAAATTCGGGCAGACGCGCGTAGCCGGCTTTGCGCATAGCTTCGTTGTAGGCGTCGTGCTGCAGGTAATGCGCGGCCTCCTGTTTGCAGAACAGCGAGATGTCCGCATTCAGCGGATGCGCGGGGCCAAGCTTAATCTGCGCGCGGCGCATAACAGTGTTCAGGTACGGTTCCAGGTAGGGCAGCGTCAGCGACGCCACATTAACGATTTGCGAATACTCGGGGTAAGTGCGGCACCATCGCGGCAGCGAGGCCGTGTAATCATAGGATGGCTTTCTGACTTTCAACGCGTGGTTTCCTCCGCGACGCAAGCGCACATTAAAAACCCTAACATGCCCGTTATTACATCGCCAAACCCGGATACATTATTCGGGTGAGGGTGATTTTCGAGCAGACTGAAGATTCTTCAAAACGAAAACAGACCCTAATTCTTCCAACGGGGCGCCCGTTTTTCCACGAACGCTTTCGGTCCTTCGACCGAATCGGGATGCCCCCGATACTCGGCGCCGACCTTTTCCGCTAACGCGTGCGCCTGGCTTAGGTTGAGCTCCAGCGACTCCCACAGGATGCGCTTGCTGGCTCTTACCGCGGCGGGCGAGTTCGACGCGACCAGGGCCGCGATTTCCCTCGCGCGCCCTGCCAGCGACGGGCTGTCCACCACTTCGGTAATGATTCCCAATTCAAGCGCGCGCTGCGCGCCCACCCGCTCCTTGGCGCCCATCAGCGTCATCCGCATCAAAGCGGGAAACGGAACCCATCGGCTCCAGGTGGTCGGCGCGACGAAAGCAAGCTGACCAATCGAAACGCCGGGATTGAAGAAGGTCGCGTGATCGGCGGCAATTGTAATATCACTGTCAGCCACGAACATCAGACCGCCGCCCACGCACATCCCGTTGACTGCGGTAATGACAGGTTTGGTTACCTTGTTGTGGCGAGCCGAGATCAGCAGCACCTGGTCGCGCGGCGCGTTTTGCCGATCCGATTCCGCCAGGGTGGACAACGCCTGCACGTCTGCGCCCGAACAAAAGGCCTGCTCGCCCGCGCCGGTAAAGATAATCACACGCACGGCAGGATCTTGCTCGGCGGACTGCCACATTTTGGGAAGCTGCTCGCGCCACATCCTGGGAGTCAGCGCGTTCAGACGATGGGGCCGGTTTAGGGTTATGGTCGCGATACCTTCTGACTTGTCAAGCAGGATGTCGTTGTCCGAGTCGGCCATTGCGCCACCTCCTGTGGCTGGGGCGAATGCGTTTGCGGCGTTTGCAAACCCGCTCACCCATCGTGCTAAGACAAGCGATAGATCGCAACCCAAACTTGAGGCTTTCAAGCTCCGCGCGGCCGTTGGCAAAGACGGCGCGGGTTGCGACATCGGGAGGCAAATAATGTTGGCGCGCAAGGTTGGCAAATGGGATCGGGTGGTCGACGTGGTTGTCGTCGGCTCGGGCGGCGCGGCTCTGACCGCCGCCGTCACGGCGGCTGCCGGAGGAGCCCAGGTCGCCGTGCTGGAGAAGAGCGACAAGGTAGGAGGCACGACCGGCGTGTCGGGCGGCGTGCTCTGGATCCCCGCCAACCATCATATGAAGGAAGTGGGTGTTGAGGACTCGCCTGAGGAGGCGCTGCGCTATATCCGGCGCCTCACGATGGGCCGCGAGCCGGACCCCGCCCTGATTGACGATTTCGTCGCCACCGGCGCCGACGCGGTGCAATGGCTGGAGGACAACACGCCGGTCAGAATGTTCGCCACCAAATGGTTCGCGGATTATTACGCCGACATGCCCGGCGGCAAGCGCGAAGGACGCTCGCTGGAGCCGCGGGTGTTCGAAGCGAAAACGCATCTGGGCGATTGGGCGGCGCGGGTGCGGACCAGCCCGTACGAGCCGCTCCTCACGATGGAAGAGAAGTTTTCGCTCGGCCTTAACGGCGCGCTGCTGGAGAAACACAGCGTCGAGGAGGTTTGCGCGCAGCGCACTCGCTCGGGCGCCGCGGTTATCGGCGGGGCGTTCATTTCGATGCTGCTCAAGGGATGCCTGGAACGCGGCGCGACGGTGCTGCCGAAAACCCCCGCACGCGAGTTGGTGCTTGACGACGACGGGCGCATCGTCGGCGTGCGCGCCGAAAGCGATGGCAGTTCGACCCTAATCGGCGCGCGGCGCGGCGTGGTATTGGCCGCGGGCGGTTACGAATGGAATCCGGAGCTGGTGAAGTCCTTCCTAACGGTTCCCTCGCTCGCCCCGCTGAGTCCGCCGTTCAATGAGGGTGACGCTCTGATCATGGCAATGGAAGCCGGCGCCGCAATTGCGAACATGAACTCCGCCTGGTGGTTCCCCGCTATGCGCGACCCCACAATGACTTACGAAGGCAAGCCGCTTTATCATCTTGGCGCCGGCCGCAACGTGGCTGGAACGATCGTGGTCAACAAGCATGGGCGGCGCTTCGCCAACGAGGGGACGACTTACCAGGACTATCCCAAGTCGCTGCTCGCCTACGATCCAGTCGCGGTCGAGTTTCCCAACGAGTCTCCGGTCTGGATGCTGTTCGATCAGCACACCAAGGATTCGCAGGTACTGCTGAACATGATGCCTGGGCAGGCGGCGCCGGATTGGGTCGCCCGCGCCAGCTCCATCCGCGGCCTGGCCGAAGTTATCGGCGTGCCGCCGGAAACGCTGATTGAAACCATGGAGCGCTTCAACGCCAATGCCGCCCGAGGTGTGGACCCGGATTTCCATCGCGGCACGGTCTATTGGGAAAACTTCCTGGCCGGAGGACCATCGGCGGCGGCCAATTTGGCTCCCATCAACCAGCCGCCTTTTTACGCGTTGCCCATTTACCTGGGCGCGCTGGGCACCAACGGCGGACTGCGTATCGACGTTGATGGACGCGTGCGCAGTCTGCGCGGCGGGATTATCGAAGGGCTTTACGCGGCAGGCAATACCACGGCCAACATCTTCGGTTCGATGTATCCTGCCGGTGGCGCGACGATCGGCCCCGGCGTTGTGTTCGGCCATCATGCGGGAAAGCATGCGGCGTCCAATAAGCCGGCCGCATTGGCGTAAAGCATCGGCGGATCCATTGCTTGAAGCGTCTCGGTCACTCTCACCCTGTCCTCTCCCGCGGAAAATTGCGGGAGAGGGTGCAGAGAAGGAAGTGCTTATATGAGTGAGTACAACGTCAAGGACAAGTCCGCGATCGTAGGTATCGGCGAGACCAAGTATTACAAGCGCGGTCAGGCGCCGCAGCCGGAATTCCTGATGGCATGTGAGGCGATTACCAAGGCGGCGGAGGACGCAGGAATCAGCGTCAAGGACATCGACGGGTTCTCCTCCTATTCCAACGATCGCAACGAGGCGACGCGGGTAGCGGCCGCGCTCGACCTGCCCGAAGTGCGCCTGTCGATGATGGTATGGGGCGGAGGAGGCGGCGGCGTGGCGGCAGCGGTGGGCAATGCCGCGGCTGCTATCGCGGCCGGCTATGCCAATTACGTGGTGGTGTTCCGCGCGCTCGCGCAGGGGCAATACGGACGCTTCGGCCAGAGTAATCCGGCCAGCACGGTGGCCGGCGTCGCGCCCGGCTATTCCAATTTCTCTGCTTATTCGGCGCCCTACGGATTGCTGGCGCCGGCGCATTGGATCGCGCTGCGCACGCGCCGCTTCATGTACGAGCACAAGGTCAGGCAGGACGCGCTGGCGGCGATTGCGATGGCGTCGTACCATCACGCGCAGTTCAACCCGCGAGCCGTCATGTACGGCCGTTCGATGACGCGCGAGGCTTACGACAACTCGCGCTGGATCGCCGAGCCGTTTCATCTGTTCGACTGCTGCATGGAAAACGACGGCGCCGCGGCCGTGATCCTGACCAGCGCAGAGCGGGCCCGCGACTTGAAGCAGAAGCCGGCCTATATCATGGCGGCGGCGCAGGGCTCCGGTTATCGAACCGACGTCGCCGCCGAGAACTCGGTCGATTATCCCTCGGCCAATTACAAAACCGTCGCGCCGCGGCTTTACCAGATGGCGGGAATCACGCCCAAAGATGTGGACGTCGGGCAGTTCTATGAGCACTTCAGCGGCGGCCCGCTGATGTGCATCGTGGAGCATGGCTTCTGCCATCCCGACGAGGTCAACGAGTTCTGCACCTTCGACAACCTGACCGCGCCCAAGGGCAGGCTGCCGATCAACACCAGCGGCGGTAACCTGGCCGAGTGCTACGTGCACGGCATGGAACTGGTCAACGAAGCGGTGCGGCAGGTTCGCGGCGCTTCGACCTGTCAGGTGCCTGATGCCACGATCGCGCTGGTGGTGTCGGGACCGCTGGTACCGCGCGGCGTTAGCAATTTGCTGGTGCGTAGCTGAGGAAAATCATATGGCTGAACAAACTACAAAATCATATCTGCCGCCGGGGCTGGCGATGCCCGCGCCTTCTCCCGACGGCGTGGACCAGGGCTTCTACGATGGGCTGAAGCGCCATGAGCTGACCGTGCAGCAATGCAACAAGTGCCATACGTTTCAGTTCGCTCCGGAGTTGGTTTGTCACAAGTGCCAGTCCACCGACCTTGGATGGCAAAAGGTCTCCGGACGTGGGCGTCTGTATAGCTGGATACGGGTGTGGAATCCGGTGCATCCGGCGCTGAAGAACGGATGCCCATACATTGTAGCGGTGGTCGAGTTGCCCGACGCCGGCGGTGTCCGCATGGTCGGTAATTTGCTGGGCGATCCGATGCAGGATGCGCCCTTCGACGCCAATGTGGAGGCGGTCTTCGAAGACCACGCCGACAAGGGCTTTACCTTGGTGCAGTGGCGGCTCGCCGACTGAGGAAGAACCGGCACGCTGCGGCCCGGAGGTTCCGATGAGCGACTTCAAAATAATTTCGGCTGACGATCATGTGGAAGAACCCCGCGACACCTGGCAAAAGCGCGTACCCGCAAAGCTGCGCGATCGCGCGCCCAAGGTGGAGCGGATAGAGGGCGGCGGCGACGCGTGGACCGTGGACGGCAAGGTGGTAACCAAGATGGGCCTGCAGGTCCAGGCGGGCAGGAAATTCGAGGAATATAAGCTGGAGGGCGAGACCTTCGAGACCATACGGCCCGGCTCGTATGATCCGCACGAGCGGCTAAAGGACATGGACACCGACGGTCTGGAAGCCCAGGTTTTGTATCCGAACAGCGGCTTTTGGGTGTTTGCGATCGACGACCTCGAGCTGCAGTTCGCCTGTCTGCGCGCCTACAACGACTTCCTGGCCGAGTTCTGCAAGGTCAATCCGCGGCGTTTGATCGGGATCGGATTGGTGCCCACCGACGACGTCGAAGAGGGGCTGCGCGAGATCCAGCGAATCGCCGGGCTGGGGCTGCGCGGCGCGTTGCTGCCAACCTTTCCCCGCGGCGAGCCGCTCAACAGCAACGTGTACGATCGCTTCTGGGCCACCGCTCAGGATTTGGAGTTGCCCATGCATATTCACCTGGGGCTGGGCGACCCGCGGGCGAAGCAGTTCTACACCGGCGCGCATCTGCGCGGCACTCTCCCGGCGCTGGTTATGAAGAACTCGATGGGCAATTTCGAGGCGTTGGTAACGGTGATGTTCGGCGGAGTGTTCGAGCTTTTTCCGCGTCTCAAGTTCGTCTCGGTGGAAGGCAATATCGGATGGCTGGGATATTTCCTGGAGCGCGCCGACCGAATCTACAAGCGGCACAAATACTGGACCCGGCTTGAGTTGCCGCTGACACCCAGCGAATACTTCCATCGGCAATGCTACGCGACGTTCATAGAGGACAAGATCGGCATGCGCCTGCGCGACGTAATCGGCGTGGACAACCTGATGTGGTCCTCCGATTATCCGCACACCGACACCACTTGGCCGCATTCAATGCAGTACATCGAGGACACGATGGCCGGAGTGCCGGAGGACGAGCGCCGCAAGATGGCGCGCGACAACGCCGCGCGGCTTTACCGAATCGGGTGAAGGACCGTCGCGCGCCGGTCTCCGTGCCGCGCGGAATCACAGGCTGGAAGCCCGCGCCCGACCGGCTTCCAGCTTCCAGTCTTTTAGGCCGGCTGAGCTGGAAGCAGCGCTCACGCGTGCTGGAGGCGCTCGACTGTCGGCGCCAGCCTGCGCACGATCTGGATCGCCTTGCCGGCGGCCATTTCGACCGCGTCCTTTTGCGAAAACATCACCAGATGATTTGCGCCGGCATCCTTGTAAAATTTCAGGAGGTCCAGCGACAGACCGTCATCGCCCGGAGCAACGAACCCGGTGAACCGCAGACTGTTGGGATTGCGCCCGCGCTCGGCTGCAAGCTTGCGTATCGCCGCGATATCGCGCTTGAAGGATTCGGGTTTGCCCACTACCGGACACCATCCGTCATATGTGCGCACCACGCGCTCCAACGCCTTGGGGCCGCGCGCGCCGAGCAAAACCGGCACGCCGGCTTTTTGCGCCGGCTTCGGATCGCATCTGACCGCCGGGAAGCGCACGAGCTCGCCCTCATAGGCGGGCTCCTTTTCGGTCCACAACACGCGCATCGCCTCCGTCGTTTCGCGCAATCGCTTCCAACGCTTTAGGAACTGGGTTCCCATTACTTCGGTCTCTTCCCGCAGCCATCCGGCGCCGACGCCCAGCTCGACGCGGCCGCCCGATATGACATCGAGCGTCGCGATCACCTTGGCGGTGAGTATCGGTTCGCGCTCGGGCAGCAGGCAAATCCCGGTGCCGAGCTTGACCCGCTTGGTGACGGCGGCGGCGACGCTCAGCGCGACAAATGGATCCATCCAGCGGCCGTAATGCTCGGGCAGCTCTCCGCCCAGCGGCGGCTTGGTCTTGAATCCGATCGGGATGACCGGATGTTCGGGGATAAAGAACGACGCGTAGCCAAGGTTTTCCACCTCGCGCGCGATTTCAGCGATATTGCCGGTTTCCGCCGTCGCTGCGATCATGATTCCTACTTCCATTGCGCACCTCCGGTTTACTGATGAGCCGCGCCGCCCCTGATTACTCTACCCGGCAGGGCGCCGGTCGGCTGGCCGTCGGCAAACACGACCTCGCCGCTGACGATTGTGTACTTGTAACCTTCGGCGCGCTGGACGAAGCGCCGCCCACCCGCGGGCAGATCGTACACCATTTCGGGGGCGCGCAGGCGCAGGTTGTCAAAATCGATCAGGTTGATGTCGGCCTTCTTGCCGGCCATCAATAGGCCGCGATCGCACATGCCGTAAAGCTTCGCCGTTTCGCTGGTCTGGAGCTTGACCGCAAACTCCAGCGACAGCTTCTCTCCGCGCACGCGGTCGCGCACCCAATGCGACAGGATGTATGTGGGCATACTGGCGTCGCAGATGGTCCCGCAATGCGCCCCGCCGTCGCTGAGGCTCAGAATGCTGTTGGGTTCGGTCAGCATCTCCCGGTAGGGATCGAGGTTGTATCTCTTATAGGCGCGCGGCACGTACAGCACGCGGCGTCCGTCGCGCTCAAGCATCGTGTCGTATACCAGTTCCTGCGGCGATACTCCCATCCGGCGGGCATGCGCGCCGATACTCTGATCGCCGGCCGGCTCGTAATCGGGCGGGTCGTCGAGCGGGAAATAGCTGTCGAACATCGTGACAAGACGCAGCGTGTCGCGCTCGCGCACGGCCGGCTTGTCGGCGAGGATTTCCGCGCGCACCTGCGGATCGCGCATCCGTTCGACCCGTTGGCGGAGATTGAGTTGTGCCAGAGCCCTGTAACTGCGATGGGTCGAGAACGGATGAAGGCTGCTCTCCAGGCTCATCAGGAGCGCGGTTGGCCGGGCAGGAACCTGCGTCAGGATGTGCGCGCCCACGCGGTTCCATTGATTGACGGATTCCCAAAGCTGGCGGCCGCGCATCCCGGACTGCCCGCTGATCAGCGCGGCCAGCGAAACCGGACGGCCGCTTTGCTTCGCCGCCCTGACCACCCATGCCAAATCGGCGTCATCGCCGGTTACATCGGTAATGATTTCAAACACTCCGTGACCAACCTCACCGAGCGTGCGCGCCAGCGTTTCAATCTCGGGCACCGGCGCAAATGTTCCGGGTACATAGCCCTTGTCCTTGGTGCGATGCACCACCGTGCGCGAGGTGCTGAATCCCAGTGCGCCATCTCGCAGCGCCTGGCGCACCACCTCCGCCATCTGCGCGATCTCGTCCGGCGTCGCCTGGTTCTTCTCCGCGCCCCGCTCGCCCATCACATACGGCCGCACTGCGCAATGCGGCACATGCGCGCCGATATCTATCGCCCGCTTGATCCGCCCCATCGCGTCCAGGTACTCGCCAAAGGTCTCCCACTGAAAGTCGATTCCAGCGGTCAGAGTTTCGGTGGGAATGTCCTCCACGGCGTCCATCAAACCGATCAGGTAAGCTTCCTTGCCGCGCCGCACGGGCGCGAATCCGACCCCGCAATTGCCCATCACCACCGTCGTCACGCCATTCCAGCTTGACGGCGTTAGGTAGGGGTCCCAGGCAGCCTGGCCGTCGTAATGCGTGTGAATGTCGACCCAGCCGGGAGCGGCCAACAGGCCGCCGGCGTCGATCTCGCGCCGTCCCGGCCCCGCCTTGCCGCCGGCGCTGACGATCACACCACCGTCGATTCCGAGGTCGCCGCTGCGCGCGGGCGCACCGGTGCCGTCCACGATAGTTGCGTTGCGGATCACCAAGTCATGCATCGGCCGATGTCACTCCTTTCCAAGCCGCTCAGTGAAGTTGGATAGCACAGCGCACATGCCGGCGAAATCGGAACGAGCGTTTCGTATCGGCCGGGCTGGCCGCCTATTGGGAAAACAACGCAATACGGCCATCCGTAGTGTACTTGCACGGATAGCCATGCTTCCACGGTGAATTATAACGAAACTTGTGAGGTTCCTAACAACTTCATACGACTTCTTTCCCCATCCACCATCATCGGCGTATTTCTTCCTAACCAAGCCTTTTTTTGCTCAGCGGTTCCAAAGAATGTTATCCATTAGCCGACCACGACCAATGGAATTCTTTTCCAATGCAGGCGCCATGAGAGCACGGCTCAAAGCAAGGGAGTGATCTTCTATGCGACGGAAAGCTTTTAACTCAAATTCGGCGCGGCGCACAGGCGCTGGATCTGTAGCAACCGCAGCATTGGCCCTGATCGCGCTCACAGTGGTTGCCGGGGTATTGGCCCTACACCGGAGAGCAATTCATGGATCGCGAAGCGCCAGCGCTGCTTCCTCCTCGCCGGACTACAAGACGCTTCCCGTTTACTTTGAACAAAACCGCGGTCAAACCGACTCCCGCGTACGCTTTCTGTCGCGTGGCCCTGGCTACACCGTGTTCCTGACCGGACAGGGAACAGTGCTGGGGCTACGCAAGGCAACAGCCCTACCCCAGACCCATTCCGCCACACAAAAGGGCGACGATCACAGTCAGCCAAAAGTCGCGCTGACGACGGCGTCAGTGTGGATCAACCTGCTCGGAGCGCGCCGCGACGCGCAGGTTGAGGGAATCGATGCGCTGGCCGGGCGCGTCAATTACCTCATCGGCAACAACCCGGCGCAATGGCATACGAACATCCCCACCTACGCGCGCGTTAAGTATCGCTCGGTTTATCCGGGAATCGACCTGGTCTATTACGGCACGCCGCAGGCGTTGGAATACGACCTGATAGCGGCGCCGGGAGCCGACCCTGGC
>Ga0126381_100000857_pt1 | contig 33042 bp, 23 predicted proteins | sample PanSoiMetPlot_28_FD_96465 | JGI IMG/M metagenome (GOLD analysis project Ga0126381, IMG submission 96465) | Tropical forest soil microbial communities from Panama - MetaG Plot_28 | ecosystem: Environmental > Terrestrial > Soil > Tropical forest > Bulk soil | place: Panama | collected 2016-02-17 | reverse complement strand
TTGTTTTTCAGACGACACTCATTGCTCTCCGCGCTCAGCAGGAACTGCCTCACTTCGGCAGCTTGTCACTGAGGATGATCGTAAAGTAAACGCAAAACGAATTTCTGTCAAGCTGATTTCCTCCACCGCATAAAGAATTTATGGATTCAGCCAACTCTATAAGCTTTCTAAATAGCCTGGAAGTCCGAGCAAGCCACCGCCAGCGAGTGGAGCCACGCTTGTGCTTCGAGGTCTCCCGCGCGTAACGCCGGCCCGAGCGGTGAACCGAGGAAAATCAATTCCCCGTTCGCTACGCGCTTTTTAAGTGCAACTGGCAATTCTCCCACTCTCCCTATGACTTCTCCCCTGTTTCCGTAGACTGGAATTGCCCGGCTGAAGTCGCGCACCATCGTCTCGTGCGGCCATTCATAATGGACATAAGGAATGGCTTCAGTTACCTGCCATACGTCCACGGCAGATTCCACTTCGATCTCGAAAAAGCGCTCGAGCATTCCCTGGTGCGCCGCAAATTCCTTTGCGCTCAAAAACCCCGCACCCGATTCCAGAAGGACTTGCGCGCCTGCCTCCAACAAATCCAACAGCAACAACGCCGTCTCTGAGTTCCGCATTCCCAGGCTCGGAATCACCACCGTCCGGCAGCTCCGGAGCTGCCGGACGGTGGCGCCTGAAAAGCAAATGGGCGGGCTACCCAGCGCCGCTTGATAGCCGATCAACGATTCGCGCAAGACACATTCGGCTTCGGGATCGAGAATAGCGCAATGACTGTCGCGCGATTCACCAGCGAAGGGCTGATCAGCGCAGAGAACACCAGCGTTAAATCCGCTCCTTCCGAACAAGCACAAGCCGCCTGCTGAAGCAGCTGCGCTCCCCATAAAATTTCGCCGCGATATCTTCATTCCGCCCGACTTTCACAACCTGCCGTCGATCAGCCGCTCGATCGCCGCCGCCGTATCGTAGAACTGCTGGTCCAGCGCAAACTTGTAGCGCCATTCCATCTCGGCAATCAACCAGCCACGGTAGTTCACTTTCTTCAGCGCCGCCCGTATCGCCGCCCAGTTGTTGTCGCCCAAAAACAAATTCGTATAGACCGGCTCACCGCAGCGTCCGCGTTTCCTCATCAGATCCTTCAAGTGCACCCGCGTAATCCGCGGCCCATGCATTTCAATCCATTGCTCGGCGAATCCGGTGTCATGAATATTTCCTACGTCCAGGTGCAGGCCGACAAACGGACTGTTGACTTCATTCAGGAACGTCCAGAATTCCCGCGGCGAGAGCAAGAAACGCTGTTCCGAATTGCAATTTTCGCAACCGATTTTCACCCCGGCTTTTGCCGCTACCGGCGCCAGCTGCTGCATCGCTTCCACGCAGCGGGGATAGACTTCGCTGTATGGGACCTCTTCGGTCACCAGCCCTGCAACGACCAAGACGGCATCACAGCCGAGCAGCTGGGCCGTTTCGATTTCGCGTTCCACGATGCGGATGGCCTTCGCTCGGACCTCGGGGCCGCGCGCCGAAAGCGGCGTCTCCCAATGCAGCCCGGTCGAAACGTTGGATACTACCAGTCCGGCGTTTTCCACCTTGCGACGCAGCTCGCTCACCTGCGCGTCCGTGGTATTCATCTGGAACCACGGCACATCACCCAGCCACAGCTCGATTCCCTCGTATCCCGCCTTCTTCACCAGCTCCAGGCCTCGCTCGAGGCTCCAGCCCTTCGGAATCATGTTGTCGCCGATCGACTTTTTCATGGTCGTTTCAATGTCAGGGTATTCCGGTTACAGTCTTGCGTAGTTGCAGTTCGCGTTCGCGCGCGAGCTGCACGATAAGGCGGGCAGTTTCGTCAACATCCATTGCCGTGTTGTCCACCAGGACGGCGTCTGCCGCGCGCACCAGAGGCGACACTTTGCGCTGGGTATCCCGTTTGTCGCGCTCGTGCACTTCGTTCAAAACCTGTGCGAGGCTGAGCTCTTCGCCTTTTTCATGGTGTTCTTTCAGGCGGCGTTCGGCGCGCGCTTCGGGGGCCGCTTCCAGAAATATTTTCAACTCGGCATTAGGAAATACTACGCTGCCGATGTCGCGTCCTTCCATCACCACGCCGCCACCCGCGCCCGCGCGCTGCTGCTCCGCAACAAGTATTTTGCGAACGCCGGGGATGGTCGCGACGCGCGAAGCGGCCTGCGCGACCTCATTGGTGCGAATCGCTTGAGTCACATCCACACCATCCAGAACTACGCGGTTGTGGATCGACGGATCATGAAGACTGGGGGGAACGGGGCGAAGTTCAATCTTGGAGTTGTGTGCGAGCTCTTCGAGTTCCGGTTCGGACGTGAGTGCGATGCCACCGTCTTGCAGAGCGTTGAGGGCCACGGCGCGGTACATGGCCCCGCTGTCGAGATAAATGTAGCCGAGTTTCTGCGCGACCAGCCGGGCCACGCTGCTTTTGCCCGATCCGGCCGGCCCGTCGATGGCAATCGTGAGTTTTTTCATTTGACTGGGAACGCCTTCAGCCGCTGAATCGCAAATTGTTGATTAAACGGCCGCGAAGCTAAAAGCCCATGATATTGTAGCCGCAGTCCACGTAGATGGTTTCGCCGGTGATTCCCGAGCCCGCGCTGGAAAGCAAGAACGTAGCCGTGCCTCCCACCTCCGCGGGATCGACGTTGCGCTTGAGCGGCGCACGATCGGCGTGCGCTTTCAGCATTTCTCCTAAATTGGAAACGCCACGCGCGGCCAGAGTTTTAATGGGGCCGGCGGAAATGGCGTTCACGCGAATACTCTTGGGGCCGAGATCGCCAGCCAGGTAGCGGACCGTGGCTTCCAGCGCGGCTTTGGCCACGCCCATGACGTTGTATCCGGGGACGACTTTTTCCGCGCCGTAGTAAGAGAGTGTTACGACACCGCTACCCTCAGTCATCAGCGGCGCGGCCGCGCGGCAAACAGCAATCAGCGAATAGACGCTCACGTCGTGCGCGATGCGAAATCCTTCGCGGGACGTGTCGAGAAACGCGCCTTTCATGGCGTCAGCAGGAGCAAAAGCCACGCTGTGCACGATTCCCTGCAGCTTCCCGTATTTTTCTTTGAGCTGCTCGAACAGCCCAGCGATCTGCTGGTCGGATGCCAGATCGCACATGAAGCCCGCGGCACCGGGCAGGTCGGCGATCAAATCCTTGGCTTCCTGTTCCAGTCGTTCGTTCTGGTAGCAGATAGCCAGCCGCCAACCAGCCTCCTGTAATTTCTGTGCGATGGCCCAGGCAATGCTGCGTTTGTTGGCCAAGCCGAAGATGACTGCGGTTTTCTGCGATTCGCTCACGGCCGCTCCAATAACTGCAACTCAAAAGTTGAAGAAAAAACACAGTTCCAATCGCTGTGAGTTTATCAGGCTTGGCGCGCGACTCGCCACTCGGCCGAGCACGGAGCGTGCCATCCGGGCTGCCGCTTTATGGAGCTGCGGCAACGCTAAGTCGCAAAAGCGGGAGCAGCGCTCCCGTACCGCATATCGAAAACGGCCGGGGTGAGGCCCGCTGCTGCATCTAAATGCGCTGGAAGGCGCGTTCGATTTCCTTGACGGAGTAACGGAGCACCACCGGACGTCCGTGCGGGCAGCTCATCGGACAATCGGTTTTAGCCAGCGCGTCGAGCAGCCATTCCATTTTCGCTTGATCGAGCGGCATATTCACTTTGATCGCGGCATGACATGCGGTGGACGCCGCGATTTTCGCCTGTAGCGTTTCTGCGGATATGTCCGCGTTCTCGCGCTCGATGCCGTCGAGAATTTCGGTAAGGAGTTTTTCGGCATCGCTGGCGACAATGCCCGCTGGAATGGCCTGAATCGCAAAACTCTTCGGCCCCATCGGCTCGACTTCGAATCCGTTAGCGACAAGTTCTTCAGCGATCTTTTCAAAGATGACGATCTGGTGCGGGGAAAGCTCGACGATTATCGGCATCAGCATGCGCTGCGATTCCACTTTGCCCACGCGGCGCGCTTCCAGGTGCTGCTCGAATAAAACGCGTTCATGCGCGACGTGTTGGTCCACGATCCACAGGCCTTGGCCATTTACCGCGACAATAAAACTCGCGCTGACTTGACCGAGCGGCTTCAGGTCAGCGATCTGATCGGGATGCGGCAAAGACGCGGGCGCATCACCATTGCTGCCGACAAGGTTTCCCATCCAAGTTGTAGTTGATGGCATGGCGGGTTTGGCAGCGGGAGCGCCGCCGCTGAAAGACGAACCTGCCGCAAAGGCCAAGTGTTGCTCGACTGCCGGCACCGACGCCGATAACAGATCGAAGCCGCCGTCTGAACCAACCCCGTTGCCCAAACTCGAGCCATAGCTTGAACCAATGCCAAGCTCTTCCATCGGCGGAACTCGGGCGTGCGGAATTCCGGATTCCGCGGGAGCGGGCGTAGTTGGATGCGGCGAACTCGCGGCAGCGTTCCACGAAACAGGTTTCGCCTGCGACGTTAAAGCCGTTCCGACAGCGACAGCAAAGCTCGCGATGGGACGCGCGTTCATCAGTGCCTGGCGAATGGCATCGCGCACGGCGTCATGTACGAATTGCGAACGGCGGAAGCGCACTTCAATCTTCTTCGGGTGGACATTGACATCTACTTGGTCATACGGCATTTCCAGGAATAACAGCGTCGCCGGAAAAATCGCATGAGGGTGGATGTTGCGATAGGCTTCGTGAATGGCGTGCAGGATAAGCTTGTCGCGCACCAGCCGCTTATTCACAAAAATATAGATGCCGCTATTGTTGGGACGCTGGATCTCCGGGCGGGAAGTAAAGCCGGAAACGGTCAATGTGGCCTTTTCTTCTTGGGGATCGAGCGGCCGCTCGGTGATTGCGAATGGCGAGGTGAGCGCCGGAATTTCGACCAGTTCCTGCAGCGCCTGGCGGCCGAAAAGCTGATAGACGCGGTCGGCCAGTCTTTCCGTGGGCGGGCAATCGATGATGGTTTGCGTGGGCGTGGTAAGGACGAACTGCTTGTCGGGATTGGCAAGCGCGTAATGCGTGACCAAGGAAGCGATGTGGCCAAGTTCGGTAGTGTCCGACTTCAAGAATTTCCGGCGCGCCGGGACGGAATTGAAAAGATCGGCGACGCTCAACGTGGTCCCCGCTGGAAGTCCAGCCGGCTTTACGCTGATCAGTTTGCCGTTGGCAAACTCGACGCGAGTGCCTTCGGCTTCGGCGGCGTCGCGTGATTCCAGCAGCGTGCGCGAAACGGCGGCAATGGTTGGAAGAGCTTCTCCACGAAAACCCAGCGTGGCAATCGAGAGCAGGTCGGCTGCGGTCTTGAGTTTGCTGGTGGCGTGGCGTTCAAAAGCGAGGAGCGCGTCGTCATGCGTCATGCCGTGACCGTCGTCAATCACGCGAATCATGCGCTTGCCGCCGGATTCAATTTCGACGCGAATGATGGTTGCGCCCGCGTCTAGAGCGTTTTCGAGCAATTCCTTCACCACCGAAGCCGGGCGTTCCACCACTTCGCCAGCAGCAATCTGGTTGGCAAGAACTTCCGGAAGTATGCGAATGCGGCTCATCATCGGCTAGTACGTTGCGTGGCCATCATTATAGCGGCGAATAGAGCGAATCACTCGCTCGAGACCGACTGGAGACCGAACAAGCGCCGAGGGGCTAAGGTCATCTCGAATTGCCGGCGGAAGGCGCTCCTGCATGCTCACACTTGCCTCTCTGGCTTGATCACGATGCCGAGCTGGTCGAGCTGCGCTTTGTCCACGTCGGATGGCGATTCGGCCATCAAGTCCTGGGCGGCGGTGGTTTTGCCGAAGGCGATGACTTCGCGGATGGACTTTTCTCCGGCGAGAAGCATGACCACTCGGTCGATGCCGAGGGCGATGCCACCGTGGGGCGGCGTGCCATAGCTGAGCGCATCGAGGAAGAAGCCGAAGCGCTTGCGCAATTGGTCTTCGCTGAGGCCGAGGGCTTTGAACAGGCGTTCCTGAATATCCTGGCGGTGAATTCGGATGCTGCCGGAGCCGAGCTCGTAGCCGTTGAGAACCAAGTCATAGCCCTTCGAACGCACTTCCCACGGAGCGGATTCTAGCTTTTCCAAATCTTCGTCGACGATGCCTGTGAAAGGATGCTGCGCGCTGACCCAGGTCTTGTCGGCTTCACTCCATTCGAACAGCGGAAAGCCGGTGATCCACAGGAATTTCCATTGGGTCTTGTCGATCGCACCAAGCGCTTCGGCAAGTTGCAGGCGCAACTGGCCCGCGATAAGCGCCGCTGCTTCGGTGCCTTTGATCTGTTCTTTGGCGGCTACGGCGACGACCAGATCGCCGGTCTTCGCAGCGCAGGTTTCGGCGAGTTTCTTGACGCTTTCCGCGCCAATCAATTTTTCAACCGTGCAAGTGGTTCCTTCCGCGGCCACTTTTGCGAAATATGCTCCGCGCGCACCCAGCGCCTTGGCTTTTTCCGTCAACTCGTCGAGTTGCTTGCGGGAATAGCTTGCAGCACCTGGCGCGGCGAACGCGAAGACGCTGCCTTCAATTTTCAGCTTGGCCCTGGCTTCCTCCGGGAAGCAGGAGGTGACTTCATAGAGCTCCATGCCGAAGCGCATGTCCGGCTTGTCGCTGCCGTACTTGCGAATCACGTCCTTATAGAGCATGTGCGGAAACGGAGCTTCGGCTTTGATTCCAGCGATGGCACAGGCCCGCACCATGACCCGCTCGATAACATGAAAAATATCTTCCTGACGAGGGAAAGACATTTCTAGGTCGAGTTGCGTGAATTCCGGCTGGCGGTCGGCACGCAAATCCTCGTCGCGAAAACATTTGACGATTTGGAAGTAGCGGTCGAGACCGCCGATCATCAAGATTTGTTTAAAGATTTGCGGCGACTGCGGCAGCGCGTAGAACTGCCCATGATGCACGCGACTGGGAACGAGATAATCACGCGCGCCTTCGGGACTGGAGCGCGTGAGCATCGGCGTTTCGACTTCGATGAAGCCCATGTCGTCCATGGTCTTGCGAATTTCCAGAATGATTTTGTGGCGCAGTGCAAGATTGGCGTGCGGCTTGGGGCGACGCAGATCAAGGTAACGGAAACGCAGGCGCGTCTCTTCGGCGGCGTTGATCTGGTCTTCGATGGGGAATGGCGGCGTCTTGGCACTGTTCAGAACGTGCAGTTTCGTGGCGTTCATTTCGACGTCGCCGGTGGCCAAATCGGGATTGGACTTCTGACGTTTAACGACTTCGCCCGCAACGGCGACGACGAATTCGCTGCGCGCATGTTCCGCCTTGGCGTGAGCTTCGGGCTGGGTTTCCTTGTTGAAGACCACCTGGACGATTCCGGTGCGGTCACGCACGTCCAGGAAAAGCAGATTGCCGAGATCGCGGCGGCGCGCAACCCAGCCGAGGACCACGGCGGGCTTGCCGGCGTCCGAGGCGCGGAGCGCTCCGCAGTAGTGTGTGCGCTTCAAATTACCGAGAAAGTCCAGCACGATGTGATTCCCTTTCGGCGTAAGAAAAGAACGGGTCTAAATACCCGCCACTACAAGTGCAACGGCGCTCGCCTCACAAGGCGCGCCGCGACAAAGGTCGTTTCAGAAACTCGAGGAGTTCCGGTTCAGTGAATTTTTGCTGCGTGCCGTCGGCCAAAGTTTTCAATGTCCACGAACCTTCCGAGACTTCATTATCGCCGAGGATCAGGGCATAGCGCGAGTCGAGCTTGTCGGCGCGCTCGAGCCCTTTGCCGAATTTTAGTTCGGTCGGAGGCAGCTCGACGCGGAATCCCGCGGCGCGCAAGTCTTTTGCGGCGCGGACGGCGGTGGCGTAGGCACGTTCTCCCACCCAGGCGATGTAAACGTCGCGGCCTTCTGTCGCGGGGCCCTTCCCGCTCTCTTGCAAAGAAAGGATTAACCGGTCTTCGCCGATGGCGAAGCCGATGCCTTTGGTGGGCGGCCCGCCAAGAAGTTCCACCAATCCATCGTAGCGGCCGCCGCCGCAAACGGCGTTCTGCGAGCCGAGTCCCTTGGCGGTAATTTCAAACGTGGTGCGCATGTAGTAGTCGAGTCCGCGCACCAGGCGCCAGTTTTCCTTGAAAATTACGCCGCGCAGTTCCAGTTGGCGTTTTACGGCGAAATAGTGCGTTTTGCACTCGTCGCACAAATGGTCGGCGATGCGAGGAAGTTTTTCGATAACCGCTTGTTCATGTTCAAGTTTAGAATCGAGCACCCGCAGCGGATTGGTATCGATGCGCCGCTGGCTGTCCGCGCCGAGTTGGACCTTGACCTGCTCCAGCGCCACTCGTAGTTTCTCGACGTAGCCGCGTCGGCAGTTGTCCGCCGCGTGCCCGATGGAATTGATTTCCAGTTCGACGCCAGCAAGTCTGAGTCGATCAAAAAAGGTCATCACCATTTCGATGACTTCCGCGTCGATCGCCGGAGCATCGCCACCGCCAAGCACTTCCGCGCCAATCTGATAAAACTGTCGGTAGCGGCCCTTCTGTGGCCGCTCGCGGCGGAACATCGGACCCATGTAATACAGCTTCACCGGCTGCAGTTGCTGCTGCATGTTGTGCTCGATATAGGCGCGGCAGACCGAAGCGGTCGCTTCCGGACGCAGACTGATCGAGTCCCCGAGTCGAAGGCCACGCACGAAATACATCCAGATAAGGCGAGCTTTTTCAGCATCGCTCCTCATATTGTAGTTTTCTAGCTGCAATTCGAGTTGCGTGATGACAGAGGGATCGTCGGGAACCTGGCCTGAGTTCATCGCTCGTTTTATTTCATTTAGGTAATCAGCGGGACCCATGTAGCTAGGATCAGGCACACCACCGGCCTTGTCTTCAAACGTATACATCTCTTTGGAAACGATGTCGGTGTCGCCACCCACTGCTCGGGCGAAAAGTTCGGTCGGCTCAAAGATGGGCGGACGGATTTCGCCGAAGCCGAAAGTGCTGAAAACTTCGTGGGCGGTTTGTTCGGCGTGATTCCACAGCGCGGTCTCGGGCGGGAGCAGGTCGCGGGTGCCGCGGATGGCCTGAAATTTGGATTTGCTTGCCATTACAGAACAGAGATTCCTCGCTTCGCTCGGAATGACGGAACCGCTTTTGTGTCGCCTTTTTCAGAAAATTCACAGCTCACGCGTCACCTGCCATTTCTCCGCGATAGATGTCCTTGTATTCGACGTAGCGCTGGGCGTAGCGGTCGATGGTGGCTCGATCGATGGCGGTGAGGGTGCGTTTTATTTTTCCTGGGGAACCGACCACCAGACTGCGTGGCGGAATGATGGTTCGCTCGGTGAGTAGCGCGCCTGCAGCAACGATGCTGCCCTCGCCTACGACTACGCCGTTCAAAACTGTGGCGCACATGCCGATCAGGCAGCGCGACTCGATAGTGCAACCGTGCAGCGTCACGGAATGACCGACTGTAATGTCATCGCCGAGAATCAGCGGATACTCGTCCTTCATCACGTGCAGGATCGAGCCGTCTTGAATATTGGTGCGCGCACCGATGCGAATGTAGTTGACGTCGCCGCGAACAACGCACAGCGGCCAGATGCTGGCGTCATCGCCGATGACTACGTCGCCGATGATCACCGACGCGGAGTCAATGTAGGCCGAAGACGCGATGACCGGCCACTTCCCTTTATACGACCGAAGATCGGGCTGGCGCTGCACGATGTCGCTCCCTTCCTTCCGTGGAAATCTATCGAAACAATTTAATCGATTTGTACCGATGGCCCAAGTGTGGAGGAGCCAAGTTCGTTGAGGCGGGCAACGACGGCGTGGGCAACGCCATACAGACTTTTTGCAGCGGGTGCATCTTCACCAAGCGAAGCAACTGGCCTGCCGGTATCGCCGCCGATGCGGATGCGCGGATCAATTTCGATTTCACCGAGTACCGGCACGCCGTAGGCGCGCGCAGTTTTTGCCCCTTCACCGTGGCCGAAAATATCCACCGGCTTGCCGCAATGCGGGCAGGCGAAGGTGCTCATATTTTCGACGACGCCGAGCACCTCCACATTGACCTGGCGGAACATTTCGATCGCTTTGCGCACGTCCGCGAGCGCCACCGTGGATGGCGTGGTGACCACGACCGCGCCCGAAATCGCCACGGTTTGAATCAGGGTGAGTTGCACGTCGCCGGTGCCGGGCGGCAAATCGATAATCAGATAATCAAGCTGGCCCCATTCGCAGCTCCGCAAGAATTGCGTGATGACGCCATGCAACATCGGACCGCGCCAAATCATTGGTTTATCGCCGGGATTCAGCAGGCCCATGGAAATCATTTTCAGGCCGCAGGCGTCGATCGGAATGATGTGGCGATCTGCGGTCGCCAGGGGCTCCTGATTGGCGCCGAGCATAATCGGCACGTTGGGGCCGTATACGTCGGCGTCGATCAGGCCGACTTTGTGGCCTAGCTTGACGAGCGCCAGCGCAAGATTGACCGCTACGGTGGTTTTGCCGACGCCGCCCTTTCCGCTGGCGACGGCGACCAGATTTTTTACGCCAGGGATCGGCTGGCGCTCCGGCATTTGCTGCGGTGCTGAACCTGGGGGCATGAAGAGAGATTCCTCGCTTCGCTCGGAATGACCATCAAGAAAACCAGATCGAAAAGAACGGGTCTAAAGACCCGCCACTACAAACCCGCACCCTTCTTCCTTGGCGGGCTCCCAGTCGAGCCCACATCTCCGAAACGAAGGTGCGGCACCCAAGAAAAACAAAACCTATGCGCTTACGCCATGGCACTTCTTGTATTTCTTGCCCGAGCCGCACGGGCACGGATCGTTTCGCCCGACTTTTGCGCCGGCGCGAACCGGTTTGGGCGCCTCGGCCTGCGCAGCGCCGGATTGCAAGCGCATCTCTTTTTCCTGACGCTGCTGCTTGCGTTCCAATTCGCGCGCGAAGGCCGGAAGCGCCGGAGCAGCTTCGTCGCTTACGCGGGCAGCAGCGCTGGCCGCGGCGGCCAGCGGGCGCGATCGACTTGGACCGGCCGGTACTGGCGTTCGTGGCCCGCCACCTTCGGGAGGCCCTCCGGCTTGAGCCTGATCCCCTTCCATCCGCACCTGCACGTTATAAAGATAGCGAATGGTTTCGTTGTCGATTCGGGCCATCATGTCTTCGAACAGAATGAATGCTTCCTTCTTGAATTCAACCAGCGGATCTTTTTGGCCGTAACCGCGGAGGCCGATGCCTTCCTTCAAGTGATCGAGCGAAAGTAAATGGTCTTTCCACTGCCCGTCCACAACGTCCAGAATAATGCGTCGTTCCAGCCAACGCATCAGATCCGTGGTGAGTTGCTTCTCCTTGTCTTGGTATTTTTTGGCGACGGCCTCGGCAACAGCGTCCGACAGCTGATCGTGATTCAGGGCCGCGGGATCGGCGTCCGCGGCTTTCGCGTCGATGCCAAATTCACTGTTCACTTCGGCCAGGAATTGTGAGCTGTTCCACTGGCTGGGATGCTGGTCCTTGGCGCAATAGGTATCGACGAGTTCGCGCGCGATGTCTTCAGCGATGCCGATGACGTAGTCGCGTTGGTCTTTACCTTCCAGCGCGGAGCGGCGAATGGCATAAATCGTCTCGCGCTGCTTGTTCATCACGTCGTCATATTCCAGCAGGTGTTTGCGCGCGTCGAAGTTTTGCGCTTCCACGGATTTCTGCGCGTTTTCAATGCGACGCGAAATCAATCCGGACTCAATGGGAACGCCTTCGGTCATTCCCAGGCGGAACATCAGCGCTTTTACGCGTTCGCCGCCGAAGATGCGCATCAAGTCGTCTTCGAGCGAGAGGAAAAATCGCGAGGAGCCCGGGTCGCCCTGGCGACCGGCGCGTCCGCGAAGCTGGTTATCGATGCGGCGGGCTTCGTGGCGCTCGGTACCAAGGATGTGCAGCCCACCCAGGGCGACGACTTCGTCGTGCTCGGCTTTGCACTGCTGCGCGAAATCGTCGAAAACCGGTTTCCATTGATCGACGGCAACCTGAAAAATCTTCCCTTCATGCTGAAACAGCACCATGGGTACAGCGGAGGCGGCGACTTCCCCATTCGAACCCTGCGCATCCGCGCCAATCACCGCAGGAGCCTGCGCGTACGGCATGGCCAGACGATTCTTCAGGAAATGCTCACGCGTCATGGCCTCCGGATTGCCGCCGAGCAGAATATCGGTTCCGCGGCCGGCCATGTTGGTCGCGACAGTTACCGCGCCTTTGCGGCCAGCCTGTGCGACGATGCGCGACTCGCGCTCGTGCTGCTTGGCGTTCAGCACCTCGTGAGGAACGCCGGCGCGCTTCAGAATCTCCGCAATCCTTTCCGATTTTTCGATGGAGATGGTTCCCACCAGCACCGGCTGGCCGCGCTGGTGAAAATGTTTGATGCCATGCGCGAAGGTGTTGTCTTCCTGCATGATTCCGTTGACCACCGCTTCGAACTTCTCTTTTTCGGTGCGGTATACCACGTCGGGATTTTCGATACGGATCAGCGGGCGGTTGGTGGGAATCACCACCACGTCGAGCTTGTAAATTTTGTCGAATTCGGAAGCTTCGGTTTCGGCCGTACCGGTCATGCCGGACAGTTTCTTGTACATGCGAAAATAATTTTGGAAGGTGATCGTGGCGAGCGTCTGGTTTTCACGTTCAATCTTTACGCCTTCTTTGGCTTCGACGGCCTGGTGCAAACCGTCCGACCAGCGGCGTCCCGGCATCTGGCGGCCGGTAAATTCATCGACGATGATGACTTCGCCGTCTTTCACCACGTAATCGACGTCGCGTTTGTACAGCGTGTGCGCGCGCAAACCCTGATACACATGATGAATCAATTCCATGTGCGCGGGGTCGTACATGTTCCCGAGCCCCAGCATGCGTTCGCACTTGCTGACACCTTCCTCGGTCAGTGTCGCCTGACGGTGCTTTTCATCGAGGGTGTAGTCGATTTCCTGAATCAACTTGGGAATGATTTTATCGATACGGTAATACTTGTCGGTGGATTCCTCCGCAGGACCGGAGATAATCAACGGGGTGCGCGCTTCGTCGATCAAAATCGAGTCCACTTCGTCCACGATGGCAAACTGATGTCCGCGCTGCACGCAGAGGGTGATGTCGTACTTCATGTTGTCGCGTAGGTAGTCGAAACCATATTCGTTGTTGGTGCCGTAGGTTATGTCCGCGCCGTAGGCCGCACGCCGCTGCGCGTCGTCGAGATCGTTCACGATGACGCCGACGCTCATTCCCAGTCCGCGATAGAGGGGACTCATCCATTCCGCATCGCGCCGGGCCAGATAATCGTTCACGGTCACGATATGCACGCCGCGTCCGGCCAGCGAATTCAATACTGCGGGAAGCGTGGCCACCAGCGTCTTGCCTTCGCCGGTCTTCATTTCGGCGATTTTGCCGTCGTGCAGTACCAGTCCGCCGATCAATTGCACGTCGAAATGCCGCATGTTCAGGAAACGACGGCCGGCCTCACGTGCTAGCGCAAAGGCCGGAACGATGGCCGGCTGCAATGCGGCCTGCAACTGCGCTCCGTAAGCGGCCTCCGCTGGATCGGCGTCTTTGAGGCGTCCTTGCACTTCATCGCGTAGCTTGGCGAATTCCGTTTTTAGCACCTCGTCGGACATCGCTTGCGTTTGGGCTTCTTGGGCATTGATGGCCGCGACGATTGGCTGGAGCTTCTTGATGTCCCGCTCGTGCTTGGTGCCAATAAACATGGCCACCACGCGGTCAATTATTTTGGCGACATCCATGAAGTATTTTGCCGTTTCTCCGGGAGCTAAGGGCAGGTGAGCGGGCAGACAACCGCGCCCGGCGCAGACTGCACAAACAACAATTGTAGCGGTTTCGCGTGGGCCGCGCCAATCCAGAGGGAATGGCACTCGGACAGCCGGGAGGCAAAGAAAATCACCAATAGAAATCGGACGATCGGACTACCTCAGGGAACCGATTCGTGCGCGGCGGCGGGTACGGCTGCTGACATTGGAAGCCTGCGGCAAGCCGCCCAGATCGAGAAGAACTTTGCGAAGCCGCGCCCGGTCTTCCAAGTCCATGTCCACGAATTCAAAGGCCATGGCCTGCGGGCGGGCACCCCGCACAATGGCCTGCGCCTTGATGGTTCGAACACCTTGTGTCAATTTCAGAGTGATCAGCGTGCCTGGCGCCAGATGTCTTTCCACGGCGCCGATTCCGCCTCCCAAATTCAGCTCCGGCACGTTCAAGCGGAAATTCTCGCGGAGATTGGTGGTGGTCAGAATGAGGTTGCGGCTCAGTTTCAACCGCGCGTAGCGGCGCTGCCGGATCACGGTGCTGTTGGGCTCGGGATCGATCGGCTCCAGGACCAAATCTTTTTTGTCGAAGCCCGCCGCGGCGATTTTTCCCATCATGACCATGGGATCAATGCGCAGCAGCGCTTGGGCCGCGGCGACTCGCAGTTCCGAAGGGTATTGCCAGCGCCACACTTGCCTCGCCTCGAGGATGGTCTGCAACGCCTGATTCGACGCCGCTGCGCGCAGACGGCCCAAAGCCTCGACCGCTTTCAGTCGGATATAGCCCGGTGTTGCGTCGCTGGAAGCAATCTCCAGAAGTCTGGGAATGGAATCCGGCGAACCAGTCATGCTGATCTCATCCAGAGCCAGGGGCCTAATCAGCGAATCCAGAGAGTCATAAATTGAGAGTAGCAACTGAGTGCGAAATTCCGTGGGAACCGACGACAGCTGCCGCACACAGCGGTCGTGCACCGAACGAGGCCACTGCGCCAGCCGCACCGGCAGCACCTTGGCAACCGTATCCGGATCAAGCTGACCGAGAAGCCCAAGCACTTCCGCGGCTTCGATTGCTGAAGCGGTCTGCAAGATTTCGCCAAGCTGGTGAATCGCTTCCTCGCCGAGGCCCTCTACAATTTCCGCCAGAAGTTCGCAATCTTCACGGAAGCCTGAGTGTCCGAATCGATTGGTCACATAGTTTAGTGTGGCCTTGGGCATCAGCGCCAGGATGTCGGCGAGGCCATCCGCGATTTCTCCCGAGCGGAGGCTTTCTTCGACAAATTCCGGGATGCGTTCTTCCGCGCCGATGCGCGGCCGCAAGCTTTGCGAGGAACCGGGACGCTGTGCTTCGACGCTATCGAGCGACGCCAGCGCTTGCTGCATTGCCGGATAACAGCGCTTGGAAGCCGCCTCCTGGCTCAAACGCACGAACGCCGCACTGACCAGCGTTTGTAACTCCGGATCGCGTTCCGCGGCCAGCTGATTCCCTACCCGCCTGATCGACTCGATTAATGCGCTACCGTCGCCGCTGCCATAGAGTTCAGCCAGTTCGCCGAGGCCGATAGCCGTTGTGCGCCGTGCTTCATCGGATTCCAGTCCAATGCACGAAGCGTATTTCATCAAAATTTCGTTGACGGTTTTAAGTTCGCCGCGCCGCAACATCTCTTCCAGGAATGCACGAACCTTGCGCGGAGGAACGCACCACGCTTCGTCGGAGGCAAGCACTTCTTTTTTGTTTTCGTCAGGGACCTGTTCCCAGAATTCCTGGTCCAGCAATTCGGTGTAAGACTGGACTTGCAGGCCGGCATTGGCCATCTGCTCTTCTTGCGAGGTTAGAATCTTGCGCAGCGCTTCAATCTCCGTGTTCATGCGGTCGAGCAGTTGTTTCACCGCATTGACTCGCAATTCGCCTTTTTCGTAGCTGTCCAGCGCGAAGCGAATGGCTACGTGTTCCGCCAGTTTCAACAACATCGGGCGGTCAGGTTTTTCGTCGGGAGCTTGAGCGGCCAGGCCAGCCAAAGCTTGTTGCAGAGTGACCTGGCTGCGCACCGGCATGACGCTGAGACGCGACTGAAACGTCGAGGCATCCATCCCTCCGCTGCCGTCTTTACGAGCGCGGCCCAACTGCGCAAACAACGTCAGCATGGAGCGAATCTCTTCTTCCGCCACAGCAAACTGCGACGAAGGAGCCTGGTCAGCGGAATGCAGCAACGCCGAGGCCGTAAGCCATTTACTGGCACTGCCTAGCGACCCGGCGCCCAAGGTGGCAACAGCGCTGGTAAGGCCGGGAAAAAGATTGGACGCGGCGGCCATCCCCGAACCGTTGGCGGGGCCGCCGCCGCCAGAACCAGCATGCAAAGTTGACACGCTATTCCCGCTGGCCCTAGATCCAGAGGAGGGATCCCACAAATCTCCGGTTCCAGATCCGCCGACTCCTCCGCCTCCGCTGGTACCCGTTCCGCCGCCGCCGGGAACTCCGCCGCCACCAAATCCCGGGCCGCTTCCGCCACCGGAACCGAAGGAGCTGCCCCGTGAGCCCTCTGCCGCCAGAATCATTTGCAACAGGCGATTGGGATCGTCCAGAAAATCTTTGAATTTGTCTCCCTGCGCTCCTAGAACTTTTGCCGTCAAATTGGCGGCAATCTTTGCGCCGGCCACGGAGGAGTCCTCGGCGATGTAGCGGATTTCATTTACTTTGATGCTGGTTTCTCCGGACAGCGCGGCCTTCAGTTGTTCTGCCAAGGCTGCCGATTTGGTGTTGCCGGTGGGGAAAGCGCGAACAAAGCGCGCGAATTGCGCTTGCGAAAGATTTTGTGCGAAGTGAATGCTGGCAATGCCAGCGGTCGAGAGCAATTGCGCAAAACTGCGTTCTGCAGCCGCCGCCCCGAGCGGAACTCCGTCCAGCAAAATCTGCGTACCAGAAGCACCGAGCAGCAAGCCTGATTCTCCGCTGTCATCGAGAGCCGTGCGAAGCTCGTTCCAAGTGGTTTCAAATTGCGCGGCTGTGCGCACGTGGCCAAATTCATACAGCCGCGCAAATTTCATCAGAATGTTCAGGCTGCGGACAAACTGCCGGGCAGCCGCTCTGGGATCGACACTCATGCGTTTTCACTGGCCGGTCAAAAACTGGCCTAATATCCGATACTTACTACAGTAGGATGAGCAGTACTGCCTGACAAGCGCTGCGCACGGCTATGTAACCTTCTGACTAATAGAACTCCCGGACGGTTTTTCGATAAGTACCAGCCGGATACGCCGAGTGCATTCTCCGTTGCTTGCCCTTCAAGCAGGAGCATAGAATCGAACTTGCAAGGTTCTGCCGGACGTTTATTAAGTATCGAGATGCTTAGCGAGCAGATGGACTTGCCACCAGGCTTCGCCGAGCGCGTACCTGGAGCGAGGCTCCCATTCCCCGGAGACTCCTCATGTCGGATCAGCTCAGCCAGCCGCCGCCGAACGACAAATTCAAAGCCGAGATGCCCCATATTCCGGGCGTTTCTACCGTACCAGCCAAGGCCCATCGGGCGGGCCGCGGGTGGGTGGTCTTTGGCGGCATTATTTTTTTGATTGTGGCCGGCGCTATGACGGCAAGACTGCTGACGAAGCCGCGCCTGGCAGAAAGGGCAAACCCAAGGGCGGCGCAAATCGAGGTGCCCGCCCCGGTAGCGGACCTGGCGGCATCGGTTCCGGTAGCCACGCAGTCCGGCACTTCCGTGGCCAGTATCTCTGAACTGGCAAGGCCCTGGTCTTCGCGGCCATTCATCTTCTATAACCGCGATACGGGAGAAAAGGTGGCGGCGCTGTTGATTCGGTTGCCGGGTGAATCCCCGTTAAGATCGTCGGGGTATTGGTCCTTCGCCATGAAACCGATTTACGGAGACTGCAAGCTTGACTACGTTGAGGACCTGCAGAAACTGAAAGGCGATTACGGCTACCGCCACGCGCGCCATCCCATGGTCGTCAATCCCTGCACCCGCAGTGTGTATGATCCGCTGAAGTATGCCACCTTGCCCGGCGATATTCTTGCGCGTGGCGCCATTGTGCAAGGCTCCGACCTCCGTCCGCCGCTGAGCATTGAGATTAAGCTCAAGGGCAAAGAGATTCTGGCGGGACGGATGGAATAGGCACTGCAACTCAGAAAATTCTCGATTTTTCTTTCCCGATTACGCAAGAAAACAGGCGCCCAGATGAATCATCGGAGCGCCTGTGCATGTCGCCTGGTAAATCAGGCTTGGAAAGTATCGGACTAGAAAATGAGCTTCGCTCCCAGAATCAACCGACGGCGGCCCAAACCAGCAGGGTTAACGTTTGTATAGTCGCCGCCACTACTGTTGGAGAAATTGTTTGCAAATGTTCCGCCACTGGCAAGATTGCCGTCGTCGATAAACGGGTCAGGGACGCCGAGGAATCGATGGTTAAACAGGTTGTACGCTTGGGCGTCTAAACGCATCGACAGCCTCTCCGTGAACTTGATGCTCTTTGCGAGGCTAAAGTTGACTGTATTTACGGTATCGCCGCGAACTCCGGGGTTGCGGGCTGCGTTACCGTACGGCGTGCCAAAGAAGGCGGCGGATGTGTCGTCGTTGAAGATCCAGCGAACCGCGCTCATCGTTGTCGGTGCGCCGGTATTAAAGTCTATTAACCCACAATCGGGGAGGGTTGGATCGGTGCACTGGCCTACAGAATCAACAGCGGCGCGCCGATTTCCCAAAAAAGGACGGCAGGTGGAAGCCCCACTAAAGAATGCATTGTCGAAGCTGTTCTGACAAGAACTGTCGTCGAATGCAAATTCGGAGGGCGTCCATAGCTGCCCACTTGAGAACCGCCAGGTACCGCTGGCCTGATAGCCACCCAGAACGTGGCCCAGGAATCCATGCTGGCCCTTGAAGAACGGCAATTCATAAATGAAGTAGATGGACGCAGTGTTCGGGAAGTCTAGACCGCTCAGCGCCCTCTCGCCCTTCGAAATGTCGAAGGGGTTTTGCGCACCGGCCACCGTGTTGCCCCCGGTGAAGGTCGAGAAGATTTCGCTCGCATTATCCAAAGTCTTGCTGAAGGTATACGAAAAACCCCCGCTTAGCCCATGGAAGTTGCTAAAGCGCACTTGAGTTTGCAGTCCGTTATAACTGGAAAACGCGGTGTTTTCGCGATTACGCACGTTCGTGAGATCGCAGTTCGCACGTTGACTGGCAAAACCGGGAGTTCCGGGAGTCGTGCAAGGCGTTACTCCTGCGGGAATGAACGAACTGAAGCCGTTGGCGATTAGATCTGCGAGGGAAGGATTAGCATTAACGGTCTGGAAGTTACCGACCTCGTGGTTGCCTACATACCGGGTCTCAAACACGATCTTACTAGTAATTTCGTGTTGCACTCCCAGCGACCAGTTCTGCGTGTACGGTTCGTGGAAGTTGCCTGCGACCTGTGTAAAGTTACGTCTACCGGGATTAACGCCTCGCGGAATATCACCGAGATGCTCCGCGCGAACGTCGCTCCCCAAAAACCCCGATGTTGGAAGGCAAGGAGCGGTGCAGGTGGCCGCGCTGATGACGCCAGCATTGACCACCGGCGCTGCAGTTGCAACGTTCAGGAACATATTGTAGTAGGCCGGGTCATAGGTAATCCGGAACCCGCCACGAACAACTGTCTGGTTGCCCTTCATTCCAAAGAAATGCGGGTTCCACGCGAAGCCGACGTTGGGACCGAAGTACTTGTAGTGATTAGGGATTTCCGGAAGAGTCGTAATTGACGTTGGAAGCGAGGTATCCCAAAACGGATTGGAGCCCGTTTGATTTTCCACTGATAGGTCATGGAGGAGATTAATGGCTTGGCTAGAGAATTCCCAGCGTAGCCCAAGGTTTAGCGTTAGGTTGTCTCTTACCCGCCAATCGTCGCCAACATAAGCTGCCACATCATATTCCTTGAAGTTAAAGCTTGTCGGACCGTCTGTTAGGCCGAGCTGACCATTTTGCACCGACCCGGCCAGAAAGCGCGAAAAACCACACTGGCGGGTTTGCTTGGTCACACTCGCATCAAGCGTAACCGCGGGACAAGGTCCCGCGGCTGTGTTCGATCCGCTAAATGTATATGTACCGTTAGTATTCGGCAGGAAAACATTCGGCGACCGTTGTTTGTAGAATTCACCGCCAAATTTGAGCGTGTGGTGGCCCCGGGTGATTGACGCGTTGTCCTGTACCTGCGTGTTGTTAATAGTGCGGCCCTGAGGCAAGTTATTCTGAATTCCGAAACTAACCAAACTTGATGGCAAGGTAAAGGTTGTTGGGCACTCGTGAATGGTTGCCCTAGTACAGTTAGGGAATGACCCGCCTTCGAAACCGAAGCCCGCACGGGAGAAGCTGTAGCGCATTTGGTTCACGAATTGGCCGCTGAAGGTATGCGTCCAGTCTAGAGCAATCTGCTGGTCGCGGGCTGGAATATCCACCCAGGCACCTGCGGCAAATCGTGCAGCGCTGACAGCGTTGGCTACCAGGCCCGTCGATATATTCTGCTGGAAGATATACCGAGCGCCTACACGGTCCTTACTACTCAGCTGAACGTCCACGCGACCAGTGAACTCGCGATCATTGAACAAGCCTGGCGGATTCCGTTCGACAGCGGCAAATTCAATGGGTGCTGCGGTAACACCGTCGGTCACAACCAACGTTGTAGGGGTACCCGTAGTGTGCGGACTGCCAAGAGCAACCGAATATGGTCCGATCGCGTTGAGTGCGGCTACCGCTAGATTCCCGGGAAAAGCCGCTTGCAACTGCGTCAAGCCGTTGGGAGTTGGCGTCAGCGCTGTGCCGGAACTCTGAGGACTGCCAGCCTCGCGGATTCTATCGAAATACGGTGAGAAGAAAAACCATGCTTTGTTGCGCTTGATGGGGCCACCGAATGTCCCGCCGAAACGGTTTTCGACATAGCGGGGGATGGGATCCGTTCCCGTCTCCAGATTGTCGTGCGAATCCCAATGCGACCCAGTGAAGTACTCAAACCCGGTGCCATGAAAGTCGTTGGTGCCGGCCTTGGTCACATAGTTCACGACGGAACCTGATGCGCGCCCATATTCCACGCTGAAGTTGTTGGTTATCACGCTAACTTCGTCCAACGCATCCTGATTGCCGAGGAAAATCGACGGACCCGCCACCGAGTTGTCGTTATTGGATTGGCCATCGATTTGGAAGTTATTCGACCGCCCACGCAGCCCGTTCGAAGAAAACGAAGCGCCGTTATTGTTGCTGAATGAGTTGCTGCCCGTATCGGCAATACCTGGAATGAATAGGGTCAGCATATCGAAGCCGCCATTGAGGGGTAAGTCGGCAGTTGCTTGGCTGTCAAAAGTCGTAGTGACCTGTGCAGTGCTGGCTTCGATTATAGGAGCCGCGCCTTCGACTTCTACGGTCTCGCCTACCGACCCGATCTCTAATCTGATGCCGCCCAGTTCCGTGTTTTGGGCGACCACTACGTCGACCTTAGCCACTACCACAGTGCGAAAACCCTTTGCGTTGACGGTCAGTTTATACGCGCCCGGCGGCAAAGGCCGCAGTTCAACGTAACCTAAACTATTGGTAGTTCCCTTAAATTGTTGGTTGGTCGCAATGCTTTCCGCAGTGACGTCCGCGTCGGGCACTGCGCCACCGGACGGGTCAGTAATCGTGGCCGAAAGTGAACCCGTCGCGATACCTTGTGCGTACGCAGCTGAACTACAAAATACGCTGGCTGAAACCAAGCTCAGAACGAACGCCAAACACAGCACGAATCGTGTTGCAAGCTTCATCGAGTTTCCCCCGGTTGTCGAGACCTTCCCCCTCCGAATCCTCCTAGGGCTGGCCCGACATGTGCATAAGCGATACACCTCACCGAGCAATCAACCTGCCATAATTCTGAAATTCGCTCTCACTCAGTGGTTAAGGCAAGGTTTTTTTTATTAACAACTTACAGCCACAAAAGATGTCTCCAGCACGTCAACGCGTCGGACTTCTTGTTTATGGCCAAGATAGATTCCAACGCTGGTAGTACATATGAAAATATGGATGGCTTGAGATGCATTCATTTCGAGAAACTCGCTCGCTCGCTTCGCCTGCTAAATTTTCGGATATTGACGGCCAGGCACGGCTCAGTTAGGTTCTGGCATGACTAAGCCTCGAACTTTCGCTCAGGGTGGGGTAAGCAGGCGTGAACTGATCCAGTCTGTCGCCGGCCTCGCCGTATTCCCGAAATCAGTTTCTCTCAAGCAGGATCAGGATGGCCCGCTCGCCAGACACTTCAACTCGCTGCAGCCTCTGGGTCCTCGCATAAAACCCATCACTTCAGAGGAATACCAGGGGCGCATTGCGCGGGTGCAGCGGCTTCTGGCGGAACAAGATCCCAAGCTTGATGCTCTCTTTCTTGCTCCGGGAAGCTCGCACTATTACTTCACCGGTGTGCACTGGTGGCCTAGCGAGCGCCTTGCGGGTATTCTCGTCCTGCAAAAGGGCGACCCACTGGTGGTTTGCCCGGCTTTTGAAGAAGGCCGCTTCCGTGAGCAACTTCGTTTCCCTGCCGAAGTGCACGTCTGGCAAGAGGACCAAAGCCCTACAAAGCTGGCGGCAGCGCTGCTGGCGGATCATGGTCTGCGCGCCGGCCGCATCGGCGTCGAAGAAGCTACCCTGTTCACCTTTTACGATCATTTGCGGCAGGCTGCTCCGGGATTTGAGTTCGTTTCCGCCGATCCTGTTACCATCGCCTGCCGCGGCGTCAAGTCCCTGCACGAACAGGAATTGATCCGCCTGGCGTGTGAAGCCACCTGCGACGTGTATCGAGCGGTATTTGCTTCGCTGAAGGAAGGCATCTCGCAAGCCGATATCGGCAAACTGGTGGCCGCCGGTTACGCAAAGATGGGATTGCGTGGTGACGCTTTGGTGCTGACAGGAGCATCCGCGGCTCTTCCCCACGGCACTGTCAAACCACAATCGTTACGTGAAGGCGACGTGATCCTGATCGATGGCGGCTGCAAGGTCGAAGGCTATTGTTCTGATGTAACGCGCACTGGGAGTTACGGCAAGCCATCGGAAAAGATTCAGCGCGCCTATGAAATCGTACGCAAGGCCCAGGACGCCGCCCTCGATGCCGCGCGAAAAGGCAGACTATCGGGAACCGTTGATGACGCCGCGCGAAGCCTCGTCACAGCGGGCGGGTATGGACCAGACTACAAGTTCTTCACGCACCGACTGGGGCACGGTATCGGCCTCGACGGCCACGAACATCCCTATCTGGTTCGCGGCAGCAAAACCACTCTCATGCCGGGAATGACGTTTTCCAACGAGCCTGGCGTGTACATTCCGGGCGAATTTGGCTTGCGCTGCGAAGACCTGATGGTCGTCGCCGAAGATGGTCCCGCGCAACTGCTTACGCCGGGATTGCAGGTCTCGCTCGAAACGCCGCTCGGCTGATGGACAACGCCTCTGCGCTCAGCGGCGTTTCGAAATTTCCCGGCAAAATTCGACTACGCGCTTTTCTGCCCAGAACCTCTTATTTCCGCTCTCATCCGAGACAAACCCGCAGTGGCCGCCATATCGCGGCGCGTCAAAGACCATGGCCGGATTCCCTTGGGCAACGCTGGCGCGTGTGGCGGCAAGGGGAACGAAGGGATCGTCCTGGGCGGCGATCAGCAAGAAGGGCACACGAATCGCCTTGACAACCCTCTTGGCCCCTGCCGCTTCGTAATACTCCTGCGCGTCACGATAACCGAATTGCGGCGCGGTGATGGCATCATCGAACTCACGTACCGTTCGAATCGGTCGAAAGCCGTTTCGTGAATATCGCTCCGGAAATAACTTTGCCTTGCGCGCATAACGTGACATCAGATTGGCCACAAAATGCCGCTGGTAAAAATAGTTGTCGGTACGTTCTAACGCATCGGCGCAAGCCGCTAAATCGAGCGCCGGACACACCGCAGCGATGCCGCGTAGCGCCGAGGGAGCAGCGTCTGCAAACTCCCCGGCCATCTTGGTCACCAGATTCCCACCCATAGAATATCCAACGAAAAAGATGTTGGTAAAGCCCTCCCCCGCTGACAATTCCTCAAATACCGTTCGGTAGTCCGCGCTCATTCCGGAGTTGTAAAGCGTCGGCGTCAGCTTCTCCGTTCCGCCGCAATTTCGCTGATTGAGTCGAATCACATGGAACCCGCGTTGCCAGGCCTGCTCGGCAATTCCAAGCATGTAGCTTGATTCGCTCGAACCTTCAAGGCCATGCACCAACACCAAGAGCGGTATTCCGCGCTCTTTTCCCTCCTGCCAGTGGCAATGCCCCAAAAGCTTTGAATCGGCATCTACTTGGAAATGGCGCTTCTCCACGGCCGGCAGCGCAAAATGCCGGCGCCAGAAGGCGGCCGCTACCGTCATCAGGTGGCCGTTTTTGAGCAGTGGGTGTGGATGGAACGGGTCTTCTTCTGCCAAGGGCATGCTTCCAATTTATGCCCACCCGGCCCGCCAGAACAAGTTGCCGAAATAGAATGCCCGGGGAGTACTGTTAACACTCGTTGTGCCTGCGGCGTCTATCTCTAAGCAGGTCTTGTATCGAAGGGTGGCGGGAAAACCGTGGCACTTTCCGTCGAAGCGCGATTCGCACAGCCGGACTATCCGGCAATGAATTCGGCGCCTCATGCGGACCGCGATGACGAGTCCTTGGTCAAGGCCGCCCAGCACGGCGACCGCGCCGCGTTCGGCCAACTCTACCAGCGCTATGCCCGCATGGTACATGGCATCCTGCTAACCAGAGTACCCGGCATGGCCGCGGAAGACCTTGTCCACGATGTTTTTGTAAAGGTGTTGCCGCGCATGAAGTCGCTGCGAGATACATCGCGGTTCGGTCCGTGGCTCGCCTCGATAGCACGAAACCGTGCTATGGACTTTCACCGTCGCGCAAAGCCTAACTCACCTTTTGACGACCAGATTGGGAACATCGACGCCGCTCAACATTCGGGCAGCAGCATGGCAATGGAAGACGCAATGGCGCTACTGAACGCGTTGCGGGACCTCCCCGAGACGTATCGCGAGCCGCTGGTCCTCCGTTTCGTCGAAGGCATGACCGGACCGGAAATCGCTGCTCGCACCGGCCTGACACCTGGCTCGGTGCGCGTAAATCTTCATCGCGGGATGCAGTTATTGCGCGAAAAATGGCAGGGCCACAAGCCTCGCGTGGGAAACGAGTAGAGGGCATGAAAAACGATTACTTATGGGACGGCTCTGGCGAGCCAGACCCTGAATTGGAACACTTCGAAAAGTCGCTGGCGCAATTTCGTTACAGCGGATCTGCGCCTAATTTTGTTGCCGCGGAAGCCGCGCAGGGCAAACCATCAGTTTTTGCTGCCCTGATTTTCGGATGGAGCCCGCGGTTCGCCGCCGCGACGTTGCTCATTTTGGCGCTTGTTGCTGCAGGATTGCTTCTGCGCGTCACTCCCACAGTCACACCGAACGGACCGGGCTGGCACGTTGCGCGCCTTTCTGGCACGCCACAGGTCGGACATTTCTCATTAGCCGGCGATACCAGCAAGACCCAACTAAGAGTTGGGCAATTGCTGGTCACGGACGACGAATCGCGTGCTTCCCTCAACGTGGCCGAAGTCGGCGAAGTCTACGTAGACCCAGGCTCTCGGGTTCGTCTGATGGAGTCAGGTTCGGATCACGAGCGCCTGGCTCTCGAACTCGGTACCATCCACGCGGCGATCTGGGCCCCGCCCGGCCAGTTCGTGGTGGATACGCCGTCCGCGTCGGCGATCGATCTCGGCTGCGCGTACACACTTCAGGTGAAAGAAGATGGCTCAGGGATGCTCCACACTACGCTCGGTTGGGTCGGTTTTCACAAGGACGGCCACGATTCTTTCATCCCAGCGGGCGCCATGTGCATGACTCGTCGCGTACCAGGCCCTGGAACCCCCTATTTCGAAGACGCTTCTCGAAAACTCCGTGATGCGATACATGCGTTTGATTTTGATTCGCCGTCGCCTGAGGCGCGAGAACAGGCGCTCATTACGATCCTTGCTGAGGCTCGTTCTCGCGATGCTTTCACGCTCTGGCATCTGCTGTTTCGTGTGAACGACGATGAGCGTGGGCAGGTCTACGACCGTTTATCGTCCCTCGTTAAAGCGCCTGCTGGCGTGACGCGTGAAGGCACGCTCGCTCTGAATCCGCAAATGCTGGATGCCTGGTGGAACGCATTCGATCTAGGCGACATTTCGGTCTGGCGCTTCTGGGAGCAAAAGCAGGCGGCTCCGCTGCTCAAAAAAAACACTCGTTAACATCCTCTCCCCTGCGCGCGTCTGGTAAGACACGCAGCCCGCGCTCTGGAGGAATTGCAACATGCACAGCAAATTGCTTCGCCCCATGCGGGGAGCTCTCTCGACCTTCATCACTTTACTGGCCCTAGTGAACCTAGCTGTAGCCGGTCCGCCGCTTATTTGCCACTCCTTCGATATCGGAAACGCAAAATCTCTCCCGTGGATTGGCCATGACTGGAAGCTCTCCGGCGGAGAAAACTACGATGCCCGAAACCTGGCAAACGATACGCTCGACATCCTCGCCGGCAGCAAATTTGCTCTCGTGCACATGGAAACGCTTCGCCGCGCTACTTTATACGCCCGCAAGGATCCCGTCGCCGCAAAACAACTGCTGCTGAAAATCGTTGCGCGCGCCAAAAGCAATGAGAATTCATCCACTCCCGATGCGTTCGCTTTGTTTGACGCTGCTTATCTGACGGAAGCCTATAAACAATGGATGGGTGAGAAAGGTGAAAACCCTGCAGACGGCCTCGACGGATATCCTTGGATGAAAAGAGCCATCGAGTTACGGGCCAACGACCCGCAAATGCAGTTTGCCGCCGCACTGATTACCCTGCGCGGACCACAGGACGCTCACCAGGATTACACACAAAAGGCGCTGGCTGGAGGAAAGAGTGACGAATTACTGGCCCGCAACCTGGCCGCCCATTTTCTGGGGGCAGAAAGCCAAACCATGACCGAATTGATTCTTCGCGGCAATGCCACCAAGGTGGCGAAGCGATGAAACCGCCGACCTTACACGGAATCTTTTCGCTCGGGCCGACGCTCGCCTTGCCCTCTTTGCGACGGGCGTGCCTCTGTTTCGCCGGGCTGGCGCTTTGTGTTTCCCTCGCGGGCAGCGCACAGGAAGAAAACATCGATCCCGGCCTAATCGCCCACGAATGGGGCACCTTCACCACCGTCGCCGGGGAATCCGGTCAGGCCGTCGAATGGCTCCCTCTGAACGGTCCGACCGACCTGCCGAGTTTCGTCGAGCATTTCAAAGGGACGGGTTTCAAGCTCGGACTGGGCGGAACCATTCGCATGGAAACTCCTGTCCTGTACTTCTATTGCGCGCACGACACTTCCGTGGACGTCAGCGTTTCGTTTTTTCATGGCCTAATCACGGAGTGGTATCCGCGCGCCAGCAAAATCGAACCGTCATCTTCACTGGACAACGTCGCGCTCTTTCAGCAACGGTCGAGCGGGCGCATCGCCTGGAACTCAGTCCAGGTGCAGCCATCTGCGGCCCACGCATTCCCACAAGAAGCGCAATCCAGTCACTACTACGGGGCGCGGGCTACTGCTGCCTCTCCACTCACGATCGCAACGACAAACGGCCAACAGCATGAACAATTTCTCTTTTATCGTGGCGTTTCGGTCGCCGCCCCGCCGCTCGCTGCGCTGGTGTTGCCAAGCGGTCAGATCGAAGCCATGAACCAAACCGGCGGCAAAATTTCCAAGCTCATCCTGTTCGAACGACGCGGTGACAAAATTGGCTTCCGCGTGCTTCCTTCCCTTGGGGAAGGAGCAATTCTCGACCGACCGGCTTTAGATGCTTCTCTCGATTCCCTGCTGAACGATCTGGAAGCATCTCTTGCGTCCGTCGGACTCTATCCCGACGAAGCTCATGCCATGCTCGAATCCTGGAAAGATTCATGGTTCGAAGAAGGCTCTCGCCTCATCTATATTGTTCCGCCATCGTTCGTCGACAAGATTCTGCCGCTCTCGATTCAGCCGCAGCCCGCTGCCATCGAGCGAGTTTTTGTGGGCCGTATGGAACTCCTGACTCCGGCCACACAGAAGGCCATTGAGACCGCTGTGGCGTCTCGCGACCAGGCGACACTTGCGAAATACGGACGCTTCCTGGCTCCGATGATTGAGACCATGCTTCGCAAGGGAACAGAATCTGTTCAATCCCAGCAATTGTCCGCGACCTTGAGCCGGATCTATACGTCCTATATCGCCGAAAACGCCCCGCGTTAGCGGGATTTGCGAGCGTGACGCGCTCCCGAGCTCTTTTCTGGCGGCTCGACCGGGAACAGCCTCAGGACAACGCCTCCTGCAAGTAGGTCTCAGGGTCAAGCCGGTGCAACCTTCATTTTGCAAACCGGCCACAATGACGCGCGTGGGGGAACGGCAACTGGACATGTGGACATTCGATCAACATTCGATCAACTTGACCCGGCCCGCTCCCACACCCTAAACTAATCTTTCACAGTGATTCATTTTTTCGATTCGATGAATTTTTCCTTCGGCCCAGCGGCCACCCGCTGGGCTGCCCTGTTTTAGGGCGCTTGGCTTCATTCGAAAGGCTAAAATGATTGACGGTCCCATTCAGGAAGGTCTTACTTTCGACGACGTGCTGCTCGTCCCGGGCAAAAGTGCCGTGCTCCCCGCCGAAGTCGAAACGCAAACCAATTTCACGCGCAAGCTGAAAATCAATGTGCCTTTGGTTTCCGCTGCGATGGACACGGTAACCGAATCGCGCCTGGCGATCGCCATAGCCCGCCAAGGCGGCATCGGCCTGATTCACCGCAACATGCCCATCGACCGCCAAGCCGAGGAAGTGGACCGGGTGAAGCGCTCAGAGTCCGGAATGATCGTTGACCCGGTGACTATTTCGCCGGACATCACCGTGCGCCAGGCCCTCGAAATCATGACCAAGTACCGCATCTCCGGCCTACCGGTAACCCGCGGGACTCGTCTCACTGGAATTTTAACCAATCGCGATTTGCGTTTTGAAAAAGATCACACGCAACTGGTCAATGCGGTGATGACCAAAGCCAATCTGGTCACCGTGCCAGCCGGCACTACCCTGGAAGAAGCAGAAAAGATTCTCCAGAAACATCGCATCGAAAAGCTTTTGGTTGTGGACCAGGATTTCAACCTCAAAGGGCTGATCACGGTAAAGGATATTCAGAAAAAACTTGAATATCCGCGGGCCTCCAAGGATAGCCAGGGGCGCCTGCTAACCGGCGCCGCCGTTGGCGCGACTGGCGACTTTCTTGAGCGCGCGGTGGAAATGTCCAAAGCCAAGGCGGACGTGCTGGCCGTCGACACCGCGCACGGCCACACGGCAAAAGTGATGGAAGCCATCAAGTCCATTCGCCAGCGACTGCCGGAAATGCAAATTGTTGCGGGCAATGTTGCAACCCACGAGGCGGCAAAAGATTTGATCGCGCTAGGGATTGATGGCCTGAAAGTCGGCATCGGCCCCGGCTCGATCTGTACCACACGCGTCGTTACCGGAGCGGGGGTTCCGCAATTGACCGCGATCATCGATTCATCGCGCGCTGCGCAGGGAACGGAAGTGCCAATCATTGCCGACGGCGGCATCAAGTATTCCGGCGACATCACCAAGGCCCTCGCCGCCGGCGCTTCCTGTGTCATGATCGGCAGCCTTTTCGCGGGCACCGAAGAATCACCCGGCGAAACCATCCTTTTCCAAGGGCGTACTTTCAAGTCGTATCGAGGCATGGGGTCCATTGGCGCCATGGCCGCAGGCTCTGATCGTTACAGCGTGGTGCAGGAAATGGGCGACAGCGGCAAGTCCGTGCCCGAGGGCGTCGAGGGCCGTGTAGCGTACAAAGGTCCGCTCGCCGCGCTGACTGATCAACTCGTCGGCGGGTTGAAGAGCGGAATGGGCTACGTGGGAGCTCGCACTCTAAAAGAGCTAAGTGAAAGAAGCCGCTTCATTCGTATCACCGCCGCGGGTCTGCGCGAATCGCATGTGCACGACGTGGTCATCACTCGCGAAGCGCCGAATTACCGCATGGAATAAATTCCAGTTTGGGAAAGAGCACCGACTTGGCTAACCAACCCTGGCGCAACCCGCGTCCCGCGGCACAATTAGATGAAATTCGTTACCGCTTTCCCGCAAAAAGTTACCTGCCGCGATTCCTGCGTTCCTGGTGGCCGGCGCTGCTCTGGGCTTGCCTGATTTTTTCGCTGTCGACCGATTCGTTCTCCCCCGAACACACCGCTTCGATCCTTTATCCCATTTTTCATTGGCTGGCGCCGTCATTGACTCCGCAGAGTTTCGAACCGATCCACCATATCATTCGCAAATCGGCTCATTTCACGGAGTATTTCGTTTTCTGCATGCTGCTCTTTCGCGGAGTTCGCAGAGAGCGTTCCGGCTGGCGCTGGACCTGGGCGCTTGCCGCGCTCTCCATCGCAGCGGGTTATTCTGCCCTCGATGAGATTCATCAGGCCTTTGTTGCCTCCCGCACTGCCTCGCCCTGGGATTCGCTGCTTGACTCCATGGGCGCCTTCGTGGCTTCGGCGGCAATCTGGCTCTGGCTGCACATTCGTAAATCGGCCTCGAAGCAAATCTCCGGAGCTATGCTGACCCTCCGAAGGTAACGCCGACGGCAATCGAATGCCGCCGAACTGGTCGCTGCTCCACTCTCGCCAAATGACGGCCCGCGTGTAGAATCAAATCCAAGCGTTTGTTGCGAAGGAGCCAGAAATGAATCAGGCAGCGGAAGCAACCGCCAAAAAAATGATTTTTCGCAAGACCAATGGACAAACCGGCCGTCATGTGGCCGTAACTCCCGATAACAGTACCATGCGCCACTTGGCCTACGCGCGCGTTCTTCTAAATTCAACGACCCCGTCCGTCGCTTTCTCAAATGGTAACCGCGAAACCGGCCTCATCTGCCTTTCCGGCAATGCGACGGTGAAGACCGCGGGACAACAAGTGGATCTCGGCAAATACGACGCCATTTACGTCCCGCGCGATTCCGCGGTCGAGATTTCCACCACCACTGTCGCAGACGTCGCGGAATTCTCCTGTGATGTCGGGGGGGAATATCCGCTCAAAGTTGTGCGTTATGCCGAGCTGGACCAGCAGCCGGGAATGAAATTCTCGACCGGTTCGTCGGGTGCATCCCGCCTGGTCAGCCAGGTCCTGGGCAAGAATGTCGATGCCGGGCGTCTGCTGCTCGGCTTCACTCATTCCGACCCGGGAAATTGGACCAGCTGGCCGCCACACGAACACGCCGCAATGCTCGAGGAAATCTACGTCTTTTTCGAAATGCCGGAGCCTGCCTACGGCATCCAGCTCGTTTACAACGATACACAATATCCGGAACTGGTTACCGTAGTTCGCGACGGCGATGCAGTCATGTTGCCAGAGGGCTACCATCCCAACGTCGCTGTCCCCGGGCACCGCATCGCGTTCTTATGGGCCATGGCCGCGCACCGCGAAGTCGAAGACCGCCAGTATGGCGTGGTGAATGTTCAGCCCGAATTCAAGGCGTCTGCAACAACAATCCAGGACGATCGTAAATAACCGGCACAGGCCTCCAAGCGACCTGATGAAGGAAACCTCCTCTTCCCACGACACCAATGCCAACGCGAGCCGAGACTCGGCGCCACGCGCGGCGCCCTGGCTCGCTTCCCTCAGCGCGCTCAGGGGACGGTTTCGCTGGGTCATCTGTGCGCTGCTGTTTCTCGGCGTCACCAAGAACTACATGGATCGCCAGGTCCTCGGCGTGCTCAAGAACACTCTGCAACAGACCTTTCGATGGAACGAAATTGACTACGGCAATCTGGTTTTTGCGTTTCAGACGTCCTATGCCGTTGGAATGATTCTGATAGGCCGCTTAATCGATCGTCTGGGAACCAGAATTGGTTATGCCGTGGCAATGATCTTCTGGAGCTTTGCGTCGATGGGCCATGCCATCGCAAACTCGCTGGCAGGATTCGTCGTCGCGCGGTTCGCGCTGGGCCTTGGCGAGTCCGGTGTTTTTCCCGCCAGCATCAAATGCGTCGCGGAATGGTTTCCCGAAAAAGAGCGGGCACTGGCGACCGGAATCTTCAACGCCGGAACCAACGTCGGAGCGATCATCACGCCCTTCCTGGTCCCATGGATCGCAATTCAGGTTGGCTGGCGCTGGGCGTTCATCGTAACCGGCGCGCTGGGTTTTGCCTGGCTCGCCCTGTGGCTGACAATCTACCGCAATCCGGAACAGCATTACCGGTACGTAAACAGTGAACTGGAACTCATTCACAGCGACCCCGCCGAGACCAGCGGCCGAATTCCTTGGCTCCCGCTGTTGTCACATCGCCAAACCTGGGCTTTCGCGGCAGGCAAATTCATGACCGACCCCATATGGTGGTTTTATTTGTTCTGGATTCCGGATTATCTGCAGCGCCAACACGGGCTGCGCTTGAATCAGATTGGCCCCCCGATCCTGGCGATTTATCTCATTTCCGATTTCGGCAGTGTTGCCGGTGGCTGGCTGTCCTCGAGCTTGTTGAAACAGGGGCTCTCCGTAAACGCGGCGAGAAAGTGGGCCATGCTGGTGTGCGGACTCTGCGTGCTGCCGATCGCCGCGGTGTATCGAATTCCTGGATTGTGGCCCGCAGCCATTCTGATCGGGCTGGCCGCAGCTGGCCATCAGGGATTTTCCGCCAATCTCTACACGCTTACTTCAGACCTTTTCCCTTCTCGCGCCGTTGCGTCGATTGTGGGAATTGGTGGAATGGCAGGAGCGGTTGGGGGAATGCTTATCGCGCAAATCGTCGGTCATGTGCTGCAATGGACCAACAGTTATATGCTTCCGTTTTTCCTCGCAGCGTCGGCATACTTGCTGGCGCTGCTGCTGATTCATCTGCTCAGCCCGAAACTGACTCCAGCGCAAGTGGCCGTCGAGTGAGAGGAACATCTTGAGCAAGCCAAACGATTCATTGATTTACGCCACTGGCCAAAAAACCTCCGTCCACCGCCAGTGTGTGCCCAGTGACGAAGCTGGCGGAGTCCGAAGCCAGGAACACCGCCGCGCCAACCAACTCGTCGAGCTTGCCAAACCGCTGCATCGGCGTGCGAATCAGAAATTCTTTGCCGCGCTCCGTGCCGTCAAGCAGCCCGGCATTCAGGTCCGTCCGGAAAACGCCTGGCGCGATGGCGTTGACACAAACACCGTGACGAGCCCATTCGATTGCCAAGGATTTCGTGAGCGATGCGACAGCCGCCTTGCTGGCGGAGTACGCCGTTACCTGATACAAGCCAACGAACGAAGAGATCGA
>Ga0126381_100000856_pt1 | contig 33062 bp, 31 predicted proteins | sample PanSoiMetPlot_28_FD_96465 | JGI IMG/M metagenome (GOLD analysis project Ga0126381, IMG submission 96465) | Tropical forest soil microbial communities from Panama - MetaG Plot_28 | ecosystem: Environmental > Terrestrial > Soil > Tropical forest > Bulk soil | place: Panama | collected 2016-02-17 | reverse complement strand
CGTGCCCTGGCTCAGCGAATAGAGATGCTGCTCGGTCAGATCGACGCGGTCGGAGCGCAGCACCTGCGCGCTGATTATGTTGACGCACACGAAGACCACGGCGCCAAGGAGGGCGGCGGCGATCGCCATGCGGCCGGTTGCGGGCGATTTGGCTCGGGTGGGCGATGTTTGCTGCTGGGACATTGTTTGGGCTTTGGGGCTTTTCGTTGGGCTTTGGCGGTCAGGCGGCCTTCTTGACCTGGACCACCTGGATGTTGAGCCAGAGGCAGAACACGATCAGGGACACGAAGAAGACGATCGAGGGGAATTCCAGCACGCCTTCGGTGATCCGGCGGAAATGCTCGAGGAACGACATGGAGCGCACCGCATCGACGACGATCGCCGGCGCCCAGGAGCGCACCGTGGAAATGACTAAATCATAGCCCGCCATGACGAACAGGAAGCTCACCGCGGTCGCGGCGATGAAGGCCAGCACCTGGCTCTTGGTGAGGCCCGAGATCGCCGCCGCAAGCGCCAGGAACGCGCCGGCCATGAGCCAGGAGCCGAGATAGGATGAGACGATCACCCCATTATCGGGCGAGCCGAGCCAGTTCACGGTGATCCAGAGCGGCATGGTGAGCACGAGCGCGAGCGCCGCGAAGGCCCAGGCGGCGAGCCACTTGCCGAGCACGATCTGCCAGGGCTCGACCGGCAGCGTCATGAGAAGCTCGATGGTGCCGCTGCGCCGCTCCTCCGCCCAGAGCCGCATCGCGATCGCCGGCATCAGGATCAGATAGAGCCATGGATGCCAGAAGAAGAAGCCTGAAAGATCGGCCTGCCCGCGGTCGAAGAAGCCCGACACCAGGAAGGTCATGCCGGCGGAGAGCGCCAGGAACACGATCAGGAAGACGGCCGCGACCGGAGTGGAGAAATAGGCGGCAAGCTCGCGACGAAACACCAGGAGGGTGGGGCGCATCTCAGTGCTCCGTCGCGGTGGTGATCTGGCGGAAGACGTCGTCAAGCGTGGGACGCTTGAGATAGATTTCATCGGCCGCGATATCGGCGCGCCCGAGCGCGCCGGCAAGCTCGCTCGCCGAGGGCGCCTTCTGCGCGGTCTGCACCAACAGATGTGTCACGCCATTGACGCGCTCGGCAACCGCGACTTTGGCGACGCCTGGCTCCTTGGAGATGATCTCGATCGCCCGTTGCGGGTCGCCGGTCGCTATCGTCACCGCGAGCGCGCCCGCATGGGGCGCGCCGGCAAGCAGCACGTCGGGGGCGGCATCGGCCAGCATCCGGCCGCGCGCGATGATGATGACGCGCCCGCAGACCGCCTCGACCTCCTCGAGGATGTGCGTGGAGATGATGATCGCCTTTCGCGCCGCGATTGCGCGGATCAGCGCGCGCATCTCGTATTTCTGATTGGGATCGAGCCCGTCGGTCGGCTCGTCCAGGATCAGCACGTCGGGATCGTGCACCAGCGCCTGGGCAATGCCGACGCGCCGCTTGAAGCCCTTGGAGAGTGAATCGATGCGCTGGTTCCAGACCTCGGCAAGATGGACGCGCTCGACGAGCTCCGCGAGCCGGTCATTCGCCTGCGCCTTCCTTAATCCATGCATGGCGGCGATGAAGCTGAGAAACGCGCCGACGCTCATGTCCGCATAAGCCGGCGCGCCTTCCGGCAGATAGCCGAGCCGCCGGCGCGCCGCGATCGCGTCGGCGTGGCTGTCGTGGCCGTCGATCCAGGCCTGGCCAGAGGTCGGCAGCAGGAAGCCGCTGATCATCTTCATGGCGGTGGATTTCCCGGCCCCGTTTGGGCCTAGAAATCCCACCACCTCGCCACGCTCGACCTTGAAGGAAATTCCATCGACCGCGGTCAAGGAGCCAAATCGCTTGACCAAGTCGCGTGCCTCCACGAGGGCCATCTCGCCTGCTCCCGGCGCTGTAACCGGCGTGGCCGCACCTGTGCGGGCAGCCGGTCAACTCAATGCTTGGCATCAGGAGCCCCCAAAACCCCATGCCGTGCGTCGAATTACGGAAATCGGTGCAAATTTCAAGGGGGACCGTGCAGCCATGTCGAGCGCAAACTGCCGCAGCGCTGCAATGCACAAGTACGTGAGATAGCGACCTTGCTGATCAGCGGTCGAGCTCCGGGTAATGGCGGAATATGCCCGACTGATTGAACCCAATCCGACGTTCCGAGGCGAGATAGGCGGCGATGCGGGGACGCTCAGCCACCCGTTCGTGGAGCGCGATGACGCGCGGCACCTTCTTCTCCAACCGGCGCATCGCCTTGGGGAAGGCGTAGCGCAGGCCGGAAACGACCTGAAACAGCGACAGGTCCGCATAGGTGAAGGTGTGGCCGAGGATATAGGGCCCGCCCGCGCGGTGGAGAACCTCCTCGAAATAGGGAAGGAATTTGGGTGCCCGGTTCTTGAGAAAATCGGTGGCGCGCCGCTTGGCCGGGGCACGCTGCTGCTCGTAGTAGAGGCCGGCCGCGATCGGGTGATGGGTATCGTGCGCCTCGGCCACGAAATCCGCGATCGTGAGCTGCAACTGATTGGTCCACAGCCGGGCGGCTTCCGAACGCGGCGCAAGGCCGTGCCGTCCGCCGAGATAGAAGAGGATGTTGGCGGTCTGCCCGATAAGGCGACCCCCGGCCTTGAGAAAGGGCGGCGCAAAGGGCGCCCGCTCGACCCGGCGGCGATCGAGAAGTCGCATCATCGCGGCCGTGCCGCCTTTTCTGCGCGCCACATCGACATAGTCCGCGCCGGCTTCCTCCAGCGCCAGCCGCACGAACTCGCCGCGACCTTGGATCGACGGCCAATAATAGAGCTCGTAACGCATTGCTGCCTCCGGGCCGCTGGGCCTTCACGCCGGCACGATCATTCTGCCGATCGGCCAGAGGGCAAGGCCGGCGAGCTTCAGGTGCGCCCAGGCGAACGGAATGCCGATGATGGTGATTGCCCAGAGCACGGCGGTGATGAGGTGGCCGAGCGCGAGCCACCATCCCGCCAGGATGAGCCAGACCAGATTACCGATCAGGCCGAGCGGCCCGGTCCCGATGTCATGCTGGCCGGTATATTCGGCGCGGGAGACGACCCTTTGGCCGAAGGGGAGAAGCGTATAGCCGGCGATCGTGAGCGCCGCGCGCGCCCACGGCAGGCCGACGATGGTAATGGCCATGATCACGGCCGCCAGCACCCAGCCGGCCGCCATCCATATCCCTCCGAACACGAGCCAAAGCACATTGAGCAGCAGGCTGACTCCCGACATCGGCGCCTCCAGGTACGGCAACAGCTAGTGTGCCACTGAATCTATGCCCAAAGACACAGACTTCCGACCTACACAGGGCCGTCGGAGATTGCCTCGGACAAGCGGCCCGCCGGCATGGTAGACTTGCCCCATGGAGCGCGGACACGCGATGAAGCGAGCGCCGGCACTGACGCTTGCGATTGCCATCACGGCGATTGCGGTTGCGCTGATCGCTGGGCTTGGCGCGCGCGCGCCGGCCAAGCCGAGCGCGATCGAACCGGTCTGGTCAGAGACCAAATGGCCGTTTCTGGTCGATCAGTGGGGGACGGGCAGGGCCTTCGTCTGCATGCCGGCCGATTGCGGCGGCAAGGTCGAGGTCTATGTCCGGCCGAAGATCGGATTCTGCAATTGCTCGACCGGCGTGTCGGACGATGCAGAGCTCGAACGGGTCGCCGATACTGAGCTCCTTGACGCGGACGTCCGGCCGCTTGGCGCCGGCCGCGCCGTCAAGATCGGCTGGATGCATGGGCTTTCACGGCTCTACCGGCCCGCCGACGAGAGGTCCGCCGCGCGCTTCCTGTCCGTTGCGTTCAACGACGAGTGCGATGTGGTGGTGGCGGTTGCCAGACTTGGAGGCGGCGATGGCGGGGCGACTGCGCCCGCCGTCATCGCCTTTCTCAACAGCAATTCCATGGTGCTCTGGGCCAAGAAGGAGCTCGGCCTGGAATTCGTGCGCCGCGAATGGTGATGCTCCAATAGACAGACCAAACAGGGAGGTGTTCATGATCAAGCAGGTGAAGCAGCGAAACCTGATGACGGGGCTGGCGATTGCCGCCGGCGTCGCCGGCATCGCGGGCGGAGTCGCGCTGCTGCAAAACGCGGCGACCGCGCAGACCGCGATGGTGGAAGTGCCGATGTTCGAGGTCGATCCGTTCTGGCCGAAGCCGATCCCAGGCGAGGGGCTGCTCGGCATGACCATCGGCGCGTCGGTCGACGCGCAGGACAATGTGTGGGTCGTGCATCGCGGCAGCTCGACCCTCAACAACAACGAGAAGGGTGCCGAGCTCAATCCGCCGATCGCGGACTGCTGCCGCTCGGCGGCGCCGGTGCTGGCCTTCAATCAGGCCGGCGACATGGTGCGCTCCTGGGGCGGTCCCGGCCAAGGCTATGAATGGCCCGAAGGAATGCATGGCATTCACATCGACTACAAGGGCAATGTCTGGCTGGGCGGCAACGGGGCCAAGGATTCCCACATCCTCAAGTTCACCCAGGATGGAAAGTTTCTGTTGCAGTCGGGCCATCAGGGCAAGAACGCGGGCAGCAACGATCCGGAGAATTTCGGGCGGGTGGCGCAGATCTATATCGATCCGAAGACCAACGAGGGATTCGTCGCCGACGGCTATCGCAACCGGCGCCTGGCGGTGATCGATCCCGACACCGGCAAGATCAAGCGCTGGTGGGGCGCCTACGGCAACAAGCCCAACGACGACCAGCAGCCGCCCTATGATCCCAACGCCACCGCACTCCAGCAATTCCGCAGCCCGGTCCATTGCGTGGCCCTGGCGAACGACGGGCTGCTCTATGTGTGCGATCGGGCGGGCGACCGGGTGCAGATCTTCCACACCGACGGGACCTTCGTGAAGGAGGCGTTCTTCAACAAGAATACGCGCGGGCCGGGCTCGACCTGGGAGATCGCCTTCTCGACCGATCCGCAGCAGCGCTTCATCTACCTGACCGACGGGACGAACGAGCGCGTGCGCATCCTTCAGCGCGACACGATGACGGAGCTGGCCTCGTTTGGACGTGGTGGACGTCAACCCGGCGAATTCTACGGCGTGCACAGCATCGCGGTTGATTCCAAGGGCAACATCTACACGACCGAGACTTTCGAGGGGAAGCGCATCCAGCGCTTCAACTACAAGGGAATGGGCATGGTGCCGAAGGGCTCAAACCAGGGTGTCGTGTGGCCCAGGCAGCCCGCCTGAAGCCGCGCTCAGACGTTTTCGATCTCGGCCCCGGCATTGAGTCGGGGCCGTTTCGATTCGGAAGAAAGCTGGGCGGGTGGGACGATTTTCAGGTCAGATAAACATAGCCCGCAAGTCGATAATCAATCGTGATGGGATAAAATCATGACCCCGCCGGGGAATCCTCGGCGGGGTTGTTACGCGTGTCGCCGCCCCGCGTACCAACCCAGAGCGAGGAACAAAACGGCGGCCGCCGCGGCCGCAATGCCATGCTTCACATGTATGAGGTTGGAGCCGGATTCAAAGCCGGGAACGAAGCTTGGCAGCGAGCCCGCTGGCACGACCCAGTAGACGATTGCCACTGCAGCTAATGCCAGCCCGAAAATGACCGCGACAGCGCGCATGCGAGTTTGTCCGTTCGGGACTTACTTCACCTTCAGATTCTCTGCTGAAGTCTTGCCGCGATTGGTAACGAGCTCATACTCCACGTGCTGCCCTTCGTTCAGCGTGGTCAGCCCCGCCTTCTCAACGGCGGAGATATGGACGAACACGTCCTTCCCACCGCCGCCGCCTTGGGGCTGGATGAACCCGTAACCCTTGGTCGGATTGAACCATTTTACTGTGCCAGTCGCCATTCTCGTCTCCTGAAGTAGCGCACAGATGCGCTTGCGTCCGCCCGACTATCCGTGCGGCCGCAAATCCGAACTCAGCGCTGTCTTGAGAGGGTCCCAGTGGGGCATTAACAAGCAAGGCCAAAGCTTCGAACCCGTGCGATATAGATGTTCGGCGCGCCACTTACAATACCGAGTTTGCCCACGGTGTGATCGAAGGCTCCCATTTGGGCTTGGTCGCCAAAGAAACATTTCTTGGTCATAAGCGCTCGTTCACCAATTCGCCGCATCGCCCCGGCCGCTGCCCCATTCCCGCCGCGATCCGCGGGCGCAATAGGGCTGTGGGGGAAGGGGTCGGCCTGCGGCCCCTTACGAGTTGTTAGCCCGAATCGTGACGTTGTCGCCCGGTAGGCCGCAAGCGCGGCCCGATAGGTGCGGTTACGGCGCGGTGCCTGGTGGGGACTTGATGGGCAAATCGGCCGGCGGGGGGCGCCTCGGCTCCATCGCGCATGTGGGCGCGGTGGTGCTCGCTTCCTTTGCATTGGCGAATTGCTCCTCAAGCAAGTTCAGCAACCGTGTCATTGCGGACGGCGATCCGGTGCCCAAGGGCGGCGGCTCTTACCACGTCGGAGAGCCCTACCGGATCAACGGCCGCATCTACTATCCGGCCGAAAATCCATCCTATCGCGCCGAAGGCGTCGCCTCCTGGTATGGGCCGGACTTTCACGGCCGCCTTACCGCCAATGGCGAAATCTTTGACATGCATGCCATATCGGCGGCGCATCCGACCTTGCCGATTCCCAGCTTTGTGCGGGTGACCAATCTGGACAACGGACGTTCCATGATCGTGCGCGTCAACGATCGCGGCCCCTATGCACGCGGGCGGCTCATCGATCTCTCGATCGGAGCCGCCAAGGCGCTGGGTTTCTACGGCGACGGGCTGGCGCACGTTCGGGTGGAATATGTCGGTCGCGCACCGCTCGAAGGCAGCGATGATCGAGCGCTGCTGGCAACCTTGCGGGAGGGCAGGCCAGCCCAACCCTCACCACAGCTGATGCTGGCTTCGACCGCACCGGTCGACGCCCCCGCAAACAGCGCTCTCGCGCGCGCACCGGTCGCACCTCCGGCACCTCGCTCGCGAAAGGCACCTGATTCCGACTCCATCTCCGCGGCCTCGGCAGCCCCTGTGGCGTCGTTTGCGCCGCCGCAAAACGATCGCGAAATGGGGCTGATGAGCGGCCGAGGCCTCTATTAACGCGGCGGCTCCGGGATCAATTGCTGCTGAAAGTCTGCGTTTTACGGCATTGATTTCAGCGGGGAACGCTTGCTATTGAAGGGCCGGGATGGCACGCGGACGGTGAGGTCTGTCTTGTCCCCGAAATCCGCATTGATGGCGATACGCGCAATGCTTTGCAGTCTGCCGCGCACCAAGCTCGCGATTGCCTCGGCGGCGCTGGCATGCGCGGTGGCGATGGCCGCCGGCGCACCTGCGGCGGAGCACAAGGCCAAGGTCGCTCCCAACGCGCCGCAGGCGACGAAGGCTCCCAGCGCGCCGCAGGTGACAAAGAAGGACGAGGGCTTCCAGACCGCGGCGCCGACCGCGATCCTGATCGACGGCGACAGCGGCAGCGTTCTCTACGAGAAAAACGCCGACGCGCTCCTCCCGCCTGCAAGCCTCTCCAAGCTGATGACCACCGAGGTGGTCCTCAATGAGATTCAGCAAGGCAGGCTGAAGCCGGATGACGAGTTCATCGTCAGCGAGAATGCCTGGCGCAGAGGCGGGGCCCCGTCCCACACATCGAGCATGTTCGCTCCAATTCACAGCCGGGTCTCGGTGGACAACCTGCTGCATAGCGTCATCATCCAGTCCGGCAACGACGCCTGCATTGCGCTCGCGGAGGGGATCGCGGGCAGCGAGGAGAAGTTCGCCGAGCTGATGACGCGCCGGGCGCGCGAGCTCGGGCTTGCCAAGTCGACCTTCGGCAACTCGAACGGCCTGCCCGATCCAAAGCAGCTCATGACCGCGCGCGAATTGGCGAAGCTCGCGCGCCACATCCTGCGGACCTATCCGGACTACTACCATCTCTACGGGGAGACCGAGTTCACCTGGAACAAGATTCGCCAGCTCAATCGCAATCCACTGCTCACGATGAATATCGGCGCCGACGGCTTCAAGACCGGCTTCATCAAGGAAGCCGGTTATGGCCTGGTGGGATCGGCGGTGCAGAACGGAATGAGGCTGATCGTGGTCGTCAACGGCGCCAAGACAGACAAGGAGCGCGCCGACGAGGCCAAGAAGCTCCTGGAATGGGGCTTCCACAATTTCAAGTCGGAGCCGCTGTTCGCCGAAGGGCAGGCCATTGCGGAAGCCAAGCTCTACGGCGGGGAGCACAGCCATGTGACGTTGACGGCCGAACGGGTCGTGTCCCTGATGGTGTCGCGCACGGCGCATGAGCGGATCGTTGCGCGGGTCGTATATTCGGGGCCGGTGCCGGCTCCGGTGGAGAAGGGCCAGCGGATCGGCACCCTCAAGGTGTGGCGCAGCGACGCGCTTGTGCTCGAAGTGCCGTTGCAGGCTGCTGAGCGGGTCGAATCCGGCACGATGGCGCAGCGCGCGCTGGACGCCGCGACCGAGCTGGTCATCAACCTGTTCCGTGCCGGCATCCAAAAAATGTAGGATTTGCTCCTGCCTGTGCCGGTGCGCGTGCGCGGCAGAGGGGGGCTTCGCTCGAGACCATTCCGGAGATGCGCGGACGCTTCATCACCTTTGAAGGCGGCGAGGGGACCGGCAAATCGACCCAGGCGGCCGCCTTGGCGCAGCGCCTGCGGGCGATGGGCATCGGCGTGGTGCTGACCCGCGAACCGGGCGGATCGCCGGGAGCCGAGATCATCCGGCATGTGATCCTGTCGGGCGCCGCCAAGCCGCTGGGGGCCGACGCGGAAGCCATCCTGTTCGCGGCCGCGCGCGACGATCATGTCAATACCACGATCGAGCCTGCGCTTGCGCGCGGCCACTGGGTGGTGAGCGACCGCTTTGCCGATTCGACCAAGGTCTATCAGGGCGCGCTCGGCCGTGTTGATCCGCTTCTGATCGGAGGCCTGCATCGGGTCACGATCGGCACGCTGCGACCCGATCTGACCTTCATTCTCGATCTGCCGGCCGAGATCGGCCTGCAGCGGGCGGCGGCGCGCCGCGGGCAGCACAGCGCCGACCGTTTCGAGGGGGAATCGCTCGAATTCCATGAGAAGCTTCGCGACGCCTATCTGCATCTTGCCGCCAGCGAGCCGAACCGCTGCGTGCTCATCGACGCGCGCGATGAGCTCAACACAGTGACGGCGCGGATCTGGGAAACGGTTGCCAAGCGCCTCGATCCCGCGACCGCGCCGGTAACCCTTGAGGACGTTGCTTCGTGAGCGAGGACGAGGCCGCCGTTTCTGCGCCGCATCCGCGCGAGACCAATGCCTGGTTCGGGCACGAGGCGGCGGAGCAGAGCCTCCTTGATGCCTATCGCGGCGCTCGCATGCCGCATGCCTGGCTGATCGGCGGTCCCCAGGGGATCGGAAAGGCGACGCTGGCTTATCGGGCCGCCCGCTTCGTGCTGGCACACCCGGATCCGGGGTCGCCAGGCGTGAAGTCGGCGCAATCGCTGGCGCTGCCGCCCGATCATCGCATCGCCCGCCTGGTCGCCGCGCAGGGACATCCCGACCTCCTCGTGCTGGATCGCAGGGCCGACGACGAAGGCAAGGTGCCAACCGTCATCCCGGTCGAGCGCGTGCGCAAGCTGCTCGCGTTTCTGGGCTCGACGCCGCGGGAAGCGGGCTGGCGGGTAGTGATCGTGGATTCTGCCGATGAATTGAATGTCCAGGGCGCCAACACGATGCTCAAGCTCGTGGAGGAGCCGCCGCAGCGCGCGCTGATTTTGATCGTCAGCCATGCTCCCGGCAGGCTCCTGGCCACCATCCGCTCGCGTTGTCGGCGCCTCGCGCTGCGGCCGCTGCCGGCCTCCGACGTTGCGCGTGCGGTGTCCGCGGCGCTCGGCGATGCGGAGGAGGCGGCGGTGCAAAAGGCGGCGGCGGCATCCGAAGGAAGCGTCGCGCGCGCCATTGCGCTCATGGGGGGGCCGCTGCTTGCGATCCGCGAGCGGGTCATCGAACTGCTGGATCGCCTGCCGTCGACCGATCCGCGTGCGCTGCATGCGCTGGGCGAAAGCCTGGAGCGCGCCGATCGCGTCGTGCTCGCGACCTTTGTGGATGCCGTGCGTGACTGGCTCTCCGCGCGCCTGGCCCGCGATCTGTCCGCGAGCGGCGCGCCGCGGGGCGGCATGCCGCCGGGCAGGGGACCCGCGCGTCTGGCACAGGCATGGCAGGACATCAACACGGCCGCGCTCGATGCCGAGATGTACAATCTCGAGCGCAAGCCCCTGGTCTTCAAGATGTTCGGCTCGCTTGCCGAGGCGGTCCGCGGCTGATACCTATCTTGGCCGTCATGGCCGGGCCCCGTCCCGGCCATCCATGTCTTTCGGTCTTTGCTGCAACAACACGCCATGGCCCGCAAACGCAAACAGACAATGCCCCGCGGCCGGAAAGCGGCAAAGAAGTCTTCGGGCCGTACGAAGCGCAAAACGGCCGTGGCCAAGAAGGCCAAAACCGCTAAGACAGCGGCCAAGGCCAAACGGACCAAAGTCAAGACCAAGGCAACGAAGAGGTCCGGTAAGAGGTCCGGTAAGAAAGCTTCAAGCAAGCCGAAGGCGCAGTCCAAGCTTTCCAGGCCGGAACGGCCGGAGCGGGCACGCTACTATCTCACCACAGCCATCGCCTATCCCAATGCCGCGCCGCATATCGGCTACGCCTACGAGGTAATCGCGACCGATGCGATTGCGCGCTTCATGCGGCTCGATGGCTACGACGTGTATTTCCTCACCGGCACCGACGAGCACGGCATCAAGATGCTGCAGACCGCCAACAAGGAGGGGCTCACGCCGCGCGAGCTCGTGGCGCGCACGGTACCGCGTTTCCAGGAGCTGGTGCGCCGGTTCAACTGCAGCAACGATCAATTCATCCGCACCACGGAGGAGCGCCACCACCGCTCATCCGAGGCGATCTGGGAGCGCATGCAGCGCGCCGGCGATATCTATCTCGACAAGTATGCCGGCTGGTACTCGGTGCGCGACGAAGCCTATTACGACGAGAGCGAGACCAGGCTCGAAGGCGGCGTACGGCTGGGGCCGCTCGGCACGCCGGTCGAATGGGTCGAGGAAGAGAGCTATTTCTTCAAGCTGTCCGCCTATCAGGAGAAGCTGCTCGATCTTTATGCTCGTCATCCGGACTTCGTGCTGCCGAAGGAGCGCCTCAACGAGGTCGCTAGCTTCGTGCGCCGCGGCCTGCAGGATTTGTCGATCTCCCGCACCACGTTCGACTGGGGCATCAAGGTGCCGGGAAATCCGCGCCACATCATGTATGTCTGGGTCGATGCGCTCACGAACTACATCACAGCCTTGGGTTTTCCGGACACCCAATCCGAGAAGTTTCGCCGCTACTGGCCGGCCGACCTGCATGTCATCGGCAAGGACATCGTGCGGTTCCATGCGGTGTACTGGCCGGCCTTCCTGATGTCGGCGGGCATCGAGGTGCCGCGCCGCATCTTCAGCCATGGCTGGATCCTGAACCGCGGAGAGAAGATTTCGAAATCAGTGGGCAATGTGGTCGATCCGTTCGCGCTCGCGGATGCCTATGGGGTCGACCAGCTGCGCTATTTTTTCATGCGCGAGGTGTCGTTCGGCCAGGACGGCAATTACAGCCATGAGGCCATCGTGGCGCGCATCAATGCCGATCTCGCCAACGACCTTGGCAATCTGGCCCAGCGATCCCTCAGCATGGTGGCGCGCCAGCTCGGCGGTGTGCTGCCGAAACCGGGTGTCCTGGGCGACTCCGATCGGGCGATCCTGGCCATGGCAGATGCGATGATCGGCAAGGCGCGCGAAGCCATGAAGGTGCAGGCACTGCATCAGGTGCTCGGCACCGTGTGGGCTGTCGTGGCCGAGGCGAACCGCTACTTCGCCGGCGAGGCGCCCTGGGCGCTGGCCAAGACTGATCCGGCGCGGCAGGGCACGGTCCTGTATGTCACCGCGGAGGTGATTCGGCAGGTGGCGATCCTGGCCCAGCCGTTCATGCCCGATGCGGGGGCGAAGCTACTCGATCTCCTGGCAGTCCCCAAGAGCGAGCGGCAGTTCACTGCGCTCGGCGGCGCAAGCCGGATCGCGCCCGGCGTCAAGCTGCCGCCACCGGTCGCGGTCTTTCCGCGCTATGTCGAAGCCGACCCAGGCGCTGAGGCCTGAATACCTTCCGAGGTCGGCACCGCTTCGGTTGCCGAACCGCCATGCATTGAGTATGGGTCGCTCCCAAGCTTATGCGGGACGACCGCGCTTGCGTTCATCTGAACCGGATAGATGACCTCCATGCTGGTGGACAGCCATTGTCATCTCGATTTCGACGATTTCTCCGGCGACCTCGACGGCATCGTGGCGCGCGCGCGAGCGGTCGGCGTCGGCCGCATCGTGACCATCTCGACGCGGGTCGCGCGGCAAGACGGCCTTGTGGCCATCGCGGAGCGTTTTCCCGACGTCTATTGCTCGATCGGAACCCATCCGCATTACGCCCACGAGGAGCTCGACGTCGGCGTCGACGATCTGATCAAGCGCACGCGCCATGCCAAGATCGTGGCGATCGGTGAGGCCGGCCTCGACCGCCACTATGATTTCAGCCCGATCGAGGCGCAGGCTCAGGGCTTTCGCAGGCATATTGCTGCCGCGCGCGAGACCGGCCTGCCGCTGGTGATTCACTCGCGCGATGCCGACGCCGACATGGCGGCGATCCTGGAGGAAGAGACAGGGAAGGGGGCGTTTGCGGCGGTGCTGCACTGCTTCACCGGCGGGCGCGACCTTGCCGAGCGCGCCATCGCGCTCGGATTGTCCATCTCGTTCACCGGCATCCTGACGTTCAAGAAATCGGAGGAGCTGCGGGCGATCGCGGCGGCGCTTCCCGCCGACCGCATCCTGGTCGAGACCGACGCGCCCTATCTTGCGCCCGGCCGACACCGGGGCAAGCGCAACGAGCCGGCCTTCGTGGTCGAGACCGCCAGGGTCCTGGCCGAGACCCGCAATGTGTCCTTTGAAGAGATTGCAGGACAAACCACAGAAAACTTCTTTCGCCTGTTCAGCAAAGTGCCGCGTCACGCCAGTGCCGCCGCATGACGCTGACCCTGACCATTCTCGGGTGCGGCTCCTCCGGAGGCGTCCCACGCCCGGCGCTCGGCTGGGGCCGCTGCGACCCGAGCAATCCCAGGAACCGCCGCCGCCGCTGTTCGCTTCTGGTCGAGCGCCTCGGCGCCGGCGGCGGGCGCACCCGTGTCCTGGTCGATACCTCGCCGGACCTGCGCGAACAGCTCCTCGATGCGAACGTCGACTGGCTGGATGGCGTGCTCTTTACCCACGAGCACGCCGACCATACCCACGGGATCGATGACCTGCGCGGGCTGTTCCTGCATCGGCGCCGACGCGTCGACGTCTATCTCGACGAGCTGACCCGCGAGGTCGTTCATTCCCGTTTCCAGTATTGCTTCCTCCAACCGCCGGGCAGCAACTACCCGCCGATTCTCAACGAGCATCCGATACGGGCCGGTCAACCCGTGACCATCGATGGCGCCGGGGGCGCGATCACGGCGCTGCCATTTCTTCAGGATCACGGCGACATTGCCTCCCTCGGCTTCCGGTTCGGACCGGCAGCCTATTCCAGCGACCTGCGCGATCTTGCGCCCGACAGCGCCGCGGCGCTCGCCGGGCTCGAACTGTGGATCGTCGATGCGCTGCGCGACGCGCCGCACCCGAGCCATTTTTCCGTCAGCGAGGCGCTCGACTGGATCGAGCGCATCGCGCCGCGGCGCGCGATCCTCACCAATCTGCACAGCGATCTGGACTACGAGGAACTGCTCTCCCGGCTGCCGTCCCACATCGTGCCGGCTTACGACGGGCTCAAGATCGAAGTGGCGGGCGCTGGGGCTTGAGCAATGCGCGGGCAGCCACGGGGCGCGCTAAAATCGGCCCTGAAATCGAGGCTAAACGATAATATTCCATAATATACCTTATGCGAATCGCTGCGCAGACGATTGGTATCGGCCTCCGAGGAAAGCCGGCAGCCCGGCCCAGGTCGCGGCCCTGATCCGGCTCTGATAGGGTCGCCTGGGAACATCAAAGAAGGGTCGTCCATGATCCCGTCGCGCGATATTTCCCGGCTGCTGGAGATCATGGCGGCGTTGCGCACGCCGGGATCCGGTTGCCCGTGGGACCTGGAGCAGAACTTTGCGACCATTGCGCCATATACCCTGGAGGAAGCCTATGAGGTCGCCGACGCGATTGCGCGGGACGATCTCGACGATTTGCGGGACGAACTGGGCGATCTCCTGCTGCAGGTCGTGTTTCATGCCCGGATGGCGCAGGAGCAAGGGGCCTTTGACTTTGGCGATGTGGTGCAGACGATCACCGAGAAGCTGATCCGTCGGCACCCGCATGTCTTCGGCCAAGCCGGCAAGTTGTCCGCGGAGGCTGTGGAGGGCCTCTGGGACCGCATCAAGGCGCAGGAAAAGGCGGCGCGCCCAACCAGGCAACAAGGCGAAGGCGCGGAGGGCGTCGGGACGGAAGGGGCGCTCGCGGGCGTGCCGGTGACGCTCCCTGCCCTCACCCGCGCGCTCAAGCTGCAAGTCAAGGCATCGAAGGTCGGGTTCGACTGGAACGATCCTTTGACGGTGCTCAGAAAGATCCGGGAGGAGGCGGACGAGATCGCGGCCGACATCGAACGCGGGAAGAGCGCTGATGCGGCGCTCGAGGTCGGCGACCTCTTGTTTGCGGTGGTCAATCTTGCGCGCCATCTCGATGCTGATCCGGAAGCGATGCTGCGCGCCACCAATCTCAAGTTCGAGCGCCGTTTTGCTGCGATCGAGGAAGCGCTTGCCGCGAAGGGAAAATCGCCCGCGGGGGCCTCGCTTGCGGAGATGGATGCGCTTTGGGACGCGGCCAAGGCCGCCGAAAAATCCATGGCCGAGGAGCCCGCAGTGGGAGAGCCCGGAGCGGGACGCTGATCACCGCGAAGCGGCATAGGCATGTTCGGATCACTCCTGCCCGCTTTGGCGGTGCTGCCATTCAGCTTCATGCTTGGCCTGTCGCTGCTGCGGTTCGCGCAGGGCGCCGATCGCGCCCGCGCGGTTGTTGATGCTTATCTCGCCTGGGTGCTCGTTAGCCAAGCCTCGGCGGAGCTGTTCGGGTACTTCCAGCGGATCGCGTTTCTCCCGTTCCTGATCGTGTGGGGAACCGCAAATTTCTGGGTTATCCTTGAACTCTGGCCGCTGCGGCAACGCGCGCTGAGCTTCTGGCGTGGGCAGGTGTCTTTGCCGGGCCTGATCGTCGCCGCCTGTCTCTTGACTACGCTCTTCATCGCCTTGACGGCAGCGCCGAGCGACTGGGACTCGCAGATCTATCATCTGCCGAGGATCGAGCACTGGATTCAGAACGGATCGCTGGAGTTCTATCCCACATCAATCAGGCAGCAGAACGAGACGGGGCCGCTGGCCGAGGTGCTGTTGCTGCAGACGCGCATACTCGGCGGGTCCGATGCGCTGTATCTCCTGGTACAGTGGGCAAGCATGCTCTGCAGCCTTGCGGCGGTGCTGCGGATCACCCGGCAGCTGGGCGGCAGCAAGACGCAATCCTGGTTGGCGGTCGTGGTCCTTGCCACGCTGCCGATTGGAATTGTCGAGAGCACCAGCACGCGGAACGATTACGTGGTCGCCGCTCTGCTGGCCTGCGGCGTGACCTTGGGTCTCGAGGCGCTGGCCTCGCCGCGCTCGTCGCTCGCCCTGGTGGTGGCTGCGGGGGCTGCCATCGGATTGAGCGGCTTGGCGAACCCGGTCGGATTCCTGCTTGGGTCGGGCTTTGCATTGTGGTTCGTCATCGGCTTGAGCCGGCGGGTGCCGTTCTCGACATGGCTGATCGGCGCGGTCGCAGTCGCTGCCGTGCTCGCGCTGATCTTGGGCCCGTTCGCGCTTCGCTTTCTGGCGCGGCGCCAGGGGGGCCCTGGCGACCTTGCATCGTTTGCGATCAGCGGAAGCTTCGACGTGGCTTACGATGACAATTTCGCCATTTCGATTCATCTGATGCTCGTTCTGGCGGCGGTGACGATCACAGGGATTCGCTGGCGCACCGCGGCTCCCCATCGGCGGGCTTATCTGGGCGCGTGGCTGCTCGGCGTCATCGCCTTTGCGGCAGTGCTGCGCTTCGGCATCTGGATGACCCGCGATCACCTGCCTGCGTTCGCGCTCGCGGCCCCGCTGGTCGCCCTGGCATGGCCCGAGCGCTGGGCAGCGGGTCGAAAAGCCGCGATCCTGCTGCTTGGCCTGACCGCCCTCCCCGCCCTTTTCTTCAATCAAGGCCGCGAGCTCGTTCCGCTTTGGCGCAATCGTCCGCTTGCGATCGATCGCGATCGTCCCTCCTATCTCGGCCAGAGTCGCGACGAGCGGTTGTTCGCCGATCAGCCGTCGCTGCTCGCCCCCTATCGGGATGCGGTCGAGGTCATCGAGCGCTCGCAGGCCTCGCAGGTCGGGCTCGTCCTGGGGGGTGACAGCTGGGAATACCCGCTCTGGAGGATGCTGCGCGATCGCAGCCCCGATCGCCTGTTGCGCATCGAGCATGTCGACCTTCCCGGCGAGCCGCGTTGGCCGCTCGGACCTTTTGTCCCCGACCTCCTGTTCTGGAACCATGAAGAGGCGCCGCCCACGATCGAGATCGAGGGCCGCCAATTCACCCGCCTCGGGCCGCCTGGAACGATCGCGGTGTATGTGCGGGTCGGGGTGGCGGTCAAATGAGCGGCGGCTCGCCGGCGTTGAATTTGGCGCGGACTACGCCGGCGTTGGCGGGATCGACCCGCACCGTCACCCTCATTCGTCCGTCCTGGCGAAAATCCTTGGCCAGCACTTCCGCATTCCGGTAGAGCCAGCTGATTGCCGCGCCGTCGGCGGAATCCAGGTCGAGGTCGAGCACGACCCTTCTCGCGGCGATCCGCGCCTCGATCTCGGCCGTGAGCCGATCGAGCCCCTGCCCGGTCAGCGCGGATACCAGCACCGGCCGCCGCCCTGAGGGGGCGCGGTCGACAATATTGCTGAGCCTTGCGCGCTCCTCGTCGTCCACGCGATCGATCTTGTTCCAGACCTCGATCAATTTTGCACCGTCCTCGGTATCGATGCCGAGCTGATCGAGAACCCCCATGACGTCCTGAGCCTGCGCCTGCGCATCCGCGTGCGAGATATCGCGCACATGCAGAATCACGTCGGCTTCCACCACTTCCTCGAGCGTGGCGCGGAAGGCGGCCACCAGCATCGTGGGGAGGTCGGAGATGAAGCCGACCGTATCGGAGAGGATGATCTTGGCTCCGTGCGGCAGCTCGAGCGCGCGCAAGGTCGGATCAAGGGTGGCGAACAGCATGTCGGAGGACAGGACCTTGGCATTGGTGAGACGGTTGAACAGGGTCGACTTCCCGGCGTTGGTGTAGCCCACTAGTGCGGCGATTGGATAAGGCACGCGCCGGCGGCTCAGGCGATGCAGCTTGCGGGTGCGCTTGACCTTCTCCAATTCCGCCTCGATGCCGGCAATACGCTCCTCGATCATCCGTCGGTCGGCCTCGAGCTGGGTTTCGCCGGGGCCGCCGAGAAATCCAAACCCGCCGCGCTGCCGCTCGAGATGGGTCCAGGAGCGCACCAAGCGGCTCTTCTGATAGGTGAGATGGGCAAGCTCGACCTGCAGCGTGCCTTCGCGCGTGCGCGCCCGCCGCCCGAAGATTTCCAGGATCAGGCCGGTGCGATCGAGCACCTTGGCGTTCCAGGCCTTTTCGAGATTGCGCTGCTGCACCGGCGAGAGCGCGCAATCCATGACCACAAGGCCGGCCTCGGCGCTGCGCACCAAGCCGGCGATTTCCTCGACCTTGCCGGTGCCCAGGAATGTCGCCGGCCGGATCACCCCCAGCGGAACAATGCCCGCTTCCAGGATCGTCAGGTCGATGGCGCGGGCAAGACCGACAGCCTCGTCGAGCCTGGCTTGTGGCGGGCGCAGGCCCAAGGGAGCGTGGGGCGCTCCGCGGCGCTCCCTCCCCCGCAAATTCGGTTCGATGACGATGGCGCGAGCGCTGCTCGAGCCGTCCTGCGGGCGCAGGCGGTCCGTGCGGCTGTCGAGCTGGCGTTGTTCCACCTAGACTTTTTCTCCCGCCGGTGGCTCCTCGGCCCCTTCGAACAGTTGGATCGGATGACCCGGCATGATGGTCGATATGGCGTGCTTGTAGACAAGTTGCGAGTGGCCGTCCCGCCGCAGTAGCACGCAAAAATTATCGAACCAAGTGACAACGCCCTGCAGCTTGACCCCGTTCACCAGAAAGATGGTGAGTGGGGTTTTGCTTTTGCGTACGTGATTGAGGAAGGTGTCTTGCAAGTTTTGTGAGCGGTCTGCCGCCATTGTGGTTGTCCGTTATTTGCTCGCGGGCCCCGTGCCGCGAGTCTCAGGGCCAGCCGTGTCCCCTTTTGACATTTCGTTAGGGCTGGCCGTGGCCATTACAGGCCACGTCCTAACCGCGCGCAAGCGGAAGTTGGGGACCTAAGGGGACCGCAGGCCGTCGGTCAGCCCCAGTGGGCATGGCGGTGGAATCCTTCCCGCAGCGATTGTGCCACGGGTCCCGGCAGGCCGTCCCCAACCGGCCGATCGTCGATCCGCACTACCGGCATGACGATCTGACTGGCAGCCGTCACAAAGGCTTCAGCCGCCTGATAGGCCTCCTCGACCAGGAAGGGGCGTTCCTCGAATTGAAGCTTCTGCCTTTCCAACACCCCAATCAGCACGGTTCTGGTGATGCCTCGTAAGATTCCGTTATCGGCCGGGCGGGTGATCACCCTGCGTTCCCGGGTGACGATCCAGGCATTGGAGGACGCGCCTTCAGTCACCCGGCCTGCCCGATCTACAAACCAGGCCTCGTCCGCCCCGCGGTCGCGCGCGGCCTGCTTGGCCAGCACGTTGGGCAGGAGCGACAATGATTTGATGTCGACCCGCGCCCAGCGGCTTTCCGGCATGGTGACGACCGCGATGCCGCGGGCGGCCCGCATTTCGTTGCCGGCGCGGTCGAGTGTGCGCGCGCTGACCACGAGACTTGGCCTCGTACCAGGCGGTGGAAACGCGAAGTCGCGCCGCGCCACCCCGCGGGTGATCTGCAGATAGACGATGCCGTTGCGCACCCGGTTGCGGCGGGCGGTCTCGCGCAGGATGACGGCAAGCGCGCTTGCCGCGACCGGCATGCGGATCCGCAACTCGCCAAGCGAGCGCTCGAGCCGCGCCAGATGGCGCGGCTGATCGATGATCGCACCATCCCTCACCTCGCAGACTTCATAGACGCCGTCGGCGAACTGATAGCCGCGATCCTCGACGTTGACCGACGCCTCGCGCCGGGGAAGGTAGCGGCCGTTCACATAGGCGATGCGGGACAAGCTGGGCTCCGGGATGGCTCGAGACCTTGCGTGCAGGGTACGGGTGGATAGCGCCGCGGGCGGAAGCTATCAAACGGTTCCTTCGGCTGATACGGTGCTGCCTTGCAGCAGCGAGGGGCGCCTCATGACAAACCCATTGCCGGATGGACGGCTTACCCGGGGTGAGTTTCGCGTTGGCCATGTCTTCAGCTTGGCGTGGTCGGTATTCGCGCGGAATTTCTTCAAGTTTACGATCATTTCAGCCATTACATTTCTTCCATTTGTCCCGTTGATCGTTGTCCTGCGGAGGTTCGCCCCTGCCGATCTCGCTGCGAACGCGAATGTGTTGGTCACGTGGTTGCTCGTGGGAGCCGCGGCGGCGATATTTCTTTCCCTGTTCTGTCAGGCCATCCTGCTTCACGCGGCATTCCAAGACATGAGCGGCAGACCGGGAAACCTTGCTGAATCCGCAAAAGTGGCGCTGGGGCGTCTTCTTCCGATCATCGGGATCGGGCTCATTGGCGTTGTTGTGATGCTCGTCTACATCATCGCCCTCGGCATCGTGGTGGGGGCAATAGGCGGCTCGCTGCAATCCCCGGGTTTTGCGATATTGGCCTTCTTATTGGGCATAATTCCCGGCGTCATGATATATTTGATGTGGGTCGTGGCCATACCAGCTTGTGTGGTCGAGCGGCTCGGCCCCTTCCGCAGCTTGGGACGGAGCCAGGCCCTGACCAAAGGCCATCGCTGGAAGATTTTTGGGCAGCAGCTCACGCTTCTGATTGCGGGGCTTGTTCTGGGCCTCTTGATTGGTGTCGTGCTGAATGTCCTGGGCGGTGCCCTTGGTCCCGGGGCAACTCTGACCACCATCGTCAACCTGATCGTGAACCTGGTCTGGTACGCGGGGTGGATTGCGTTCGGGATCATGATTCTCGTTGTGACGTATCATGATCTGCGCGTGGCAAAGGAAGGCATCGGCACCGACCAGATCGCGGCTGTGTTCGAGTGACGGGCCAGGGGCCGCCCTTCCCCGCTCCGTGTCGGAATCGTCGCTGCGGTCTAACCTGACCCACCGCGCGGTTGATCGCCCGGAGCGGGCTAAGTACGCGTTCGCGACGGTATTTGAGTGAGGCTGTGCACTCGCTCCCCGCGGAGTGGAGACACCTCGCGCCATCGTATGATATGTTCCCGCTCTCCACGCGAGGAGCAAGCGCGTGCGGGAGTTTCCGCTTGCCATCCACGGATTCCAGGGGGTCAGCCATGACAAATGCGTCGCTACCTGCCGGTCGCTTCGCGCCCGGCGATTTCCGCGTCGGCCAGGTGCTCAGCCAGACTTGGCGGGTTTTCTCGCGAAACTTCCTCACCTTCATCATCGTCACCGGCATCGCAAGCCTGCCGCCGATCTTGGTTCAGCAGCCGCTGCCTGGCGGATCGCCTCCGGCGGATCCCTTCCAGGGCTTAGGCTTGGCATTCCTTGCTATATTGATTGCGGTCATCTTCAACACGCTTGCCCAGGGCATACTGCTTTACGGCGCTTTCGAAATCATGCGCGGCCGACCCATGAACCTTGCGGAATCCGCGAAGGTCGGCCTGCGTCGTTTTTTCCCCATTGTCGGCCTCGCGATCGTCGTGAGCTTCCTGGTTGGGCTCGCCATGGCGTTGCTCCTCGTCCCCGGGCTGATGCTCCTCACGATGTGGTTCGTAGCGACACCAGTCTGCGTGGTTGAACGCGCCGGCGTATTTCGCAGCATGGGTCGAAGCCGCGAGCTGACCAAGGGCCATCGCTGGAAGATTTTCGGACTCTATCTCGTGGTGCTCATTCCGGCGCTGATCATCGGGGCCATTCTGGGCGCGGTCATCGTGTCGGGCGGTGCGGCAGTCATCAACTCGGCGCTGTCCTCCACGCTGGGCAAGATTGCCAATCTGATCTGGAGCGCAGTCTGGACCGCGTTCCTCGCCATTCTGGCGGTAGTGACCTATCACGACCTGCGGGTGGCAAAGGAAGGCGTCGATACTGATCAGATTGCGGCGGTGTTCGAATAGGCTTGGCGGCTCACCGGTTCGGCCCGGGCTGCGCATGCTTGTCGGCGCGGCCCTTGCCGTAGAGCTGCTCGCGCTCGAGGAAGGCGCGCTCGGCGGTGTAGAAGTCGCGCAGGAACAACGCTACCTGATCGGGAGGAATCGGCCCGCTCCAGCCGATCTTGCGGCAGATCTTGTCGCAGACCTCGGTCAACACTTTCTTTGAATCCGGAAGATCGGGCCGGCGCAGCAACTCCTCCAGGACCTGCAACTCGAAGGCGCCGTAGGCGCGCAATTGCGGGTCGGAAAAGGTGAACTGAAGCCGTTCCTCGACCAGGTCGCTCGACAACGCCCGCTTGGGCAGCGCGATGACCATGGTGCCGGCGATAAGATCGCCGCCCCGCATACGGTCGCGGTTGATCGCCGGAAGCACCGCGAAGAACAGCATCCAGACCGCGAGCGAAAGCGATTCCCAATCCACCCCGCCGCCGGCGCTCCTGCCGCCCCCGGTCAAGAGGATGCCGAGCGGCAAGAACATTTCTACCTCGCGCGTCAGATTGCGGGCGATGACGGCGGTCGGCGACAGGGGCCCGCCGTGACGATCGATCACCCGCAGTCCGACCGCACGCTTGCCCGGCGTTGCGCCCCGCCAGGCGATCTCGAAATAGACGAAATACAGGTTGCGGACGAGGAACCCGAGGAACAGCGCGATCGAGATCGCAATCCCGACGCTTGCGGCCGATCCCTTCACGATCAGGAGGATGATCGGCAGATAGACGGCGATGATGGCCAGTATCCAGATCACAAGGTCGATGAAGAAGGCGCTCAGCCGCTCGCCGTAATCGGCAAGGTCCACCATGATCGGAACCCCTTCCGGCGTCACGATTTCCCGCCTCCGGCGCCGCACGCCTTCGAAGAATTGCGAGGTGCGCTCGTGGACCAGCGTGGTCATGGCCGCGCCCTCCTGCCGCAAAGGCTGTAATAGGCGATCCACAGTGCGCCGACGGAAAGCCCGATCGTGAAGCGAAGCGGCGTGCTTGACACGAGCTGACGGAAGCCCCCTTCGAGGATCGCCGCCACGAACAGCATCAGGATGGCGCCGACCGCGATCTGGGCGGCCTGCCGGCCGTGAAGCGCCAGGTTGTCGATCCGGCCGTAGCGGCCCGGAAACAGGATTTTTTCGGCGATCACCAGGCCTCCCGCCGCGAGCAGGATGATGGCGCCGAGCTCGCTCGTTCCGTGGATGGAGATCCACCCAAGGAAATCGACGGTCAGGTCGCGGTTGTAGTGGAGGGCGAGAAAGGCGCCGAGCGACAGCCCCTGATAGACGTTCAGCATCAGGGTCGGGATGCCGGCCGCGAGCCCAAGCCCGAACGTCATGATGCCGACCAGCGTGTTGTGGCTGAAGAGCACGTTGGCAAACAGGCCGAAGGCCTCGACGGCGCCGGGCCAGGGCGCAAAGAGCTCGTGATCGTAGAGATCGGCGCGCGTGCTCGAGGCGCCGCGTCCCCCCGCGAGCCCGGAGGGAACGAGGGAGGTGAGCCATGCCTCGTCCTGCAGCGTGAGCATGAAGCCCGCCGCCACGCCCACCAGCAGCGCTAGCGCCGCGATCACGATGTGCCAGCGCGCCGCCCGCACCGCCGCCGGCAGCTCGATAAGGAAGAAGGAACGGACGCCTTCGAGCGGGCTGACGCGCGGCCCATAGACCACCAGGAAGGATCGCAAGGCGAGATTCTCAAGGTAAAGCAGAAGATTGCGGTCGAGTGCGATGGTGCGCGAGACCGAGAGCGAGGAGAGTGCGGCCCGATAGAGGACCGGCAGCCGCTGCAGGTCCTCGAGCGACAACGAGCGGGTGCCGCGCCGCTCCACCTGCCGGACCAGCCCCTCGAGATCGCGCCAGCCGCCTTCCCGCCCCTTGCGGAACTCGCTGCTCTTGAGCAGGAGCGCCGGCTTGGCGGCGATTGTGGCCGCCACGGCGTGCTCGGGCGCTGTCACCGGTGCGTTCATATGAGCCCACGCTGCTTGATCAGGAGATACCGATTGATAAGGGCGACGGAAAGCCCGCCGCTCGGTACGTCCAGACAATGGATGCCGAGCCGTTCCAGCCGCTGGAACACGATGCTGCGGTCGCGCAGAAATTCCTGCGCAATGACCGCCTTGGCGACGTCGGCGAACTGATTGGGGGCCGCCTCGACCGCGTGCTCCAGCACCGAGCCGCGCTGGGTGACGAACACCACCAGATGCCGGTTGGCGACCCGCTGCATGCTTTCGATCAGGAGCTCGGCCGTGATCGTATCGACGAAGTCGGTGAACAGGATTACCAGGGCGCGCCGTTTGAGGCGCGCGTTAAGCTCGGCCAGACCGAGGGTGAAGTTGGTTTCCTGATGCCGATATTCGAGCTCGGCGGTTGCGCGCTGGATGCGGGGAAAGCTCGAAACGCCGCGCTGCGGGCTCATATATTGCCGCACCGTCGCATCGAACCCGTAGGTGCCGACGAGATCGCCTCCCTGCAGCGAGACCCACGCCAGCACCAGGCCGGCATTGATGGCGTGATCGAGCCGCGTCAATCCCCCGACCGGCTCGAGCATGAGATAGCCGGTATCGAACGCCATGATCACCTGATGATTGCGCTCGGTGCGAAACTCCTTGCAAAGGAGCTTGCGGTGGCGTGCCGAATGCTTCCAGTCGATGAACCGGCTGTCGAGGCCAGGCATGTATTCGCGCAGCGCCTCGAACTCGGCGCCCTCCCCTTTCTGATGCTGCGCCTTGATGCCGTAGATCGCCTCCTGCACGAAAAACTGCAGGGTGGTGCCGTGCACGCCGCGCACATTGGGAACGACGTCGATGGCGCGGTCGACCACGATGCGCCGGGTGAACTCGACGAGCGAAAGCGGCCCGCGCCAGCGGATCCAGACGGCATCGACCGCGATGCGCCCGCGTCGCCGGGGAACGACGGGCAAGCCGACCCTGGTGTCTTGTCCGCCCGCAAGCTCGCAGGCGACGAGATGTGGCGGATCGACCTCGCCGCGCTGCTCGGCGATCAGCTCGAACGAGACCAGCCTTCGATAACCGGTCGCCGCAAGTAGCGCCGTGATCTCGCCCCGCTCGCCGATCGAAAGCCGGTCAGGCGTCGTGATCCGCACCCCAAGGCCGGCCGGCCGCAGCGCCAGCAGGAAGTCGCTCGCCGCGGCGAGCAGCACCAGGATTCCGTAATTGAAGGACAGCGGCCAGAGCGCCGGACTCCAGATCACGATGAACAGCGCCAGCGGAATGCCGCCGGCGAAGATCAGAACCATGCGGGCTGTCGGCCGCGTCATCTCGGCGCCGGGATCTGGTCGATAACCTCGCGCAGGATCCGGTCGGGGGTGAGGCCCTCGATCTCGGCGCTGGGCGAGAGCGTGAGGCGATGCCGCAGGACCGGCAAGGCAAGGAACTTGATGTCATCGGGAATCACGAAATCGCGGCCCTGCAGCACCGCAAATGCGCGGGAGGCGGAGGCCAGCATGTTGGCGGCCCGGGTGGAGGCGCCCACCTCGAGCGAGGAATGCTCCCGGGTCGCGCGACAAACGTCGACAATATATTCGACCAGGGGCTCGGATAACTTGATCCGGGCGACCGCATCGCGGGCCTGTGCAAGGATCGCGCTGTCGGCGACGGCCTTGAGCGCAAAATCCTCGAGCCGGGGCATGGCGGTGCGATGCCCGTGGCGCCACACGATCTCGCACTCCTCGTCCCGGCTCGGATGCTCGATGATCAGCTTGAGCAGGAACCGGTCGAGCTGCGCCTCGGGCAGCGGATAGGTGCCTTGCTGCTCGATCGGGTTTTGCGTCGCCACGACCATGAAATCGTCGCCGAGCGGGTAATCCTTGCCATCGATGGTGACGGTGCGCTCGTTCATCGCCTGCAACAGCGCGGCCTGGGTCTTCGGCGGGGTGCGGTTGATCTCGTCGGCGAGCAGCAATTGGGTGAAGATCGGCCCCTTGGTGAGGATGAAGCTGTTGGTCTGGAAGTTGAACAGGTTGGTGCCGAGCACGTCGCCGGGCATCAGGTCGGGGGTGAACTGGATGCGGCCAAACTGCAGGGTAAGTCCGGCCGCGAAGGCGCGGGTGATCAGCGTCTTGGCGGTTCCCGGCACGCCTTCGAGCAGGATATGGCCGCCGACCAGCAGGCTTGTCAGCATCAGGTCGATGATCGCATCCTGACCGACGACGGCCTTGCGAACCTCGCCGCGCACCGCCTCAGTGACCGCGCGGATACCTTGCACGTCCATCGATGATCTCCCCCCTCCATTGATGAATAGCGCGCGCCAGCCGCACCAGGGTCGCCGCATGTCGCCGCTGCGCGGTGGCGGGGTCTGTCGCCTCCAGCAGCACCGCCTCGCAATCGACCGTCACCCCGCGTGCCAAACCGACCCGCTGCAGCCAGGCGATGAGCCGGTTGCCGGAAAGCTCGCGTGGAGCATGCAGCTGTGACGCGACGTCGCGAACGGTTTCCTGCACATAGCGGCGCACCATCACGTCCTGATGACCGGTGAACTCCACCAGCTTGGCCATGTTCTGCAACAGGCCTTCGCGGCCGGCGCTGAGCGGCGGCGGCACGATTTGGGGTGCTCCGAAACGGCCGAGCGTTGCCCACAGCAGCAGCGCGGCGGCGATAAGGACTTGCGCGGTCGCGACCACGAACGGAAAGCGGAACAGCAGAACGAACGGGCTTGCGGTGCGCACCAGCAAGCCATGCACGGTCTCATCGAACACCACGCCGCCGTCGCCGCTGGCGAGCCTGCGGATGATGGCGACTGCCAAGGCCGCATTGTTGCCGTTGGCAATGCCGTGGTTGGCGATGACATCGGGATCGGCAAGCACCCAGATCTTGTGATCGCGGTCGCTGATCTCGCCCAGCAGCATGCCTTCCATCCCGCCGATGATCGGCCGCAGCCTGTCACCGCGCACGAGCTGGGTCGGCGTATCCAGGCTGGGGTCGATCTGCAACGCGTTGGTAGTCCAGGTCACGCTGCCGCGCTCGCGCGCCACCTCGCCGCGGGGGGCGACCAGGTTGAGGGCCCACTCTGCGTTGCCCAGCGGGCCTTCGCCGACCTTGGCGAGCCAACCGGGCTTTTGCGCGCCCGGCGTGCCCAGCCACTTCGGGAGAACCAGGAGGATTGTCTTGGCCTTGAGAAGCGCACGGACCATGCTCTCGACCTGGCCGGAATGGATCGGCTCGGCGATCACCAGCACGCTGCCGGGAGAAAGCTTGTCGAGCGAGTCCGCGCGACTCTTGACGACGGGAATCGAGAGCTGCTGCAGCACATCCGCAATGCCCTCGTGGCCGATGGCGGAGCGCGAGAAGGTCGAAGGGCCGACCGTGTCGGGGCCCCCCAATTCGCCGCCGCCCATGAAATACATCGAGATCGCAAAGACCACGACCGCGCCGGCAATCCAGGCGATCAGCAGGCGCGGAGAGAACGCCGATTCGCCGGTCATGCGGGTGCTCCCCCGTAAAGGGACTGCGTCAACGCATTGAAGCTTTCGCGGCAGGCGGTGTAGTCGGAGAGCGCTGCGGGGCGCTTGCCGAAATAGCTCACCTCCACCCGGGCGACGACGTCGCGTAGCGCTGCGCGCGCCGCCTCCGGGAGAGTCGTCGTGTACAGGATTTCCCGGCTGGTCAGGGAATCAGAGAACTGGTGATCGAGCCGCTGACGCATATGGGCGAGCCCTTGCAGGAGCAGCACATGCATGGCCTCCACGAAGCGGCCGGCCGCCGCGAGGTCGTCGGCCTTTTCGAGGATCACCGCCTGGTCGCCGGGCCCGCGGTCGGCCGGCGCTCCCTCCTCCTGGGCCCATGCATTGCCGCTCCCCGACCGCCAGGCCGGGATGAAGTCCCGCAGCGCATAGAGCAGGATGCCGACCGCGATGGCGACCACGACCCATATCGTTTCGGGCGGCAGGTTGAAGTGGAAGTCCGGCGGCGGCGACTCGCGCGGAAACTCGGTCTGCAGGTCGAGCCTGCGGATGGCGCGATCGGCGGCGTCCTTGACCTCCTGGCTGGTCTGCGCTGCGAGGCGGCCCGCGCCGACGGCAAGAATGGAAATGGAAGCCAGCGCCGCCGTGATCCGCCGCGCGCGGGTCGAGCCGTTGTTCCAGCCCAGGCGCGCCATCGATCGCCCCGTGCGCTTATCCATGCGAAGCCGACCGCCAGGACCGCCGGCCTGCGCGACCGCTCAGTCGATTCCTAGCGCCTTGAGCTTGCGATGCAAGGCCGAACGTTCCATGCCGACGAACTCGGCGGTGCGGGAGATGTTGCCGCCGAAGCGGCTGATCTGCGCCACCAGATACTCGCGCTCGAACACCTCTCGCGCCTCCCGCAGCGGCAGGCCCATGAGGTGCTCGCCGCCGTTGCCATTGGGCATGCTGGGTACCATCGAGCCGACATCCTGCGGCAGCATCGAGGCGGTGATCACGGCGTCGGCATCGCCGGTCGCCAGGATCATGAGCCGCTCCACGTTGTTGCGCAGCTGACGGACGTTGCCGGGCCAATCATGCGATTGCAACACCGCGAGCGCGTCCTCGCCGATGATCCGCCTGGGCAATCCGGTCGCCTGGGAAATCTGGTCCATGAAATAGTTCACCAAGTCGGAGATGTCCTCGCGCCGCTCGGCGAGAGGGGGAACCCGGATCGGCACCACCGACATGCGGTGATAGAGATCGTCGCGGAACCGTCCGCCGGCGATCTCCGCCTCGATATTGCGGCCGGTCGACGAGATGATTCGCACGTCGACCTGAACCTTGTTGACGCCGCCGACCCGTTGAAAGGTCTGATCGACCAGCACGCGCAGGATCTTGTTCTGGGTCTCGCGCGGCATGTCCGCGATCTCGTCGATGAAGAGCGTGCCGCCGTGGGCCTCCTCGAGCGCGCCGATCTTGCGTTCGCGGGTTCCGTCGACCTGCTCGATTCCGAACAGCTCGACCTCCATGCGTTCCGGCGTCATCGCGGCCGCGTTGATCACCACGAACGGCCCGTCGGCGCGGGCGGATTGGCCGTGGATCGCGCGCGCCACCAGCTCCTTGCCGGCGCCGGGCGGACCCACGATCAGGATCCGGCTGTTGGTTGGCGCTACCTTGTCCACCGTCTGCCGCAGCTGATTGATCGAAGGCGAATGGCCCACCAGCGTCGATGGCGTGAGCTGCTTGAGCGCCTTGACCTCGCGCTTGAGGCGGGAGGTCTCGAGGGCGCGCTCGGCCACCAGCACCAGCCGGTCGGCCTTGAATGGCTTCTCGATAAAATCGTAGGCGCCCTGCTTGATGGCGGCGACCGCGGTCTCGATGTTGCCATGGCCGGAGATCATCACCACCGGCAGGTCGGGGTGCTCGCGCTTGATGGCATCGAGCACCTGCAGGCCGTCGAGCCGGCTTCCCTGCAGCCAGATGTCGAGGAAAACCAGGTTCGGCCGGCGCGCGGCCACGGCGGCGAGCGCGTCGTCGCTGTCGCGGGCGCTGCGCGTGGCATAGCCCTCGTCCTGGAGGATTCCGGAGACGAGCTCCCGGATATCGGCTTCGTCGTCAACGATGAGAATCTCGATCGCCATGACTATGCGCTGGTTGCAACTTGCCGGTTCTTGGGTGCGTCGGGGGCGGCGTTGGAAACCGGCTCCGCCGCGAAGCAAAGCCGCATCCAGGCCCCCCGTTGGCCGGGGATCCTGCTGGAGGCGTCGGCAAGCTCGATGCGCCCGCCATGGTCCTCGAGGATGCGCCCCACGATGGCGAGGCCGAGCCCCGTGCCCTTCTCGCGGGTCGTCACATAGGGCTCGAGCAGCCGGCTGCGGTTTTCCTTCGGCAGCCCGATCCCATTGTCGACCACGTCGATGACGATGTCGCCGCCTTCGCGCGCAGCACTGACCCGGATATGGCCGCGGCCAAGCTCGGCGGGCGGCATCGCCGCGATCGCCTCGGTGGCGTTCTTGATGATGTTGGTGAGCGCCTGCGAGATCAGGCGGCGATCGAAGCGGGCCGGCATCGGATCTTCCTTAAACTCGGCCTCGATGTCGATGTCGGGATGACCAACCCGCAGCAGGAACACGACCTGCCGCACGGCGTCAGCGACGTCATCGGCCTCCATCACGGGCCGCGGCATCCGCGCGAAGCGCGAGAACTCGTCCACCATGCGCTTTATGTCGTCGACCTGGCGCACGATGGTGTCGGTGCACTGCCGGAAGACACCTTCCTCGTCCTTGACGACGGAACCGTATTTGCGCCGCAGCCGCTCGGCCGAGAGCTGGATCGGCGTGAGCGGATTCTTGATCTCGTGGGCAATGCGGCGGGCCACGTCGGCCCAGGCCGAGTTGCGCTGCGCCGCCACCAGCTCGGTGATGTCGTCAAGCGTGATGACGTAGCCGTGCTCCGCCTCGCCGGACTGCTCCTCGGTGACGCGGACCGATACGGTCCGCTCGCGGCCGTCGCGATTGATGCTCACATGGCCCTGCACCAGGCGCTGCATCGCGGTTCGGGCGCCTGCGAGCAGCTCGTTGAGCTCGGGCGCGACCTCCGCGATCGGCCGGCCGAGCGCTTCGACCTGGGATTTGCCGATCAGCCGCTCAGCCGAGCGATTGAGGATGCTGATCCGATTTTCCGAATCCACGCCGATGACGCCGGCGCTCGCGCCGGAAAGCACCGCCTCGGTGAAGCGGCGGCGGCTGTCGATCTGATCGCGGGCGCGCACGATGTCCTCATGCTGGGTGCGCAGCTCGTGGGTCATCTTGTTGAAGGTCTCGCCGAGCTGGGCAAGGTCGCCCTCGGAACGCTGGACCGGAACCTTCACGAAGAGATTTCCGGTCGACACGATATGCGCCGCATCGATCAGCCGGCGGATGGGTGCCACCAGGTAGTTGGCGAAATTGAGTCCGATCCGGAATGCCAGCAGCAGAAAGATCAGCGCGATCAGCGCATACATCAGCGCAAACGCAATATCGATGCCGATCCTAACTGCAACGAGCCGTTCGTAGGATTCCACGCCGGTCTGGGTCAGGCGTATCTGGTCGACGACATTGCGGTCGAGCACGCGGACGATGTAGAGATAGGCGTTGGTGTAGGCCTGCAGCTTGATGAGCCCCACCATGTAGTTGTTCTGGAGAAAGAGGCCCCACTGAGGGATGGAGTCGGAGGTGGCCTTGAGCACGTCGCGTGACGGCATGGCGAAAGTCTGCCCGACCGCGTTGCCGCCCTGCTCGATGATGTTGAGATCGCCGTCGATCATCATCACGATGGGCAGGCCGTGAAGCTTGGCCTGGAAGTTGAGAAACTGGCGAAACTGAGCGCGGTCCTCGTCGAACAGCTGCTTGGCATTCGCGAGCTCGAGCGCAATCGTGACGCTGTCCGCCTGCACCGACTGTATGTGCTCGTTCACATAGGCATCGGCGATATTGGCCGAGCTCCGAACGAGCAGCTTCATTTCCTCGGAAAACATCCGATCAAGGGAGCGGTCGAACGTCACGACGGAAACGACGGCGACCACGATCGCCGGCGCCGCCGCAACCAGGCAGAACAGGAGCAGGATGCGCACATGCAGCCGCGCGGCGGCGCGCCCGCGGCGGCGCGCCTGGACGATCTGCCAGACATCGCCGATCGAGATCAGGATCAGCAGGAGCGCGGCGATCCCGTCGGTGCTGTAGAGGACGGTATTGACCTCGTGGGTGCCGGCAATCGGCGTCAGGTTGGCATCCACCAGAAAGGTCGCGAGGGCGGCGATGAGGGCAAAGCCGATCGCCACGTACCCGGCAACCCGCCTCAGCCTGCCCGGCGCCGCAGTCGGGGCCAAAGCAATCTCGGTGCCCGCAGCCGGCGTGGGGGCGGGCACGATCTCGGCGGATGCGACTTGGCCGACGCTCGTCATGGGCAGCGATCGAGGATGGGAGGCAGAGGTGGAGAAGCCCCGAAACCGCTCTCCCCCTAAGCGGTGATGCTTTTATACAACAATGTTGCCGGATTGCGACAATTCCGGGGCATCGGCGGGCTGGACGGGAACAAAGGCGCGACCGTCCCGCCACAAGTCAGGTGCTGCTGCGAAGTACCCGGATCTCCAGGTCCCGGATCTTCTTGCGCAGGGTGTTGCGGTTGACCCCGAGCAGGTCGGCGGCGCGGATCTGGTTTCCGCGCGTGGCGGCGAGCGTGACCGTCAAGAGGGGGTGCTCGATCTCGCGCAGGATGCGATGGTAGAGGCCGGGCGGCGGCAGGTTATCCCCGAAGCTCGCAAAATAGGAGGCAAGGTGGCGTTCGACCGCCCCGGACAGCCCTTCCTCGGAGCGCGGCTCCTCCACCGCCGCCACCATGGCGGGCTGCGACAGTTCGGAATCCACCACCGCGACCGAGATGGTCTCCTGCGGATAGAGGGCGGCTAGCCGGCGCGCGAGGTTCTCAAGCTCGCGCACGTTGCCGGGCCAGCGGTGGCGCTTCAAGCGATCGAGCGCCGCCTGGTCGAGCTGCTTGGGCGGCAGGCCTTCCCGCTCCGCCTGCGCGAAGAAATGCCGGATCAGGTCGGGCACATCCTCGATGCGCTCGCGCAGGGGCGGCAGCCGCAGCGGCACGACATTGAGGCGGAAGAACAGGTCCTCGCGAAAAAGGCCCTGCTGGATGAGGATCCGTAAATCCTTGTTGGTCGCCGCGATGATGCGGACATCGGCCTTGATCGGGGTGCGGCCGCCCACTGTGGTGTATTCACCCTGCTGGAGCACGCGCAAAAGCCGCGTCTGCGCGTCCATCGGCATGTCGCCGATCTCGTCGAGGAAAAGCGTGCCGCCTTCGGCCTGCTCAAACCGGCCGGCGCTGCGGGTATTGGCGCCCGTGAAGGCGCCCTTCTCGTGCCCGAACAGGTCGGACTCGATCAGGTCGCGCGGGATCGCCGCCATGTTGATGGCCACGAAGGGCCCGCTGCGGCGCTTGCCGTAGTCGTGCAGCGCGCGGGCGACGAGCTCCTTGCCGGTGCCGGATTCACCGGTGATCATGACCGTGAGATCGGTCTGCATCAGCCGCGCCAGCACGCGATAGATTTCCTGCATGGCCGGCGAGCGGCCGACCAGCGGGATCGAGTCGAAGTCCTCGGTTTTGGGCGCCGCGCGGGTGCGCTCCTTCGGCTCCGACAAGGCGCGGCCGACGATCGCAATCAGCTCCTTGAGGTCGAAGGGCTTTGGCAGATATTCGTAGGCGCCGCGCTCGGAGGCCCGGATCGCGGTCATGAAGGTATTCTGCGCGCTCATCACGATGACCGGCAGGTCGGGCCGCAGCTTCTTGATGCGCGGCAACAGGTCGAAGGCGTTCTCGTCCGGCATCACCACGTCGGTGATGACGAGATCGCCGTCGCCCTGCCCGATCCAGCGCCAGAGCGTGGCGGCATTGCTGGTCGAGCGCACCTCGTAGCCGGCCCGCGACAGCGCTTGATTGATCACCGTGCGGATGGCCGCGTCATCGTCCGCGACCAAGATACTTCCCGTCGGCATGTCTCCCTCGTCAGGTAGCGCCGCCCGGCTCGGCGTCGTTACCCAGGAACATGGGCATCAGCACACGAAAGATGGTTCGTCTGGCCTGCGATTCGCATTCGATGATGCCGCCGTGATCGCCGACGATCTTGGCCACCAGCGCGAGGCCGAGCCCCGATCCAGTCGGCTTGGTGGTCACGAACGGATCAAAGAGATGCGGAATGAGATCG
>Ga0126381_100000855_pt1 | contig 33074 bp, 28 predicted proteins | sample PanSoiMetPlot_28_FD_96465 | JGI IMG/M metagenome (GOLD analysis project Ga0126381, IMG submission 96465) | Tropical forest soil microbial communities from Panama - MetaG Plot_28 | ecosystem: Environmental > Terrestrial > Soil > Tropical forest > Bulk soil | place: Panama | collected 2016-02-17 | reverse complement strand
TGCTTCCGGCTTGGCGGCTATCGGCTGTACGGCAGTTGTCATGAGAAGCCTCCCGGACGCCGGAACATAGGGGTTCGCGCGACACCACCCAAGGCCGATCGCGGACAGGGCGCGCATCCGCTCAGCGCATGGCAGTGCCCCCGCTCACAGGGGTCCCGAGGGGCTGGAAGGTCGCCCGGCAAAGTGCTATATAGGATTTGCTCGAGTTGAGAATAACTGCTCCATGCTCGAGCAAGTCTTCAGTCTTCATATCTCGGGTCAAGGTTGGCCAAGCGGCGTCCTTTCCACCCCAGATATACTCAAATGGAGCATAAGTGCCAGGAGACTGCGATGTCCATCCTTCAAACCTTCGGCCCATCAGCCGCTACTGTGGCCGCAACTGCCCCGGTTCGGAGCCCCAAAGGCGTCGGCGCCGCGGCCCGACGCTACGGCCTGCTGCCGATGCCCTCGCTCGAATGGAACGAGCAGGTCGCGCGCGAGACGGCGCCGCTCTATGCCCGCGTCGCCAAGGTCGTGCCGGCGATCGAGTGGCCGTTCTTCGCGCCGTATGTCAAAGTCATCAATGCGCTGAAAAAGGAGCGCAACGCCGTCATCCTGGCGCACAACTATCAGACGCCCGAAATCTACAATTGCGTCGCCGATTTCGTCGGCGACAGCCTGCAGCTAGCCCGCGAGGCCAGCAAGGTCGACGCCGACATCATCGTCCAGTGCGGCGTGCATTTCATGGCCGAGACATCGAAGATCCTCAATCCGGAGAAGACCGTGCTGATCCCGGACCGCAAGGCCGGCTGCTCGCTTGCCTCCTCGATCACCGGCGCCGATGTGCGGTTGTTGCGCGCGAAATTCCCCGACGTCCCGGTCGTCGCCTATGTGAACACTTCAGCCGACGTGAAGGCGGAGGTCGACATCTGCTGCACCTCCTCGAATGCGCTGGAGGTGGTCGAGAGCCTGGGCGCCGAGCGCGTGATCTTCCTGCCCGACCAATATCTGGCGAACTACGTCGCCTCGCAGACCAGCGTGAAGATCATCGCCTGGAAGGGCGCCTGCGAGGTGCACGAGCGTTTCACCGCGCAGGAGCTGCGTGCCTATCGCGAGACCGATCCGGCGCTGCAGATCATCGCGCATCCGGAATGTCCGCCCGACGTGCTCGCCGAGGCCGACTATACGGGCTCGACCGCCGGCATGATCGACTGGGTGCGCAAGCACAAGCCAAAACGGGTGATCATGGTCACTGAATGTTCGATGGCCGACAACGTACAGGCCGAGCTCCCCGACATCGACTTCGTGCGGCCGTGCAATCTCTGCCCGCACATGAAGCGGATCACGCTGCCAAAAATTCTCGACAGCCTGGTCTATCTCAAGGAAGAGGTCGTGATCGATCCGGCGATCGCGGAGCGGGCGCGGCGTTCGGTCGAGCGCATGGTGAACCTGCGAAGCTGACACACCGCGTCCACCGGTCATTCCGGTGCAAGCGGGATTCCAGTCTCTTCGCAAAATGCCAGCGCAGGCGCATCAAGGGGCATTTTACGAAGAGAACTGGGTCATCGCTTTCGCGGGGACGACCGGGAGAGGATTGCCAAAGAGCCAAAACATGCCCCCTTCCCTCTTCTGCCCCGACGCCTTCCTCTCGCCGCTCCTGGTCGACGCGATGGTGACGCGCTCACTCGATGAGGATCTGGGCCGTGCCGGCGACGTGACCGCAATTGCGACCATTGCCGAAGGTGTGCAGGCCCGCGCGGTCGTCGTGGCGCGCGCGGGCGGCGTCATCGCGGGCCTGCCATTCGTCGCCGCGACCTTCCAGAAGCTCGCGCCCGACATCGAGACGAGCGCCTCGCTGCGCGACGGCGCAATCGTGGCGCCCAGAACCACGTTGATGCGCCTGTCCGGCCCCGCCCGCGCGGTGCTCGCCGCCGAACGCACGGCGCTCAATCTGCTCGGCCGCCTGTCGGGCGTGGCGACCGCGACGCATGAGTTCGTGCGCCGTGCCGCCGGCACAAAGCTGCGCATCTGCTGCACGCGCAAGACCACGCCGGGCCTGCGCGCGCTCGAGAAATACGCGGTGCGCTGCGGCGGCGGCTTCAATCACCGCTTCGGCCTCGACGACGCGATGCTGATCAAGGACAACCACATCGCGGTCGCGGGCGGCATCCAGGCGGTGCTCGAGCGCGCCCGCCAGGCCACCGGCCACCTGGTCAAAATCGAGATCGAAGTAGACACTCTCGACCAGCTCGCCCAGGTCCTCACGAGCGGGCTCGCCGACGCGGTGCTGCTCGACAACATGGACATCGCGACGCTGCGCGCGGCCGTCGCCATGACGGGCGGCCGTCTGCTGCTCGAAGCCTCGGGCGGCATCACTCTCGACAGCATCGCGGAGATCGCGGCGACCGGCGTCGACTATGCGTCATCCGGCTGGATCACGCATTCGAGCCCCAATCTCGACGTCGCGCTCGACATCGAGATGTGACGGTCATGCTGGCTGACGGCCGAAGGTACCGAGCCACATCGCCACCGCGTTGATGGCGCCGATGTTGAGCGCGGCCGCGGCGACGAAACGCGAACAGGCCGCTATGGCCGAAGCCGAAGCGGGCAACCGCGAGCCAGCCGAAGCCGGCGCGAAATAGTGCATGCCAAGTCGCCCCGTAGAACGGACCGAGGACGGCGGCATCGCGCAGCGATTCTACGAAGATCATCCGCCGCGCGCCGAATACGTGCTGACCGAGAAGGGCCCTGCGGCCGGTCCTGCACACGCTGCGAGCGTTGGGGCAGAAACATACGCAAACGCCCGGCGCACGTGAGACGCCCATCCCTCCGTCATGCCCGCGCATAGACTGCGAAGAGGGGCGTAAACGCCCTTGTGTCGCGGGCATCCGCGTCTTGCTTCGGCCGGGGAGGCGTGGAGGGCCGAGGACAATCCCGGCCATGACGACTACTTCTTCTTGAAGTAGCTCAGGTCCGGAGGCGGCTGATCCTTCTTGGAGGGCATCAGCTTGCCGTCGGCGCTGAGATAGTAGGGCTCGTTGCCGATCTTGACCCAGGTATTGTCCTCCGAGCACACGTCCGAGTGCCAGGACGGGCGCGGATTGGGATTGCGGGTGACCTTCTGCAGCTTGGTGTAGGGCCGCGTCAGCGCGTGATCGATGATGGTGATCTCGTCATAGAGCGTGTTGCGGTCGTTCTTGTCGAGATAGATACGCTCCTGGATGATCGCCTGGCCGTCCTGGTGGAACGGCAGCCCCGATGTGTCGTAGCCGCGCGGCAGCCGCAGGAAGCGGGTCTCGACTTCGAGCGTGGTGTACTTGCCAGTGTTGCCCTCGTCGATCCATTTGCCGATCGAGTAACCCGCGAACGTGATCTCCGGATCCTTGGGCCATTCGCGGCCGTCGGTGTAGATGCGCCTATAGGAATCGTCGTTGTGGCTGATCAGCACATAGGTGGTGTCCGGCGTCACGATGATCTCGCCCGGATCATAGAAACTCATCATCGCCGGCATGCCGGCTGGCGTGCAGAAGGTCGAAGGCCAGTTGCCCGGGCCGCCGGACGCGAGGTCGGCCTGGATGGCGGCAAAGATCTTCTGATATTCGGGCGTGAGCGGCGCCGGACCCGCGAGCTCGCGCCAATTGTTGGGATTGCCGGTGCGCACCCACTGACCCTTGAGGTCGGGATATTTGCTCATATCGACCACCTGTGCGGCGGCCGGCATCGCCAGCATACCCGCCAGGGCAGCGGCATAGATCGAGCTTCGGTCAGGCATACGGGTCTTCTCCCTGGGATCGACCGTCCGGTCATTTGCCGGGACAATACACCGGCCACCGGTCCAGGCGAAAGCCGCCCGGGCCGCTGCTGGCCTGCAGTCAAATGCGCGTCGCAATGCCGCGCAATGGTTGCGTGTTTCGCCTGAACTGAGGGGGTGGCAAGGGCTGCTCGCGGTGAATCTCGACAGGAAGATCGACCGCGCCCGCTTCGACGGGCGCCCACCGCGCGAGGCTTTCGCCGACGGCCCCAACAAGGAGCAGGCGCCGATCCAGGTGCGCACCTACTTCGTCAAGTCCGACGACGACAGCTATCGCGCGGCGCTGCAGCTCATCGAGCTCGACCGCCAGCGCTATGTCGACAAGAACTGGCGCATGCGGCGAACAAGGGCGGCCTCACGGACTGGCCGGCCTGCGCCCGGCGGGGCCGAGATAGGTCGCCAGATACTCGATGATCTTCGCCTGGTCCTCAGGCGTCACGCGCAGACCATAGCCCATCATCTCGTCGATGGTGGCGCTCCAGCCGGCACGGTCGAGGCCCGACTGCGACAGCACCATGCCGAGATCATGGCAGGCCGTGCATTCGTGCGCGACCATCTCGCGATTGGGCCCGGCCGGCAGATCGGCCGGTTGCGCGAACGCCTGACCAGCCGCCGCAAATGCGGCGACCAAGGCTCCTGACAAAGCTCTGTGCATTGCTGACGATCCGATTACTCGCTGAACACTTCCTTGAGGAAGCGTGCCATCGCGACCTTGTACTCGCGGTCGGCGCGTTCCTCCGAGGGGCTGCTCGGATTGGTGAAGCCGTGCGTGGTGCCGCTGTAGAGCTCCAGCTGCCAGTTGATTTTGGCGGCGCGCAGCTGATCGACCAGGGACATCACTTCGGGGAGCGGCGCCACCGGGTCTTCGGCCCCGTGCAGGATGAGGACGCGCCCGTTGATGTTCTTGGCAGCCTCCGGCATGAAGTTGCGGAACGAGCCGTGCACCGAGATCATGCCGACGATCGGCACACCGGTCTCCGCCAGCTCGACCGCGACGGTGCCGCCGAAGCAGTAGCCGACGAGGGCGATCCGCGCGGTGTCGACCATCGGATTGGCCTTGAGCACCTCGAAGCCCGCGCTCGAGCGCGCCCGCATCAACGGCCGATCATTGTTATAGATGGTGATCGTGGCGGTCATCTCCGGCACGTCCTTGGGCACGAAGCCCTTGCCGAACATGTCCTCGACGAACACCACATAACCCATCTTGGCGATCAGCTCGGAATCGCGGAAGGCGTTCTCCGCCATGCCGGCGCGGTCATGCGCCAGCAACACGCCGGGACGCTTGCCGGTCTTGGCATCATCATAGACCAGGAGGCCGGAAAGCTCCTTGTCGCCCTGCTTGTAGTCGATGAACTGCTTCTTGATCTCTGCCCGCGCGATACCCGATTGCGCCACAATGGCGAGCACGGCGCCCAAAGCCAGTGCAGCTAAACGCGGAGCCTTTTGAAAAACCGTCATCGAACCCTCCTCCCATTGATTTTGGAAAGCTTTGCCCACGCAGGAGGGAAAGTCCAGCGTGCAACGGACAGCGGGCTCTCCCCGCTCCGTCGCAACCTACAAATTCTTCGCCGCAGCGGCCGTCGCCGCGGGATCGCCCCATTCGGGTGCGTCGGCGCCGTCGCCCCAGCGCTTGGGGCGGTAGAAGGTGTGGACGCCGAGCTTGTACATTCGGGTCATCTCGTGCACCCAGCTCGGGTGCACCCAGTAGGCATGGTAGTGCGTGGCCTTGCCCACTTCCGGCAGCCACAGCTCGCCGTCGAGCATCTCGGCCGCGATCTTCTTGGCGCGCTCCCACGCATCCGGCTCGCGCACCACCTCGGGCAGGCCATCGCACGCGAAGGTGAACTGGCAGGCGAGGTGCCGGTTGGCGTTCTGGTAGACGACGCCGCAGACCGTGTTCGGATAATAGCCGGAGAACACGCGGTTCATCACCACTTGCGCGACCGCGATCTGGCCGCGCACCGGCTCGCCGCGTGCCTCGAAATAGATCGCCTCGGTGAGGCACTTGATCGCCTTAGCACGTCGCTTCTCATCGAGATGCAGCCGCTCAGCCGGGCTCATCGGATGCTGGCCCGCGCCGGTAACCTCGCCCTTGGCCGCGATGGTCTCGCCGCCCGTCGCCTCACGCACCTCCGAGCTCATGTTCTCGTTCGGTTGCTCCAACGATGCGGTCTTGAATTCCGCGCCGGCACGCTCCTCGAGCCGCGGCGCCTCGCCCGGCGGCCACGGCTGCATGGCGCCGAACGGATTCTTCGGATCGACGCTGAAATAGAGACGCGCCATGCGCACCGTAGCGTCGACGCCAGCCAGTTCCGCCGCTTCGCCGGTATCCGGATGGGCACTCGCCTCGACCAACGCAGCGCCGGCGGGCAGCTCAGGCCAATAGCCGGGCGGCTCGTCATCATCGTCGTCAGCGCCATAGTCGAGCGCGGCCACCGAGAAACGCGGCGGCTCCGCGGCCACCTGCTGCGGCTCGTCCGGCGCGCGCGACGCGGCGAGGCGATCGCCCTTCTTGAGCGGTTGCGGCGCCTCGGCGACCGGTACGCTTGCTTCCTCGCCCCCGGACCGCGGAGCTGGCGCGAGCCGATCACCCTTGAGGCGGCGGTTGACCTCCGGCATCGACAACTCATGAGCGTCGTCGAGTGCCACATCGCCAAAAATGCGCTCGCGGATCGAGATGTCGCTGTTGCTCGGATCGAACCCCGCCAGCACGTAAGCGAGCGACGCCGGCATCGCCTCGCTGATCGGCGCCGGGAGCGTGAAGGTCGCCTTCTCGATGGTGCCGAACGGCGAGGCGATGATGTGGCTGTGCGCGGGCGCTGCTGCGATCGGCCGCTGCGCGGCGAGCGCGGCCAGATCCTGATGGCCGATCGCCCTCGGCGCGAGGCCGGCCACCACACCGAGCGCGATGACGCAGAAGCCGAAGGACGAGCGACCTTTCGGCCGGTGACGCGGCGAGCTCATTCACGCAAACCCACGCGTACCCAACCCACGCGACAGGTACCCACTGTTCAGAGTCGCCCGGCAAGGCGCTCTCGCGGCATAAATGCGACTGACTTTTTGACGGGTTAACCTTGCAATCGCGTTAACCGTGCCGTGGTAAACACTTATGCGGTACGGCCAGCAAATCCTAAATGGCCGCACGTGGTAAACGACCGGTCAATCGAGGCAGGCGCGCGTGCGGACGGTCTTACCGCTTGATCAATTCTGTCGCGCGGTTCGGTTTGACCGCAAGGCCCGGACACGGTGGAGGATTGCGTCGTGGTGAGCCGCGTGGGCGCCAGCCACCCGCGTTGTTCGGCGGCAGCGGCCATTGAGCCACCCCTACGCCTCTCCCACGACGGTCTTGCCGAGCGCGGCCTGCGCGGCGGCGAGGCGCGCGATCGGCACGCGGAAAGGCGAGCACGACACATAATCGAGCGCGACCTCGTGACAGAAGGCGACCGAAGCCGGATCGCCGCCGTGCTCGCCGCAGATACCGATCTTGAGCTTGCGGCGGCGCGCGCGCCCGCGCTCAACCCCGATGCGCACGAGCTCGCCCACCCCGTTGCGATCGATCGAGACGAACGGATCGGCTGCGAGCAGACCCTGCGCCAGATAGGGGCCGAGAAAGCTTGCGGCGTCGTCGCGGCTGATGCCGAACGCGGTCTGCGTCAGATCATTGGTGCCGAAGGAGAAGAATTCTGCCGTCTCGGCGATCTCGCCCGCAAGCAGGGCCGCGCGCGGCAGCTCAATCATGGTGCCGACCTGATAGGCAAGCTTGCTGCCGGTCTCGCGCGCAACTGCCTCGGCCATGGCGTCGATGCGCCGCTTGATGAGATCGAGCTCGGCCTTGCTCGCTATGAGCGGCACCATGACCTCCGCCTGGACCGGCTTGCCGGTGCGCGCCTCCGCCGCGACCGCGGCCTCGAAGATCGCGCGCGCCTGCATCTCGGCGATCTCCGGATAGACCACCGCGAGCCGGCAACCGCGAAAGCCGAGCATCGGATTGAACTCGGCGAGCTCGCGCGCCCGGTCGGCGAGCTTTTTCGGATCGGCGCACATCGCGGCCGCGACCTCGGCGATCTCCGCCTGGCTGTGCGGCAGGAACTCGTGCAGCGGCGGATCGAGCAGGCGGATCGTGACGGGTAGGCCCTGCATGATTGTGAACAGCGCCGTGAAGTCCTCGCGCTGCATCGGCAGGAGCTTGGCGAGCGCGGCGCGGCGCGAGCGCTCGTCGTCGGCGAGGATCATCTCGCGCACCGCGCGGATGCGGCCCTCGTCGAAGAACATGTGCTCGGTGCGACAGAGACCGATGCCTTCGGCGCCGAATTTCAGCGCAATGCGCGCATCGCTCGGCGTGTCCGCATTGGCGCGCACGCCAAGGCGCCGGAATTCGTCCGCCCAACCCATGAGTGTCGCAAACTCACCTGACAGCGCCGGCTCGACCATCGGCACGCGGCCGAGCAACACTTGGCCGGTCGCGCCGTCGATCGTGATGGTGTCGCCCTTCTTGAGCGTGCGCCCCGCGACCGTCATGGTGGCGGCCGCATAGTCGATGCGCAGCGCGCCGGCGCCGGAGACGCAGGGCTTTCCCATGCCGCGCGCCACCACCGCCGCATGCGAGGTCATGCCCCCGCGGGCGGTGAGGATACCCTGCGCCGCATGCATGCCGTGGATGTCCTCGGGCGAGGTCTCGATGCGCACCAGGATCACCTGGCGGCCCTGCGCCTTCAAAACCTCCGCCTCGTCGGCGGAGAACACGATCTCGCCCGCAGCCGCGCCCGGCGATGCCGGCAGCCCGGTCGCCACCACCTTGCGCTCCGCCTGCGGATCGATGGTCGGGTGCAGGAGCTGGTCGAGCGCCGCCGGCTCGATCCGCAGGACCGCCTCGCGCCGCGTGATCAATCCCTCCTGGGCGAGATCGACCGCGATCTTGAGCGCGGCGCGCGCAGTGCGTTTGCCGGAACGGGTCTGCAGCATCCAGAGCTTGCCCTGCTCGACGGTGAACTCGAGGTCCTGCATGTCGCGGTAGTGGCGCTCGAGCGCGCCGTAGATGCGCGTCAATTCCCTGAACGCCTCCGGCATCGTCCTTTCCATGGACGGGCTCTCTGAGCCGGCCTCCTGCCGCGCCGCCTCGGAAATCTCCTGCGGAGTGCGGATGCCGGCGACCACGTCCTCGCCCTGGGCGTTGTTCAGGAACTCGCCGTAGAGGCGGTTCTCCCCGGTCGAGGGATTGCGAGTGAAGGCAACGCCGGTCGCCGAGGTCTCGCCCATGTTGCCGAACACCATGGCCTGGACGTTGACGGCCGTCCCCCAATGCTCCGGGATGTTGTTGAGGCGCCGATAGGTGATGGCGCGCTGATTCATCCAGGAGCCGAACACCGCGCCGATCGCGCCCCAGAGCTGCTCCTGCGGGTCCTGCGGGAACGGCTCGCCGCGCTCCTCCTCCAGGCGCTCCTTGTAGCGCGCAACGAGCGCGATCCAATCGTCGGCGGTGAGCTCGGTGTCGAGCGAAAGGCCGCGGCGGTCCTTGTGGTCGTCGAGCAATTCCTCGAACAGATGATGCTCGACGCCGAGCACCACGTCGGAATACATGGTGATGAAGCGCCGGTAGCTGTCATAGGCAAAGCGCGCATCGCCGGATTGCTTGGCCAGCGCCGCGACCGTCACGTCGTTGAGCCCGAGATTGAGCACCGTATCCATCATGCCGGGCATCGAGGCGCGGGCACCCGAGCGCACCGAGACGAGCAACGGCTTGATCTGGTCGCCGAAGACGCGGCCGGTGCGGCGGCCGACCTCGGCCAGTGCCGCCTCGACCTGCGGCTTCAGCTCCTTCGGATAGGTCCGCTCGTTGTCGTAGTAGGCCGTGCAGACCTCGGTCGTGATGGTGAAGCCGGGCGGCACCGGCAGGCCGAGATTGGCCATCTCGGCGAGACCCGCGCCCTTGCCGCCGAGGAGATTGCGCATGTCGGCACGCCCTTCGGCCTTGCCGCCACCGAACGCATAGACCCATTTGGGCGCGCGCGACGTCGATGCGCGCGTCGTCTCGACACCATGCGAGGCCCGCGCCGATTTGGGCGGCGCGCCTTTACGGGCCCGAAAGGGCGACTTCTTGCTCGGCTTGCGGACGGGCTTGCTTGCTTTCGCCATTGTACGGTCAGTGCATCATCTGACGAAATGATGAATGGCGTTGAGGCCGATGAGGCCTACGAGGATCAGATAGATTGCTACCACGAAGTTGAGAAGGCGGGGTACGATGAGAATCAGAATGCCCGCGATCAACGCGACGAGCGGCTCGATGTGGTCGATGGTCAAATTCATCAGGGTCTCCGGGTATAGGCAAGGACGTTAACGGAGGAAGACCGCGCCTGGTTCCGCAAGTCTCAATTCTAGGGTTCGCATTGGTATGAGGATAAAGTAGGCTGCAAAGCAAGCGCCGTTGCAAAAAACGGTGCACAACGAAACGGCACGCAGTAACAGCACACTGGAACAGCACCTGGAGGGAGGCGTCCTATGCGCGGCAGATGGGTGGGCCTGGCCCTCGTTGCGATCCTGGCCGGCAGCGCGGCGGCGCAGACCTATCCGGCGCGGCCAATTCGCGTGCTGGTCGGCTTCGCCCCCGGCGGACCGGCGGACGTCATGGCGCGCCTCATCGGGCAGCGCATGAACGCACTGCTCGGCCAGCCCATCGTGGTCGAGAACCGGCCCGGCGCCGGCGGCACCATCGCGGCGCGCGCGGTCGCCGAATCCGAGCCCGACGGCTATACGCTCTTGCTCGGCAATACCAGCACGCTGGTCATCAGCCCACTGATGCGCAAGGACGTCGGCTACGATCCGCTCAAGGCCTTCGCCCCGATCGCGCTCCTCGGTACCACCTCCGACATCCTGGTCGTCAACCCGAAATTTCCGGCGCGCTCGCTCGGCGAACTCATCGCCTATGCCAAGGCCAACCCGGGCAAGCTCAACTATTCGACTCCCGGCATCGGCACGCCGCCGCATCTCATCGCCGAGATGCTCAAGCTGCGCGCCGGCATCGACATCGTGCATGTGCCCTACAAGAGCGGCGGCCTCTCGATCCAGGCGGTCATCGCCGGCGAGGTACAGTTGACCTTCGAGAACCCCGCCGTCGCGCTGCCGCTGGTGCAGGGCGGCGTGGTCAGGGCGCTCGCGGTGACGAGCGCGGCGCGGCACCCGCAAGCGGCGGACGTGCCGACCCTGATCGAAGGCGGCCTGCCGGATTTCGTCTCGGAATCCTTCACCGGCGTCGTTGGACGCGCCGGCATTCCTGCGGCGGTCGTGACCAGGCTCAATGCCGCAATCAACGAGACACTGAAGTCACCGGACGTGGCAGCGACGCTCGAGAAGCTCGCAGTCGAGGCCAAGAACGAGACGCCGGCGGATTTTGCCGCGTTCCTGAGCGAGGAGCTGACGACCATGACGCCGGTGATAAAGGCGGCCGGGCTGTTGGGTGTGGAGTAAGCAATCCACCTATGTCAAGGAGAGACCGGGTCTAGAGGTTCGAATCGTCGCGGGCGCGCCACTTCGGTACAGAACTGGGCACGCCAAACGCGGGAAAGCGCGGTCGTGCAACAGAGCCGACGGATCGACGATGCCTCCGCCATTGCAGGTTCCACCGACAAATTTTCCTGGGGATGTCTCCTCCTGTGGCCCGATCCGGCCGAGGACGGATGGGCAGAGCATGTCCGCTCTGCCGGGGTAGATCAGACATCAACTTGTTCTGCTAACGCGAGTGCGTCGTCGACCTCGATCCCGAGATATTGGACAGTGCTCTCGATCTTGGTGTGGCCGCGAAGGTCGCCACTGCGGCTGTAGATCAGGGTCGCCTGGTTTGTCTCAGGGAATGTGTCCCAATGATTGCCTTCGCGAGTGGATGGCTGACCTCCACGGCCCAAGGTCGAGGAACCTGGCTGGCGTTGGTCACGTCGGTCGGCGACACGCTTCCTTTTGTAACGCCGACATGAGCGGCGTCAGTGCCGCACGTCTGGGACGTTCGTAGTCACGGAAGCACGGGGAAGGCTTGACTGCAGTCAGATATTTATGATATCATAATTATATCGTTAAATTTGGACTGAGGTCCCGTCATGTCAGCCACGATCATTCCCGCCCCGCCAGCCCGCAGCGCGTTTGTCGACAAGGAACTCCGTTCCGGCAACGGGTATGTGATGCTTGCGATTGGCTTCGCCTTGATCGCGCTTGCTTGTTGGCTCGCCTTCACCGGATTCGACGTAAGCGGCCGCTCTCTTGGTCGAATCTGGATGGCTGCGGCAACGATCATCCTCGCCATCGTCATCCTGAAGGGGCTCGTCGTGCTTCAGCCCAACGAGAGTCTCGTCTGTCTGTTGTTCGGAAGCTACGTGGGCACGGAGCACCGGCCGGGCTTTTGGTGGGTCAATCCTTTCAATTCCAAGCGGAGGGTCTCGCGCCGTCTGGAGACACTGGAGAGCGGCCCACTTAAGGTCAATGATGCCGTCGGCAATCCGATTGATATTGGTGCGGTGATCGTCTGGCGCGTGGAGGACGCCGCCAAGGCACTTCTGGAGGTCGGCTCCTATGCGAGCTACGTAAAGGCGCAGAGCGAAACCGCTCTGCGGCGAATGGCGAGCGTGCACCCTTACGATCGGGTCGAGGCCGAGGAAGCCGTGGGGCAAGGCGAGCGACCGACAAGTGGAGCAGAGAAATCGGACCGCGATCCCGCACCGGTATCGACGGTGAGCTTGCGCGACGGTGGCGACGCAGTCATTGAGGCCTTGCTGCAGGAGATTCGGATACGCATGCAGCCGATTGGTGTCTCAGTGCTCGAAGCACGAATTTCACACCTCGCCTATTCGTCGGAGATCGCGGGCGCTATGCTTCGCAAGCAAGCGGCCAGTGCGGTCGTTGCCGCCCGCCGCATGGTGGTGAAAGGCGCGGTGAGCATCGTAGAGGACGCTCTCGACGAGCTCGACAAGAAACACCTCGCTGACGCGCTCGACCCGGAACGCAAGGCTGCCATGATCTCCAATCTGCTTGTCGTCCTGGTTGGCGACAGGGAGGTCACACCGGTGATCAATACCGGCACCTTGTATTCGTGACCAATCATGGCTCAACGAGGTCGGCCGCCCGGACCGGAACGCGTCCCGTTTCCGCTCCGGGCGGAGAAAGCCATTCTCGAGGCTGTCAAGCGTTGCGCCGTGGCGGACTTGCGAAGCGTCAACGCCGAAATCGAGATACTTCTTCGCGAGGCCCTGGTGCGCCGCGGCATTCGAATCAAACCTGCGAACAAGGACGGCGAGGACAGCTCTAACAAATGACATGACGCCGCTTCGCTACAGCTGGCGATCAGAGAACGCTGCTACAGAAAGCCCCCGGCATGAAGGTTCTAAGTCTGGACGGCGTGACACGACGCTTTGCCGACTTTGTCGCCGTGAGAGACCTGAGTTTCTCTATCGACAGCGGCCACGTGGTCGGCTTCCTCGGTCCCAACGGCGCAGGCAAGACCACGACCTTGCGGATGATCCTCGATATTCTGCGCCCCTCGTGGGGAACCATCGAGGTCCTGGGCGGGCCGCCGAGGCGAGAGAAGGCGGCGGAGATCGGGTTCTTGCCCGAGGAGCGCGGTCTTTACCCTGGCATGTCGATACTACAGACCGTGGTCTATTTCGGCCAACTGAAAGGTCTGTCGCGCTCAGCCGCCCGAGGCGCAGCGATGCGCCTCATCGAGCGATTCGGCTTGGCTGAGTTTCGCGACCGCCCTGTCGACCGGCTGTCGAAGGGCATGGCCCAGAAGGTCCAGCTGGCCACTGCCCTTGTCAACTCGCCGAAGCTGCTCCTGCTCGACGAGCCGTTCTCCGGCCTCGATCCCGCGAACCAAGTGGTAATGCAGGACGAGATCCTGGCCGCGTCGAAAGCGGGATCGACCATCCTGTTCTCGACGCATGTGATGGAGCACGCCGAACGGCTCTGCACGCGGCTGCTCATACTGGCCCATGGCCAAAAGGTGTTTGATGGCAGCCAGGAAGGGGCCAAGGCCATGCTTCCGGCGCGCGTTCGCCTGCGCGCAAGGTCAGATCCTTCGCGTTTACCGGGCGTTGCTAGGGCTGAGCCGATGCCCGCCTTAGAGCAGGGCTGGACCGACTGGCACATTGTTTTGAAGCCGGGTGCCGCGCCGGGGGACCTGCTTCAAGCCTGCGTCCAGACGAGCTTCGTGCTCAGGGATTTCGAAGCCCACAGCGCGACGCTGCACGATGTGTTCCTCCATCTCGCCGGTCCTCCGCTGGAGGCGGGGCGATGAGACGCGTTCTGCTCGTCACCGCACGCGAATATCGCCGCATGATCGCTTTGCCGGCGTTCTGGGTTATTTCGCTGCTCATCCCGTTAATCGTCGCCGCTGCGCCTCTCGTTGAAAACTTGTTCAGCAGATCTCAGACCGTTGGCTACGTGCTGCTCGACAAGTCCGGCCGCTACGCGGCGCAGATCAATGAGCGTGTCGACCTCGACTACCAGCGCCAGGTTCTCATTAATCTCTTGGTGTATGCCCAGCAATGGCGTGCCGGCAGCGCTGCCCCAGCCAGCGAAGGTGCGGTCCAGGCGGAATCCTCATTGAGTGACGCGGCTGTTCGGAGTTTCGCAGCCGCAGGCGGGGCGCCGGCGCTGCTGCAGCGCTTGCAGCCGGCGCTTTTGCCGAGCGCCCCGGCCTTCCGCGCGCCGCCGCGCTCCTTCCTCGAGCTCCCGCTCCCGGATGGTGTCGCGATGGACAGCGCCGATCGATTTGGCGCGTCGATCGGACCGCATTTCCAGGAGTCTTCGAGGACTCCGGCAGGCGAAGCGGCACTGCGTGTTGCCATCTACATCCCCGAGAATGTGGATTCGGGTGACCAAGTCCGTGTGTGGACGAGCGGCGAGGCCGCCACGCGTCTGATCCAGGATCTGAGACTCGAGCTGACGCAGGGCCTGCGTCTCGAGGGGCTCCGAGCGGCGGGCGTTGATCCGCTCTCAGCCGCCCAGATCGAAGGCTTGAGTGCGCCAGTCACGATCGAGCCTCCCCAAACCCCTGCACGCGGCGGGTACGCCGTTTTCCGTTCGGCGCTCCCGCTGGTGTTGGCGGAACTGCTGCTCATCTCGATGGTCATCACTGGATCAATGATGCTGCAAGGACTTGTCGAGGAGCGCTCAAACAAGCTTCTCGAAACGGTGCTGGCCTGCGTGAGCGCAGGCGAGCTTTTGATCGGCAAGCTTCTCGGTATCTCGGCGATCGGACTTTCCATCGTCAGCATATGGATCAGCGCCGCCATCGGCATCCTCTACGCCGAGCCGTCGTCTCCTTTCGGCTTTCTCGTCCCTGCGCTGGCGTCAATTTCGCAGACGCCGGGGATCGCGGCGGCAATGATCTTCTACTTCCTGGCCGGGTACCTGACGATCGGAATGATCTTCCTGGCCGTGGGCGCAGTCAGCGATTCCATGCGGGACGCACAGGGCTACTTGACGCCTCTCGCCCTGCTCATTGTAGTCCCGGCGGCCGGCCTCGCGAATTTGAGCTATCGCGATCCAAGCGGGCTTGTACCTCAAATTTTTTCGTGGATTCCACTCTATACGCCGGTGACCATGCTCGCCCGGCTCCAGAACGGCGTCTCGGCGTTCGAAATCTTCGGCACCGCCACCGTTCTCTTAGCCTTCGGCGCCGTGGAGCTGTTGCTGCTGGGGCATCTCTTCGAGCACAAGCTTATCCAGACCGGCCAAGGCTTTCGTCTCGCGCCAAAGACGCGGCGGACCGCTTGGCGGGTGGCGGCGCTGTTCCTGATCATAGTGTCCGTCGCCGTCATCGTTCGCCACAACCGCACCTCTGGGCCGCCTCACCAAGCGGATCAGACCGCCGCGCTGCGCACGCGCGGTGCGACTATCTTCAAGACGGCCTGCGCCAAATGCCATGAGCCCGCAGTCGGACGGGCACCCAGCCACGAACAACTGGCCTCCTTCGCGCCTGACAAAGTTGTGGCGGCACTGACGTCTGGCGTCATGAAGCCGATGGCGGCGAACCTCTCTGAAGCGGACATGCGGGCGGTCGCCAGCTATCTGACGGGCCAGCAGCCTGTCGGTTCGTCGGCCACGGCGGCTGATCCTCCGCCGTGTCCGACGCCCACCACCTTCACTATGCACGGCAGTGGATGGAATGGCTGGAGCATCGATCCGCGCAATTGGCGCTTCCAGCCTGATGCGGGTCTCTCCGCGTCGGATGTGCCGCGGCTCAAGGTGAAATGGGCGTTCAGCTACGATGGCGGCAAATACGGCCAGCCGACGATCGTTGGCGGGAAGCTCTTTCTCACGAGCATGAGCGGCGCCGTCTATTCTCTCGATGCGAAGACGGGCTGCATGTTCTGGCGCTTCAATGAATCTACACCTTCGCGCACGACCGTCTCCGTCGGACCCGCCCCCGGCGTCGCGCCCAGCGGCTACGCCGCGTACTTCGGTGATTTGACCGCCAATGTGTACGCCGTGGATGCCGCAACCGGCGCCCTGCTCTGGAAGACACGCGTTGATCCGCATCCGCGCGCGGTCCTGACAGGCGCGCCGACGCTTTTCAAAGACCGGCTGTATGTGCCGGTGTCCTCATGGGAGGAGGGGGTGGCGTCCGTCGCTCACTATTCCTGCTGCACCTTCCGCGGCAGCGTCGCGGCGCTGGATGCTGTGACCGGCAAAATTGTCTGGCAGGCCTTTGCGATCGAGCAAGCGCCGACGCCCACAAGGCAGAATAGCGCCGGCACGCAAATGTACGGACCCGCAGGAGCCGCAGTCTGGTCCGCGCCCACCATCGATGCCAAGCGCAACCGGATCTACTTCACCACAGGCAATTCTTACACCGACGCCGTTGAAGGTGGCTCGGATGCGGTGATTGCCGCGGATTTGGCGAGCGGAGCAATCATCTGGCGCCGGCAACTCATGCAAGGCGACAACGATTTGTCCGGCTGCGCGCTGCGCAGAGAGCTCGTCAACTGCCCGACCACGCTGGGGCACGATTACGACTTCGGAGCCTCTCCCGTTCTCCTGACGCTCGCGACCGGCAAAGACGTGTTGCTCGCCGGTCAGAAAGCCGGGGCCGTGCTCGGCATCGAACCGGATACAGGAGATGTGCTGTGGCGCACGCAGGTCGGCGTTGGCGGTTTCCTCGGCGGCGTCGAATGGGGAATGGCCAGCGATGACGCTCGGCTCTACGTGGCCAACGCCGACGTCATCACCGCGGAAAACGGACGCCCCGGCCTCTTCGCTCTCGACCCGACAACCGGCAAAGACCTCTGGTACAAGCCCTCGCCGCGCCGTGGATGCCAATGGCAAAGCGGCATACCTTGCTTCAACGCGCAGTCTGCTGCGCCATCCGCGATTCCCGGCGTCGTCTTTGCCGGCTCAATGGACGGGCACGAGCGAGCCTACGCGTCTGCCGACGGCACTGTGCTCTGGGATTTCGATACGGCTGGCCGAACCTACCGAACGATCAACGGCGTCAATGACCAGACTGGCGGCCCGATCGACGTGAGCTCCGGAACGCTCGCGGACGGAATGTTGTTTCTGATCTCCGGCTATCTCGGGGTCGCGGGCGGAGGGTCCGACAATGTGTTGCTCGCCTTCTCGGTTGACGGCCGCTGAGCGCTGTGACCGGAAAAGACAAGAGACACTTAGATGGGGCGGGTAGGGGCAACTAGGAAAAGGCACAGTGATTTCGGGGTCGCCGGTGAGCCACTGTAATCCTAACAAAGCCACCTGTCCGGATGTGGTCCAAGCCTTGCCCGGCTGACGAAGCGCGCCCGTGGCATCATCGATTCCGGCCTTCCCGAGCTTGCTTCGAGCCCAAAGCATCTCGCAGGCCTCGGCCGTGATGACCGTGCGATCGTCGCGCTCCTCACTTCGATTTCTGCCCGAAATAGCTGAGATCGGGCGGCTTCTGCCCCTTGCGGATCGGCATCAGACGCCCGTCGCCGCTCAAGAGATAGACCTCGTCGCCGATCGCGATGTTGTCATTGCCTTCGGTGCAGTTGTTCTCGGTCCAGATCACCTTCGGCAGGCGACGGTAGCTCTTGACGACCGACCAGGGGCGGGTGAGCGCATTGTCGACGGTCGTCATCTCGTCATGCAGGATCGCCGGGTTGGCCTTGTCGAGATAGATGCGTTCCTTGATCACCGCCTGGCCGTCCTCGGAGAAGGATATGCCGGTCTGGTCGAACAGGCGCGGCACCCGCAGGTTCCGCGTTTCGATCTCGAGCAGGTCGTAGCGGCCGCTGCCGGTCGTATCGATCCAGCGGCCGATGGAATAGCCCGGGAAGGTCGGCTCTTCTCCTTTCGGCCACTCGCGGCCGTCGGTGTAGATGCGCCGCGTCTCCGAAGTCATGATCTCGTAGAGAATGAAAGTCGTCTTCTCGGTGATGACGAACTCGAACGGAAACACGATGCTCATCTGAAACGGCATCCCCATCGGGATGCACTTGACGCTCGCTATGTAGAGGCCCTGCCCGCCGGCGGCCTGATCCGCCATGCTGGCTTCATGCATCTGACGATATTTGTCCTTGAGCGGAGCCTCCTGGCCGCGGCCGTCCGGCTTGCTCGGGTCGTAGCGCGGCGGGCCGCCGTCGCCGACCTTGAGCCACTGGCCCGACCAGTCCGGATATTTCGATTCATCGAAAGCGCGCGCAGACGGCGCGGCCAGGAGGCCAGCCGCGAGTGCAAGCGAGCAGATTGACGTCCGCAAAAGCATGGATAACCTCGTTGTAACTACCTCAGAAGCTTAGCAAATCAGCCAGCGGTCGTGAATGCCATGCGTCGCAGAGACGCGCGAATCCCCCCCGGCGCGGTGATTTTCCTGCTAAATTGCGCGGGAGGCGAACCGGGTCGTCCCATGCGTGTGCTCGTCATCGAGGATCACCAGCGGCTGGCGAAGCTGATCGTCGAGGGCCTGGCGGGCTTCGGAATCGGCGCCGACACGTTCTCGACCGCGGGCGACGGGCTCGCGGCGACGCGCAGCATCGCCTATGACGCGCTGGTGCTCGATCTCGGGCTGCCCGACCGCGACGGGCTCGACGTGATCACCGAACTGCGCGCCAAGGCGATGCGCCTGCCGATCCTGATCCTGACGGCGCGCGGCGGTATCGACGACCGGGTTGAGGGGCTCGACCGCGGCGCCGACGACTACCTGCCAAAGCCTTTCGCCATGAAGGAGCTGGCGGCGCGGTTGCGGGCGCTGCTGCGTCGTCCGGGCGGGCCGCTCGGGACCACGATCGAGATCGCCAACCTGTCCTTCGACACCGTCGCGCGGCAGGTCAAGGTCGACGGACGGGTCGTCGCCATCTCCCGCCGCGAGCTCGATGCGCTGGAGATTTTGGTGCGCCGCGCCGAGCAGGTGGTGCCCAAGCGCCTGCTCGAGGACACCATCTACGGGCTGGCCAACGACGTGACCGCCAACACGATCGAGGCCCTGGTGTCGCGTCTGCGGCGGCGGCTCGAGACGACCCGTGCGCAGGTGTCGATCCACACGCTGCGTGGCATTGGCTATCTGCTCAAGGAGCGGCCCCATGTCACTGGCTGAGAAGATCGTCAGGCGGCTGATGATCACAACGCTGGTCGGAACCTGCGTCGCCTATGGCTGGCTCTACGTCAAGGCGCTGCATGTCCAGACCTATCTGGAGCAGCGCGCGCTGGTGCAGCAGGCGCGCGAAATCTCCGATTTCATCGTGATCGGCAAGGACGGCAGCGTCACCCTCAATCTGCCGCCGCGCCTGTCGGAAGCCTACAACAGCGTCAAGAGCAGCTATCAGTATGCGGTGCGCGACGAAGGCGGGCGCATCGTTGCGGCCTCAGGTCGCGGCATCGGCCCGCTGCCACTGATGTTGGGCCAGCGCAGCACCTACGAGCAGGGCTCCGGCGACAGCCGGATCGTCGGGGTCGCCTTCGAGACCACGATCGGCCAGCGCGTGCTCACCACCCAGGTCGAGGAGATCGCGCCACGGATGTCATCGATCAATGCGGCGGTGTTCAACGAGTTCGTGGCCGACGGCGGCTGGCTCATCATTGTGTTCCTGCTGATCCAGCTTGCGATCAGCGCCCTCACGGTGCGTTGGGGGCTGCGGCCGCTCGCGGCCCTGTCGGCGCTCGCCGGCAGGATCAATCCGGGCAGCTCGAACATCCGCTTGCCGCAAACGGGCGTGCCGCAGGAGGTTTCGCCGCTCGTCGCCGCCGTCAACAGCGCGCTCGACCGGCTCGACGAAGGCATGCAGCAGCAGCGCGAGTTCACCGCCAACGCGGCGCATCAGTTGCGCACGCCGTTGACCGTGCTCGCCGCCAATATCGACATGATGCGCGACGGAGCGGCGGCGGCGAAGCTGCGCTATGATGTCGACCTGATGAGCCGCATCGTGACGCAGCTGCTTCTGGTGGCCCGGCTCGAAAGCCTCAACATCAGCGTCGACGACAAGGTCGAGCTCGCCGCGACCGTGCGCGAGGCGGCCGAGAATCTGGGCGCGCTCGCGATCTCGAGCCACAAGACGCTGGAGATCGACGAGCCGTCGGCGCCGGTCTTCGTGCGCGCCAACACGCACGCGGTCGCGGCCGCGGTCAGCAACCTGATCGAGAACGCCCTCAATCACAGCCCGCCGGGCGGCGCCGTCAGAATCCGCGTGACCGAGGGCCCCACGGTCGAGGTGCTCGATTCGGGCCCCGGAGTGCCATCGCATATGCGCGAAAGAATCTTCGAGCGATTCTGGCGTGGCGAGAGCACCAAGGAAGGCGCGGGCCTGGGGCTCGCGATTGTGCGGCGCATCATGCAGGCGCTGCGCGGCGAGGTGTCGGTCGGCGAAGCGCCCGGCGGGGGCGCGATGTTCTGCCTGCAGTTTCCGGCGTTTACCGCGAAGGCCTGATCCGCCTTGTGGCTGCCGGGCGGGCTTTTTTGCCGTCAGCTTGCCGTCAGCGAGGTCCACTATAAGCCACCTGATAACCTCGGAGATCAGCTGCAGGGAGCAACGTTCATGCGCGGCATGGGTTTGAGTTTCACCACAATCGCCTTGGCGCTCGGCGCCATCATCGGCCATGCGGGTCAAGCCGCGGCCGCGGACAGTTTCGAGGTCACCAGCATCAAGGCGGTCAAACCGATCCTCGTCGCCACCGCCGACGCGGTGAAGCAAGGCAATGTCGCCAAGGCCAAGGAGGCCTTCGAGGACTACGACTCTGCTTGGAACGGGATCGAGGTCTACATCAACGTCCGCAGCAAGCCGATGTACGACAAGATCGAGCTCGATCTGCAGGACCGCATCACCAAGGCGCTGAACGGGCCCAATCCGGACCTCTCCAAGATCGGCGCCGACCTCACGGAGATGATCGGCAAGTACGACGAGGCGATCGCGATGGTCTCGAGTGGGGCGCCGCTGAGCCCGCTCTACGACGATGTCGCCCGCCTGCGCATGGAGCGCGCGCATCTGCGCGAGGTGACGCCCGCCCTCAAGGCCGGCAATCTCGCCAAGGCGCGCAAGTCCTACGAGGCCTTCGATGCCGGCTGGGACCCGATCGAGGACTTGATCAAGGCGCGCTCGGAGGACGCCTATGTGGCGATCGAGAAGGGCATGATCCAGATCGAACAGGCGCTGATGCCCGAGAAGCCCGACGTGGCGGCCGTCACCACCTTGGTGCAAGGCGTGATGACCCCGTACAACAACGCGCTCGCGTTGGTGGTGAAGGAAGCGCGCGGCCAGAAGTAAGAGAAACGCCTGCCAGGGAGGGCCGACCATGGATGCGGGTCGACCGGATGCGGCGGCAGCCGTCCTCGAGCGGCTGCGGCTTTGGATCATCGCCATCATCGTGCTCGGGCTGATCGGGACGATGACGGAGCTTATTCTGTTGGAGCACGACGAGCAGGCCTTGCAGTTCGTGCCGCTGGTGCTCATGGTGCTGGGCGCGCTGACGCTTGCCTGGCACGCGGCCGCCAGGGGCACGGCAAGCCTGCGGGTCCTGGAGATCGTTATGGGGCTCTTCGTGCTGGCGGGCTTCGCCGGCATGGCGGCCCACTTCAACGGCTCGATGGAGTATCAGCTCGAGCTCAATCCGGAGCTTTCCATGGGGGAGCTCCTCGACAAGATCGTGCATGCCAAGGCCCCGCCCCTGCTCGCCCCCGGCATGATGATCCAACTGGGGCTGCTCGGTCTCGCCTATGCGTTCACCGATCCCCGCCACAGAAGGAGTGACTGAGATGTCGATGATGCACCGTGCGTTCGCGGCCATCGTTGGCCTTCTGGCGCTGTCGCTGCTGCTGGCGTCGCCTTCATTCGCTCAGGCTGGCAAGCTCGTCGACCCGAACATGGCGACCGAGAGCGATCTTACGGCGCTGCCGCACATGACGCCCGATATCGTCAAGGCCATGCTCGCCAAGCGGCCGTTCAAGACCGTGGTCGAGCTCAATCAATTCCTGCTCGATCAGAAGCTGACGGCGGATCAGGCCAAGGAGTTCTATCGCAAGGCGTTCGTGCCGATCAATTTGAATACCGGCACCAAGGCCGAGTTCCTGCTGATTCCCGGCGTCGGCCCGCGCATGTCGGGCGAGTTCGAGGAATACCGCCCGTGGAAGACCTGGGGCCAGTTCGACAAGGAGATCGGCAAATATGTGGGGCAGGCTGAGACCGACCGGCTGAAGCAATACTTCTATCTGCCGGCAAGCTGACGTTGCAAATCCGCTACGCGTTGACGTTGCCGGCAAGTTTTGCGATAGGGCATCGCTCGACGTACCAATGCCGCGGTGGGGGGCCGCATGGATCGCGCTGAGGATCGCGTTGGAGTCCGCTTTGGTAAAGTGTGCATTGCCGCCGAGGTGCGCTCAGGCGCGATCGCAGCCTTGAGCGTTGCGGTGTTGCTTGCGGCGGTTCCGGCGGCGGCCGGCGATTTGCATCCGGCGCCGGCCGACGACCTCTGGACGCGCGACAAGCTCACCGGCGACTGGGGCGGCGCCCGCAAGGCGCTCAGCGACCGCGGCATCGATATCAACCTCACCTATATCGGCGAGGCCCTGGGCACGCTCGCGGGCGGCTTCCGCCAAGGCGTAAGCTTCGAGCACCGCATCGAGCTCGACTTCGACTTCGACTTCGAGAAGCTCACGGGACTCAAGGGCGCGACCGCGCACACCTCGTTCTATGAGATCGGTCATGCCAACGGCATGCCGGCTCTCAACTATGTGGGCAGCATCGCGGACCCGAGCAACATCGAAGCGCTGCCGTCAACACGACTGTTCACGGCCTGGTATCAACAGAATTTCTACGACGACAAGGTCTCGCTGCGCATCGGTCAGATCGCGGCCGACGACGAGTTCCTGATCAGCCCGACCGCGACCAACCTGATCAACTCGACCTTCGGCTACGCCACGATCCTCGCCGCCAACCAGTTCCAGGGCGGGCCGGTCTATCCGCTGGCCACCCCGGGCATCCGCCTGCAGCTCAAGCCGACTGATGAGATCACGTTCCTGTCGGCTGTCTTTGCCGGCGCGCCGGCGGGCGAAAACTGCACGACGCTGCCGCAGATCTGCAACGACCACGGCCTGACCTTTCCCTTGAACGGCGGCGCATTGTGGATGGAAGAGGTGCAATACGGCATCAACCAGGGCAAGGACGCCAAGGGCATGCCGGCGGTCTATAAGCTCGGCGGCTGGTATGCGAGCCGCAGCTTCCCCGACCAGCACCTCGGCGTGACCACCGCCGGCCTGCCGGTCTCGCTGGCATCGCCACTGAGCGCCTTCCCACTCATGCACCAAGGCAACTGGGGCATCTATATGGTGGCCGACCAGATGGTCTGGCGCGCCCAGAAGGGACCGCAGGCCCTGAATGTGTTCACCCGCGCGGGCGTCTCGCCCTCGGACCGCAATCTGGTGGAGGCGTATATGGATGGTGGGGTCGGTCTCACCGCCCCGCTTCCGGGCCGCGACAACGACGTGCTGACCTTCGGCTTCGCCTATTCGCAAATCAGCGCCGATGCGACGGCGCTCGATCGTGACGCGCAGTTCTTCACAGGCGGGTTCTTCCCGGTGCGCGACCGGGAAGTCGTGCTGGAGCTCGACTATAGTCTGCAGGCCGCCCCCTGGTGGACTTTCCAGTTCGACCTGCAGGAGATCGTCCATCCGGGCGGCAATATCCCCAATCCTCTCAATCCGCCGCAGCCGATCCCCAACGCTTTCCTTGCGGGCGCGCGCACCACGATCAAGTTCTGACGCTGCCGACTGGTCCGGTTGCAAATCGATCGGCCGCACGACAGAATGCGGCATACGCCTAAGCAACAAGGACATTCCCGATGCGACGGCTCCTTGGCTTGATCTCATTGGTTGCGGTCTTGGCCGGCGCGAGTGGCGCCGCTACGGCCGCCGACGCCGTCAATCTCACGCAATGGACGCCGCCCGATATCAAGTCCGTCGGCGACGATGCCTTCGGCAAGCTCGTCAAATACGGCTATGCGCTGATGACCGATACCGCCAACCAGATCGGCCCGGCGGTCGCCGACGAGACCAAGCGCTATTCCGGCAACAACCTCACCTGCCAGAACTGCCACCTCAAGGCCGGCACGCAGCCCTATGCGATGCCGCTCACCGGCGTCTGGGGCCAGTTCCCGCAATATCGCGGGCGCGAGGGCGAGATCGGCACGCTGGAGGAGCGCATCAACGGCTGCATGGAGCGCAGCATGAACGGCCGCGACCTGCCGCTCGGCGGCCGCGAGATGAAGGCATTTCTGGCGTTCAGTAAGTGGGTCTCAACCGGCATCCCGGACGGCGCCAAACTCACGGGGAACGGCGCGCTCAACGTGAAGGAGCCCGGCCGCGCCGCCGATCTTGCACATGGTGAACAGGTCTATGCGCAGGTCTGCGCCGCCTGCCATGGTAAGGACGGCCAGGGGCAGCGCGCCGCGACCGGCAACGGCTATCAGTTCCCGCCGCTCTGGGGACCCGACACCTACAACAACGGCGCCGGCATGGCCCGTCTGCTCAGCGCAGCCGCCTTCATCAAACACAACATGCCGTTCGGCACCACCTACGCGTCGACGGTGCTGAGCGATGAGGACGCTTACGACGTCGCGGCCTTCATCAACAGCGCCGAGCGACCGCAGAGGGCCAATCTCGACAAGGATTTTCCCAACCGGCTACAGAAGCCGGTCGACACCGCCTACGGACCCTACGCGGATGATTTTCCCGCGGCTCAGCACAAGCTCGGGCCATTCGACCCGATTCGCGCGAAGATCAAGGAATTGGCGGCGCAAGCGGCGGCGCGGTAGCTGGGATTTGATGCGCGCGCGTCGCGCGAGGGCGCGCTCCTTCTCCCCGCTTGCGGGGAGAAGAGCGGGATGAAGGAGGCCCCTTCACCGAGCCTGAGCTCCGGTTTTTCGCGTGTGCCAGCTGCCCTCTCCCGCCGGGCGAGGAGCATCTCCCTTTATGGCTTGACGTAGTGGTAGCCCTCTTCCTGCAGCTGGACGAGGCGCACGATGCCGGCGGGCACGATGGTGGCTTCGGAAATGATCGGCACGGGCTTGCCTTCCCGCTTCTCCATGGCGTTCTTGGTGTTGTTGCAGGCCCCGAAGGCGACTTGCGGCACCACTTTGCGCAGCTCGCGGATCTCGTTCTTCACCGGTGAGGTATCGTCGCGCAGCATGTGCAGGCCCTGGCTGTAGCAGACGATCTCGACCGCGAGCTCGTCGCCGAGCTCCTTGTAGAGCTCGTTGGCGTTGCGCGTGTTGTTGAGCGCGAGCTTCATGACATCGACATCGTTCTGGTCGACATGAATGGCCAGCCGATGCAGCTTCTTCTCGCCCTCAGCAACGGCCTTGCGCGTGGCGAGCGGCGCCGCCAGCAGCCCGGCGCCGAGTATCGTGAACATCCCTCTGCGATCCATGTCGCTCTCCCTTGATTTGATCACGCCAAGGCTACCAGGAAACGCAACACGCGCCTATTCCTTCTCCGGCTTTTCCTTGTTCTCCCCCGGCAATTGCCGCACGTCCTTGATCTTGATCGCCTCCTTGACCATCGCGATGACTTGCGGCGATGCGGCGGCGATCTTGCTCACCACGTCCTGCAGCTCGGCGCCGCCGATCGGGTTGAAGTCCATGTGCGCCTCCTTGACGGCGGCAACGAAGGCCGGGTCCGCCAAAGTCTCGTCGAAGGCGCGGCGCAGCGCCTGCACACGTGCCGGCGGCACATCCGGCGCGGTCACGATCGGGCGCCCGACCGCGATGTCGCCGGAGAGGATTTCGAGCACCGCGCGCTCCTCGCCGCTCTGCCCGAGCTCGCTCCAGAGCGGCACGTCGGGCAGATCCGGCTCGCGTTTGGTGCCGGCCTGGAACAGGATGTTGACGGTGTGGTCGCGCAGCCAGTCGGGATGCGTCGATTTCATCGAGGCCCAGGAATCGCTGCCGCGCCCGTCGACCTCGCCGCGCTCGACCGCGATGTTGATGTCGCCGCCGCTCGGATAGCCGCTGACGATCCGGAATTTCGTGCCGAGCAGATTGTTGGAGACCTGCGGATAGAGCACCGAGGGCGAGGCCGCGCCGGTCGCGCCGATCGCGAGCGCCTTCGTCTTGGCCTGCTCGAGCATGGCGACACCGCTCTTCGCCGAAACGAAGAGCAGGTTGTTGACCACCACCATATTGCCGATCCAATTGAGCCTGCGCACGTCGAACTGGACACCGGGCTGGCCCAACGCCTGATCGGTTGCCGAGCCCTGGCTGATGGTGGCGATCACGGTGCCGTCGTGCGGCGCGACCTTGAAAAGCCAATTGGCGGCGCCGCGGCTCGAGGCGCCCGGCATGTTCTGCGGCACGATCGCGGGCTTGCCGGGGATGTGATCGCCGAGGAAGCGCCCGAGCATGCGGGCATAGAGGTCGTAGCCGCCGCCGGTGCCGTAGCCGATCACCAGATTGATGCGCTTGCCGCGGTAGAAATCCGCAACCTCGTCGGCGCGCGCGGGAGCGCCGGCAAGCACGGCCAGCAGGCCGGCAACGCAAAGATTCAACGCAATTCGCAAGATCGTTCTCCTTCAGGGTGAGGGTCGGAAGCCCGCCTTGTAGTAGGCGGACAGGTCGCTGCCGAGCCACTCGGTTGGAATGGTCTTGTTGCTGCCCTCCGCGATCGCTTTGCGATAGAGGATGCCGCCGGCCGCGGCAAATTGAATCGCGAGGCCGGAATTGTTCTTGTAATAGATGATCCCGGGCCGCGCGCGCGACAGCGCGGGAGGGTGCGCCTTGCCGATCAGAATATCGCCGAGCTCATACACCTCATGCCGGTGGATCACGCCCTGCGCCAGCGGGTCGAGCAGCTCGGTCTGATCATTGTCGACAACGCTTTCCCAATCATTGATGATCACCGCGTGGGCACGCGCGTAGGTGCGCGCATCGACCTCGGAACGCTTGTTGGTCACGTCCGAGTTCGCGATCGAGACGACGAGCTGGCCATCCTCGAGCCAATCGCCGTCGAACACCGGCTGCATGGCCGTCGTCGCGCAGCACACGACGTCGGCGCCCGCCACAACCGCCTTGGGCTCGGCGACCGCCACCACCTCGATCCCCTCGCGCGCCATGGCGCGGGCGAAATCCTCGCGATGCGCGGCGCTCGGGCTGAACACGTTGACGCGCGCAAGCGGCCGAACGGCCGCGATCGCCTCCAGCGCGTTGCGCGCCTGCTTGCCGGTCCCGAACAGGCCGAGCGTCGCGGCCGCGGGCGGCGCCAGGAGGTCGACCGCGACCGCGGTCGTGGCGCCGACGCGCAGGCCTGAGAGCAGGAACTCGTGCAACAAAGCCAGCGGCTCGGCGGTCTCGATGCTGTAGAGGATGACGATGCCCCAGTTGAAAGCCTGCGGGTTCTCGTAGAGCCTGCGGTCGTTGCCGGGGCCGGCGGGCCGCATGATCTGCGAGCCGGCGCGCACGCAGGCAATGCCGGCGGAGGGCACCGCGCCGACATGCACATTGGCGAGGTATTTGCGGGCCGGATCGGGATGCTGCGCGAGATAACGCATGCGCGGACGGTTGACCGCAGTGCCATTGGCGAAGTCGCTGAAGGCCGTGCGCATCGCTGCAATGCAATCCGACATTGGCAGCAGACGGCGCACGTCTTCATCGGTAATAATGATGGTCACTCGCGATCTCCCACTTGGCAGCCGCGCCCCATAAACGCTGGCGCAGACGTGCCAATGCACCCACTGTTGTATGGACGCAAGGTTGTCGAGGTGCTATGGCGCGCCATTCGAATCCGCAGGGAGCATTTTCCATGATTAGCCGACGGTCTCTTCTCTGGCTTGCCGGCGCTACCTCCGCCGCGCTGCCCTTCGCGACGGCCTTTGCGGCCGAGGAACAACCCTTCACCCGGCAAGCGTTCCAGGAGGCGCAGAGCAAGGGCCAATCGATCCTGGTCGAGATCCACGCCTCCTGGTGCCCGACCTGCGCGGCGCAGAAGCCCATCCTGGCGAAGCTCTTTGCCGATCCGCGGTTCAAGAACCTTGCGGTCTTCCGCGTCGATTTCGACGCCCAGAAGGACGAGGTCCGCAACTTCAAGGCGCGCGTGCAGTCGACGCTCATAACCTTCAAGGGCAAGGAAGAGATCGCCCGCTCGGTCGGCGACACCCACCCGGAGTCCATCGCGGACCTGCTCGCATTGGCGCTCTAAGGAATGCTCCTGACGCTTGGCGTCGCCTATCTGGCCGGCGCGCTGTCGACGCTGTCACCTTGCGTACTGCCGCTCCTTCCGATCGTCCTCGGCGCTGCGGCATCCGCACACCGCTGGGGAGCGCTGGCCTTGGCGTTGGGGCTTTCCGGAGCGTTCGTGATCGTCGGCCTGTTCGTGGCGACGATCGGATTTTCAATCGCTCTCGACGGGGATGCGTTTCGCGCGTTTGCGGCCGTCCTGATGATCCTCATCGGCGCCGTGTTGGTCTTGCCGGTGCTTGCCGGCCGCTTTGCCCTTGCCGCGCAACCTGTAAGCCGGTGGGCCGAGGCGCGGCTCGCAGATTTCTCCGGCCTTGCGGGTCAGTTCTGGATCGGCGCGCTGCTTGGGATGGTTTGGTCGCCCTGCGTCGGGCCGAGCTTGGGCGCCGCCTCCTTGTTGGCGAGCGAAGCCAAGGACCTGCCGCAGGTCGCCGCCACCATGCTGCTGTTCGGATTGGGCGCGGCCTCACCGCTGCTCGCGGTCGGCCTGCTTTCGCGCGAGGCGATGCTGCGGGCGCGCGATCGTCTCTTGTCGGCGGGGCGCGGCCTCAAGGCAGCATTAGGAATCGCCTTCGTGCTGGTCGGGGCGTCGATCCTGAGCGGGCTCGATAAAGAGATCGAAACGGCATTGGTCGAGCGCTCCCCGGCCTGGCTCACCGCGCTGACGACGCGGTTTTGAGCGCCCTCCACGCCGTCCGCCCGGCAATTGACAGAGGTCGCGCCGAGGCGGCAAAGTTAGCCCCTATTCGCGCGTAGTGCAGCCGTCACGATAGACGGCGCATGGTTAATCAGAGGGAGGAAGGACAATGAATCGACGAAACATGCTGGGGATTGCGGCGATCGCGACGGCGCTCATGCTGCCACTCTCCAGCCAGGCCCAACAGCCGGCTCCCGCCGCTCCGCAGCCGAAGGGCCCACCGCCGGCGGCCGCTCCGGCCGCCCCACCCAAGCCCATGAAGGAGGCGATCGTCGGCAGCTGGTCGCTTCTCATCGACGATGCAGTCAAGGCGGACGGCACGCATCAGCCGAACTTCGGCCCCAACCCCGAGGGGATCGCCATCTTCAGCGCCGATGGACACTTTGCCGTGACGATCACGCGCGTCGGCCGTCCCAAGTTCGCCTCCAACAGCCGCGCCACCGGGACCGCGGAGGAGAACAAGGCCGCAATGGCAGGGGCGAATGCGTTCTTCGGCACCTATTCGATCGACGAGCCGAGCAAGACCCTTACCATGCGCATCTCCGGCGCGACCTATCCGAACCTGGAAGGCACGACGCAAAAGCGCACCATCACCTCGCTGACCGCGGGCGATGAGCTGACCTGGACCAATCCCGCGACCAAGGGCGAGGTCGCCTGGAAGTGGAACAAGGCCGGGTCCTAGAGCTACGCCCCTTCGATCCTTGAGAAATCCGCGACCGCCCGCGTGGCGGCGCGGATTTCGTTGAGCAGCTTCAGCCGGTTCTCGCGCAGCCGCTTGTCCTCCACATTGACGGTGACCTTCTCGAAAAAGGCATCGACGTGGGGCCGCAGCTTCGCCATCGCCGACATGGCGGCGGCGAAATTTTCGCGCGCGACGGCGGCGCCCGCTTCGGCTCGCGCCGCGTCGATGGCCTTGGCGAGCGCCGATTCCTCGTCCTGCCGATAGGACTGCGGGTCGGGCTTGCCCACATATTCGCGCGCGTCCTTCTTTTCCTCGATGCGGATGATGTTGGCGGCGCGCTTGTAGCCGGCGAGCAGATTCTTGCCGTCGTCGGTATCGAGGAATTTTGCCAGCGCCTCGACCCGGCGCACGATCAGCACAAGATCATCCTGGCCTTCGAGCGCGAACACGGCATCGACGAGATCATGCCGCGCGCCCTGGTCGCGCAGCTGGACCTTCAGGCGATCGGCGAAGAAGGCAAGCAATTCGTCCGGCACCGGCCGGCTTTCAACCAACATCACATTGGTGGCAAGCAGTCCATTCTTGATCGCGTACTTAATCGTCGGGACGAGCCGCCATCGTACCCCATTTTCAAGCACGATCCTGATCACACCGAGCGCCGCCCTTCGCAACGCGTAGGGGTCTTTTGAGCCGGTTGGCCTCTCATTGATCGCCCAGAAAGCAACCAGCGTATCGAGCTTGTCCGCTAGCGCGACCGCCACCGACACCTTGTCCGCCGGCACTAGATCATCCGGGCCCTTCGGCTTGTAATGGTCCTCGCAGGCATGGGCGATTGCCTCGTCCTCACCTTGCGCCTCGGCGTAGTACTTGCCCATCAGGCCCTGCAGCTCTGGGAAATCGCCGACGACCTCGGTCAACAGGTCGGCCTTGCAGAGCCGTGCTGCACGCTCAGTCTTCGCAATGTCGGCGTCGATCAGCTCGGCAATGTGCCGGGCCAATATCTCGATCCGCGCGATGCGCTGCGCCTGCGTGCCAAGCTTCTCGTGGAAGATGATGTGCTCGAACTTCGGCAATCGCTCCTCGAGCTTGGTCTTTAAATCAGTCTCGTAGAAGAATTTGGCATCCGAGAGCCGCGCCCGGATGACGCGCTCGTTGCCGGCGATGATGGCGGTGCCGCCGTCGGTCGCCTCCGTGTTAGCGACCAGGATGAACTTGTTGACGAGCTTGGCGCTCTGCGGATCGCGCAGCACGAAGCATTTCTGGTTGACGCGGACGGTGGTGCGGATCACCTCGGGCGGGATCGAGAGGAAGGCCGCATCGAAGCAACCCATCAGCACTACCGGCCATTCGGTGAGGCCCGCGACCTCGGCGAGCAGTGCCGCATCCTCCACCAGCTCGTAGCCTTGCGCGAAGGCGAGGTTCTTGGCGTCTGCGAGAATCATGTCGGCCCGGCGCTGCGGGTCGAGCACGACCTTGGCCTTCTCGAGCTTGGCCACATAGTCGTCGAAGCGCTTGACCGCGAAGGGCGCCGGGGCGAGGAACCGGTGGCCGCGTGTCTTATTGCCCGCCTCGACCCCCTCGATCGCGAATTTGACGATGTCCGGCTCCTCGGTCTCCGGCCCGAAGGTCGCGACGATCGAGTGCAGCGGCCGCACCCAGGTGTGCGTGCCCGACCCCCAGCGCATGGACTTCGGCCACGGGAACGACTTGATCACCTGCGGCACGATCTCGCCGATCACCTCGATGGCGCCGCGGCCCTTCTTCTCGATCACGGCCACGTAGAAGTCGCCCTTCTTGGCGTCCTTCTCGACCTTGGCCTGATCGATCGAGGCAAGCCCGGTGGCCTTGAGGAACCCCTTGATGGCCCCCTCGGGCGAGCCGACACGCGGGCCCTTCTTCTCCTCCTTGAGATCCGCCTGCCGCGCCGGCACGCCCTGCACCGCGAGCGCGAGCCGCCGCGGCGTGGCGAACGCCTTGGCGGCCTCGTACACGAGCCCGGCCTCGACCAGGCGATCGGTGACGAGCCTTTTCAAATCCTCCGCGGCCCGCGCCTGCATGCGGGCGGGAATTTCCTCGGAGAAGAGTTCTAGCAGCAAATCAGGCATCTGAATTCCCGAGGCGCTACGCTCGCGCGGCAGACGAGTCCTCTCCCCTGGTGGGGAGGGGATGGGGGTGGGGGTAGAAGGGCTGGCTCCGCGAGGCTGGCTCTGCGAGCGGCCGCAGCGGCGCCACCAGTAGGTCTCGCCGGGCGACGAGCTCCACCAGCACCGGCTCGCGGCCGCCGATCTTCGGTTCGCTGCTCATCAGCCCCCTCCTCCCGCTTCGGTCGCGAGCCAGGCCTCGCCGCACGCCTTGGCGAGCTCCCGCACGCGCAGAATGTAGCTCTGCCGCTCGGTCACCGAAATCACCCCCCGCGCATCGAGCAGGTTGAACACATGGCTCGCCTTGATGCACTGATCGTAAGCGGGCAGCGCCAGGAGATGCACGCGGGTATTACCGCGCGTCTCCCAGCCGGCCGCCAGATATTTGCGGCACGCCGCCTCCGCCATCTTGAACTGCTCGAACAACATGTCGGTGTCGGCGACCTCGAAATTGTGCCGCGAATATTCCTTCTCGGCCTGCAGGAACACATCGCCATAAGTCACGCGCCGCGCGTCGGTGCGGCCGTTGAAGTTGAGATCGAACACGCGGTCGACACCCTGCACATACATGGCGAGGCGTTCGAGCCCATAGGTGAGCTCGCCCGAGACCGGCGCACACTCGATGCCGGCCACCTGCTGGAAATAGGTGAATTGCGACACCTCCATGCCGTCGCACCAGCACTCCCAACCGAGCCCCCAGGCGCCGAGAGTGGGGCTTTCCCAATCGTCCTCGACGAAGCGGATATCGTGCAGCTTGGCGTCAATGCCGATCGCGGCGAGCGAGCCGAGGTAGAGATCCTGGATGTCGTCGGGCGAAGGCTTGAGGATCACCTGGAACTGATAATAGTGCTGGAGACGGTTGGGGTTCTCGCCGTAGCGACCGTCCTTGGGCCGGCGTGAGGGCTGCACGTAGGCGGCGTTCCAAGGCCGGGGGCCGAGCGCGCGCAACGTGGTGGCGGGATGGAACGTGCCGGCGCCGACCTCCATGTCGTAGGGCTGCAAAATGACGCAGCCCCAGTCGGCCCAGTAGCGCTGCAGCGCGAGGATCAGCCCCTGAAACGAGCGCGAAGGGGCGAGCGAGTCATGTTTGTCCATATCGTT
>Ga0126381_100000854_pt1 | contig 33087 bp, 41 predicted proteins | sample PanSoiMetPlot_28_FD_96465 | JGI IMG/M metagenome (GOLD analysis project Ga0126381, IMG submission 96465) | Tropical forest soil microbial communities from Panama - MetaG Plot_28 | ecosystem: Environmental > Terrestrial > Soil > Tropical forest > Bulk soil | place: Panama | collected 2016-02-17 | reverse complement strand
TGCAATGCAAGGCGTCTTTCATGAGCTCGGACTCGCCGCTTGAACATCGACAATTTTTTTGTCGGGCTTCACCCTGAAGCGCCTAAAGGCCAAGGGCCATCCGATCGGCCAGACATTAGCGCACGCCTTTGGCGATGCAAACGCGTTCTGGTATCCGTATCTCTGGTCGTGGGGCGGCAAGGAGGTCGAAGCTGACGGCAAGACGGTCGTATTGAACAGCCCCGGGACCATCGAATCCGTCAAGTTCGCGGTCGGGTTCTGGAAGGGCGCCTGCGACGATGGCGGCTTTGCGTGGGACGATTCAGGCAACAACCGAGCCTTCCTTTCCGGCACGATCAGCGCCACCAACAACGGCGCCTCGATCTATGTCGAAGCCAAGAAGAAGCCCGACGCCTATAAGACCGAAGACGGCAAGCCGCTCAAGGACGACATCTTCCACGCCCCGCTCCCAAAGGGGCCTGCCGGCCAGTTTAGCTGGCATGTGCCGCAGGCCGACATGGTCATGGGCTATGGCAAGAACCAGAAGGCCGCGAAGGACTTTCTGCGCTGGTTCCATACCGAGAAAATTTACGAGCAATGGTGGGTCACGCAGCAAGGCTTCTCGGTTGGCCCCACCAAGATATGGGAGAACCACAAGCTGTGGCAGGAAGACCCGATCATGCTGCCATTCCGTACCGCGGCCGAAAGCGGGCACTTTGCCGGCTATGCCGGGCCGGCCAACCGCAAAGCGGCCGAGGTTATCTCTAAATACATCATTTCCGACATGTACGCGAAGGCGGTGCAGGGCACTGCGCCCGAAGACGCAGTCAAATGGGCGCACGGTGAACTCGTAAAGATCTACGCCTAGACCGCTTCGTTCGCACGCTTGGAGCCGCCGGTACAAACCCCCCGGTTTTTCAACGCCACTGTCGGGATTGGTAACAAGCGCGGTCGAGAAATGTGGGAGCAGAGCAGCATCGCAATCGGTAGATTGCGGGCCGGCTCGCCAAATTCGGCAGCCGCTCTGCGGCGTGGAAGCGGGGGTAGCTGGGTTGTGGCCGTTTGTTAAAATCGAGAGCGCCGCGGATGGATCTGATTGTGCGCAATGCGCGGCTCGTGACCAACCTTGCGGCAGGACCGGTAGACATCGGGATTGCGGGCGGGACGATCGCCGCCATCGAGAAGGGCTTGGCGGCCGAGGCTGAAGTCTACGATGCCGGTGGGCGGCTCGCCTGCGCCGGGTTGATCGAGACGCATATCCATCTCGACAAATCTCGAATCCTCGACCGTGCGCCCCCCGAGACCGTGCGCAAAATAAATCCGATGAAGCAGGTCGCGGCGCTGAAGCCGGGATTTACCGTCGAGGACGTGCGTGCGAGGGCCGAGCGCACGCTCACCGAATGCATACTTAATGGCGCGACACGGATGCGCACCCAGGTCGAGGTCGACCCTGCGATCGGGTTGCGCGGCTTCCAAGCAGTGCGATCGGTGTCTGCCGAGTACCGGTGGGCCATCGATGTCGAGATCTGCGTCTTTCCGCAGGACGGGCTGACCAATTATCCCGGCACCGACGAGTTGTTGGTCGAAGCGCTGAAGCGCGGCGCCCGGGCATCGGCGGCGCCCCGCGTTACGACACCGACCATGCAGGTCAGATCCGGCGCATTTTCGAGCTCGCGCGAGAGTTCGACGTCGATATCGACATTCACCTCGATGTCGGCGACACCCCCGAGGCGATGGACATCCACCTCGTTTGCGAATTGACGGAGGAATACGGTCGCGGTGGGCGGGTCGTCGTCGGTCATATGGCCAAACTTTCGACGATGCCGCCGACCGAAGTCGCGGCTTTGGCTCGCCGCCTTGCCGATATCGGTATCGCGGTCACCATCCTGCCATTGACCGATCTTTTCGTGATGGGCCGTGATCAGGACCACAATGTCCGCCGCGGGGTGGCCGACGCCAATTTTCTCGTCGAGCATGGCGTCAATTGCTCTCTCGACCAACAACGTTCTCAACCCGGTGACACCTTATGGGGGATTGCTCGCTGATCCGGATGGCAAACCTGCATGCCAACGTGCTGCAAATCGGCCAACCGGCGCGGCTGCGCGAAATATTCGCGATGCTGACCGAGCGGTCGGCACGGCTCCTCAACCTAAAGGACTACGGGATTGCCATCGGCAAGCCGGCCGATATCGTCGTCATCGATGCCGGCTCGCCGGAGCAAGCAGTGGCGGAAATCCGCCAGCCGCTCGCGGTCTTCAAGCGCGGGCGGCGAACGGTCAAGCGGGAGCCGGCAAAACTCGTGAGGCCGGTCTAGCGATCTTTTCCGCCTAATTCCCTCCGATGCTCACCTCGTTTATGGCGCCGCAGCAAGGGCACTCCGTCTCGACAGCTGCGATTCGCTGCCCCGACCCCATTTTCGCGGCAACGACGAAGTCGCAAACGCCGCAGACGTAGTCGGTGTCGCCGGTGCCCGTAAAGAGCGGCCCGGCTCCCGATGGCGCAGTCCAGGGTGGCGGTGAAATCGCGTCGCGGATGACTTTCAACTTGATCTGCGGCATTTCTGGTAGATCACCAAGTTCTGTAAACCATTACGACCATAGCATTTCTGTGCCGCGCTGTATGCTTCAAGCACGGCTCGGCGCCGAACTGGAGGGAAGGGGGAAGTCATGAATGGAGCGCTCTTGGCGTTCGCTGTCTTGGCGTTCGAAAGCTGCGCTTCCCTTACGGCGTCGCACGAGTTGACGAAATGCGTCGCCGGCCAGCAGGTCACAGACAAGGAAGGCAAGACCGGGGTGATCGTCACCAACGATAACAAGCTTTGCCAAGTAAAATACACTGACGGTCAGATTTATAGTTGGATATTCTGGAACCTTCGTCCCGCGGCGGAGACTGCCAAAGCCGGGCTGGCGAACCCGGATGCGAAGGCGCGCGAGATTACCAGCACACCGCCGCCGACAAACGGCTCTGAGCCCTTGACCGTTCTCCGACCGACGTCCAATCACACACTGGTGTACCGCGCCGACCGGCGCGGCCATTTCAGCATGACAGCTACAGTCAACGGCGCACCAATTCGCCTCGTCGTCGATACCGGGGCGAGCCTTGTCGCCCTCACCCTCGACGATGCCAGCGCAGCCGGCATCGGACGCGGCGAGCTGGTCTTCAACCAAAGCACGCAGACCGCCAATGGCCGAACTCGCTTTGCTCCGGTCACGCTCCGCGAGATCCGCATCGAGCAGCTCTCGATCGAAAACGTCCCGGCTGCAGTGATCGAAAATCTCGACCAGTCGCTGCTCGGAATGAGCTTCTTAAGGCGCCTGAAAAGTTTCGAGATACGAGAAAGTGCGCTGACGATCAGCTGGTAGCGCTTGCGCCCGCAGGCGCTGTAGGCGACAGCGTCTCGGGCAAGGGTTTCCCCCTGGTCTCCGGAAGAAACGGCGTCGCTACGACGCCGAGAATAAAGAACAGGCCGACTAGCGTTGCTGCAGGGCCGTAGCCGCCGAGCCCGACTATCAATGTGCCGGCGCTCAGCGGACCGACACAGGAGATCCAGCGCGGCGCGTTGAAGCAGAAGGCGACAGCGATGCCGCGCATGCGCGTCGGAAAAAGCTCCGGCAGCCACAGCGGCCCGCAGGCCCAGATTCGCAGCTAGTCCGATGCGGCCCCGGTCGACGGCGCGGAGAGTGTTTGCCACAGCGCGTGTGGCAGCGGCTTGCCGTTGGTTTCCGGCATGAACAGCGCGACCACCGGCCCGAGCAAGAAGAACAGACCAATGATCGTCGCCGCTGGTCCGAACCCGCCGAGGCTAACAATCAGCGTGCCCGCGATCAGCGGACCGATCCAGGAGATGAAGCGCGGCCCGTTGAAGCAGAACGCGATCGCGGTGCCGCGCATGCGCGTCGGGAACAATTCAGGCAGCCAGATCGGCGCCCACGCCCAGATGCCGATCGAAAAGAAGCCGAAGACGGCGACGCAAACCAGCAGGACGGTCAGGTTCGGCGCCCACAGATAGACCACCGGCGTCAGCACCAGGGATGCCAGGTAGAACAGCATCACCGCCGCCTTGCGGCCGAACCGATCGGCAAAGAACCCGAGCGAAATAAAGCCGAATACGCCGGCGCCGGCCGACAACAGACCCGCCCAGGCCGACAAGGTCGGAGCCGAGAAGCCGGCCTTGGCGGCGACCGAGCCGACATAGGTCGGGATGAAGGTCGCCACCCCCCAGAACGCGAAGGTCACCGACAGCATCATCAGAAAGGCGCCGATCAGCCGCCAGCGGACCGAGCGCTCAGTGAACAGATCGACGATGGTGGACCGGGTCAGCTGTGCGTCGACGCCCTCGAGCTGGGCGCCGCTCTGCTGCTGCGCGTGGGCGAAGCGTCGGCGCTCATTGGCCTCTTCCCAACGCGGCGATTCCGGAATGTTGCGGCGGATCCACAACACGATCAGCGCCGGCAGCACTCCGATCAGATAGAGCCAGCGCCAGGCGTTAGGGCCCATATCGCCAATACCGAGCCAAACCAGAGAGGCGATGACGCTGCCGATCCCGGCGCCCATCTGCAACAGGCCGCCGCCCTTGCCGCGCGCATGGTCGGGCCACATTTCCGAGACGATCGACGCGCCGGTCGCCCATTCCGAGCCGATCCCGACGCCGACGAGAAAGCGCAATACGAGGAACGACGGCCAATCCCACGCAAGGGCGCTGAGCCCGGTGGTCAAGGAATAGGCGAGGATCGCCAGCATCATCGTGCGCTTGCGCCCGATGTAATCGGCGATGATGCCGCCTATCACGCCGCCGGTCGCCCAGCCCGCTACCGTGCCCGCCAGGATGTAGCCGGCGTATTTGGGAATAGCAGCGTATTGCGAAGGGTCGAGCAGCTGATGCAGCGCGAAGCCGACGGTCAGGAAGATCGCGTAGATCTCGAACCCGTCGAAGAGCCAGCCGAGGTTCGAGGCGACGAGCACCCTCCATTGCTGTCGATTGAGCGAACGGTACCAAGGTAGCGACACGTTGACGGCGTCGACGTCCATTCCATGAGCCTCCAAGGTTCGAGATGACCCCGTCCGCGGGCGCAGCGGGGCACGTTTTTTCGACTGCGAGTATACTCTGGCGCCGGCGAGTTACAACGTCCCTACGGGCCGAAATTGCAGCTAGCGCGAGGTGGGATGGTGATTATCCAGCGCGAGCGGCCGGTTAACCGTCAGCGCTCGCCGATCGCCGCCGGGCCCAAGATTCCTGCCGAGAACGCGGTGTCGCTCGCTGATAATTTCTGCCAGAAAGAGCAAAACAGGAAAATCGCAATCTAATCCCGAGCGTAACGCTTGCTGCGTCTCAAATCATCGCTGCGCCGATCCGACCCTCTCTGCCGTCGCCTCGCGCATTCCGAGCGGTCCGGCCCAGCATCAGCGCTCAATGATGATGTCGACCCGGCGGTTGTAGACCGATGGATCACTCGACCCGGTCTGCCCTATCGGCTCTTGCCGGATCATCGTTCGCGCTACGCCGTCCTCCTCCAGCTGGTCGGTGACGATGGAACTGCGCGTCTGTGCGAGATATTTGTTCGTCTCCGGTTTTCCGGTGGCGCTTGCCCGCGCTTGGACGACGATCGTCTTCGCCCCCGCTTCCCGCGCCCGCTTCACGGCATCGGCGATCGTAGCTTTTGCCTCGTTCGATAGATTCGCGCTGAATTCGTCAAAATACACGAGGAAACGAGGGATCTCGGCGGTCGTGGTGTTTGTTGGCGCCTGCGCGTTGGCTGCAGTGCTGCCTGCCAAGGCTCCCAATAAAACCACCAATCGGTAGAAATTTGAGATTCCATAAGTCACGATGTTACTCCGTCCCAGCCAGCTCAACTCCACCCCCCAATAAGATTTATTCACCTGACCGGAAGCATTGCGAACGATCATCTCTGGTACCACGCTGCGCAGAACAGGGCAAGTTGCGTCGCGTCACGCCGCGATGCTCAGCGGCGACCCGCTGCAATGTCGTCGTCGGGTATATTTGCCTCGTCCATCCACGACAACAGCAATGTGTATGCCACAGCCAGCACCACGGGGCCGAGGAAGATTCCCACCAGACCAAAGGCAATGAGGCCGCCAATCACCCCGGCGAGCAGGAGAACCAAAGGCAGGTGGGCGCCCCTACGGATCAGCAATGGACGCACCACGCTATCCACTGTGCTGAGCAGCACGCTCCAGACGACAAGGACGGTGCCCCAGAACGATTCACCGCTCCAATAGAGCCAGATCACCGCCGGCACGAGCACCGGCAATGGTCCGAGCTGCGCGATGCAGAGCATGAACATCACGGCGGTCAGCACCGCAGCGAACGGTACGCCCGCCAAAGCCAGACCAAGGCCGCCCAGCACCGATTGCCCCACCGCAGTCACGACGACGCCCAAAGCGACGCTGCGGATCGCTTGACCCGCCAGGCGGACCGATTGTTCACCCCGCTCGCCGGCGAGCCGGCGACCGAAGCGGCGGGCGAGGCTGGCAGCGTGCTCACCCCTTCCATAAAGGATCACAGCAATAATGACCGTCAGCACGAATTGCACGAATAGGACCCCAAAGCCGCCCAACGCGCTGACGAACCACGCCGCGGCGCCGCCCGCATATGGCGCCGCCTTTGCCATCAACGGCTCGATGCCGCTGCTCGTGGCGGTTGCCCAAAGCGAGGCGGCCCGCTCGCCAAAGAACGGCAGACCGGCCAGCCAATGAGGGGGCGGCGGCAGCTCAAAGGATGCCAAGGAGGTGACCCAGCCGGCGATGCGATCGAAATGTTGTGTGATCGTTGCAATCGCCAGCCAGAACGGCAGGACAAAAATCACCAACAGGGCGAAGGTCATCACCGCAACCGCCAGCCCGCGCTTGCGCCACAGTCGCAGCTCGACATGCCGCATGATGGGCCATGTCGCAACCACCAGTGTCGTCGCCCAAATGACCGCCGGCAGAAATGGCCACAAGATCCAAAACGAGGTGGCGATGAGGCCGCCGACGAAGAGGACCGCAAGAGTGGTACGGGTAAGCTCCGAGGGCGGTTCCATACCGCGGCCGGGGCCGGCCTCCCCTCGGCGCAGTCAGATCAGGCGCGCACCATCAGCTGCAGGCGATGTCCGTCAGGATCGCTGAAGTAGATGCACCGATCGTCGCCGGGACGGCCGCTCACCGGGACTCCGCGCTTCTCCAACTCGGCCTTCAAAGTCTCATAGCTTCCCGTCGCGACGTTGAACGCCAGATGGTTGAGGTCTTGTCCCGCAACCAAGGGTTCGTTGCCGGGTTTCTGGAAGAGAGCAACCCCCTGCTCCCCGGCATGCAAAAAGACCTGCCCCTCGTCTTCCCGGTATACGGTCATGCCGAGTATTTCGGTGTAAAATTTCTTCGAGCACCCCAAGTCATTCACGTGGAGCACGACGTGATCCACCCCACTCGCCTCGATCATTGGTCGCTCCCCAGTCTGTCGTTGTCCCAAATACAGATGCAGCGAATCCGGTCAGGGGTAACCGGCCCAGCCGGCCCATTGTCTTTCCGCTGCCTCCGCAATGCCTATCAAAGCCGCTGCAGACAACCAATTGCCGTCCCGATGCGAAGCAGAAGCTCGCAGGTGAAGCTGCCAGATTACCCCAATGCCCTGTCGCGCGAGCAGCCGCCTTGCGATGGTTTCGACCAATGTCGGCTGTGTCATCCAGCGGCCCACCTTCTGCGCGCTGTTGGATCAGATGGTGCCCCGAGTCGGATTTGAACCAACGACCTACCGCTTACGAAGCGGGTGCTCTACCGCTGAGCTACCGGGGCTACGCGGCGGTTGGCGTCCGTCGCCTACCGGGACGAGTACTTAGCGTCTATTTCCGGCCGAGCCAAGCCGATTCTCGGGTGTTCATCCCCTGGTCAAGACATTAGCCCAGGTTTCCGGCAGAGCGCGCACTGTAATGGTGCGGTAAGCTGATGGGACTAATTCTGGGACAAAAGGCACCTTCTCATCCGCTCGCCGGTTCTTCGGCTCGCAGCAGTTCCCGGCGAACGGCACCGGAGGGTTCTGCCGCGATCGGCAGGGCGTTGGTGGCGGCAGCCCAAGCGGGTGTTCGCCACGCCAGCGCATCAAAACTCCCGCAGTGCGGACAGACGGATCGCCATTCGAGGCTTTCTCCTCCGCAGCTTGCGCAGACATAGCGTGGGTCGGGCGTTGCGTTGACGGCGCGGTCGAGCCATTCGCGCGATTCCGTGCCGACGCCATGTTCCAGTTCCTCGAGGCGCGCCATAAGCAGGCACACGCGGGGTGTCGGGCAAGCTAAACCAGCCTCGATATCAGTTCCGGAAAGCTGAAAGGACGAGCGACCGGGACCGGCCGCTCTGGCGGGGAGGGGCGGCGTCGGCGAGGCCAGCGCCCGATCGAGGTGTCGGCGCGCTTCGCCCCACAGCTGCGCGTCGAGCGCCGCTTCCGACACGGCGAGATGACTTTCCCGCGCCTGGGGGTTCTGCGCCCCCAGCCGCTCGAAACTCCTGAACTTCTCGAGGGGTAGCACGCCGTCATGGATCGCACCGTAGACCTGCGCGAGATCGGGATGGGGAATTGTCCGCCAAGCGCTTTCGATCGCCTTCACCGCCGGTGCCTTCCGCCCGTTCTGGAGCAAAATTCGGGCGTGGTGGGCAGCCGGGGCCGCTAGGTCCGGAGTCAGCGCCTGGGCCTGCCCGGCCAGACTTAGGGCGCGCGACCGATCGCCGCTCGCCAGGGCGGCGAGGCTGAGCTCGTAGAGAATCACGCCGCGATGATGACGGGCGCGGTCGCGCGGAATGATCCGGCGCTTCTCCGCTTGTGCCAGTGTTTTTTGCGCCGCCTCCCAGCGTCCTGCGCGTGCCTCGAGGTCAAAAAGGCTCTCAACCACCCAGGCCGTACTAGGGCGCAAGGTGGCGGCGCGTTCCGTCAGCCGTAACGCCGTTCCCCGGTCGCCAGCGCGGACGGCCTGATTGAGGAGCCCGCGGAGCCCAAGGAATTCTGTCTCGGGACGGTCCAGCATCGCCGTGAAATATTTCTTGGCCGCCGTTTCGTCGCCGGAGAGCTGAGCTGCTTGGGCCGACAAGAGCAGGGTCAAAGGCGGGTCGGCAAGCAGCGCATCGGCCCGGCGAGCGCCGCGCTGCGCCTCATGGGGATCGCCCGCGGCAACCGCGACCATGCCTTGCGTCAGGGCGCGGTAACCAGCGCGCCGGCGGCGCTCGCGCCGACGCCGCAGAAAAGCGCGCGGGCCGCCGAGGACCCGCGACACGAGCCAGAATAGCAAGGCAATTGCCAGGCCCGTGAGCACCACGGCGGCGGCGAGCACCCCAACCGAGGTGTCCAGCTGCCAGCCCTGCCAAACAATCTCCACCTGCCCGGGCCGATCGGCGAAGAAAAGGGCGGCGGTGATCAACCCGACAACCACCAGGAGACCGAAAAGGCCGCGGATCACGAGCGTGTTCTCGGCTTCTCCGGCTCTCCCGGAAGCTTGGCAGGGGGCGCACCCGAAACAGCCGGGGCGCTGCCAAGGCGCGCGGTCAACAGTGATCGAAGACGGTCGAGCGCGGCTTCGACGTTGAGCCGTTCACCCGCCATCTGCAGCCACGGCCGAGCCGACTCGGCATTCGTCTCGGTGAGCGGGCGGAGCGCCGCCACCGCGCCCGCCAGATCCCCGCCGGCGAGCGCGGCCTGCGCGGCGCTCACCGCGGCCTGCGGCCCGGTTCGAGATGAGGCATCGATCCGGCGGATCGTCACGAGGCCGCGCAGACGGGCGAGGGTCTGCGTTCCCCAATCGGCCTCGCCGGCTGGTTCGCTCGTTACCGCTACGTTGCCGCCCAGCTCCGCTAACCGTTTCGCGAGTGCTGCACGGGATGCCACTCCGTTTCGAGCGGCTTCAGCGAGCGGCTGGGCTGCGGCGGCGAGTTCGGGATCCTGGGCAAGCCTCACGAACGCATCGAACTCGGCCGGGAACGGTCGGCCCTGATCGATCGCCTCGCGCATCTGGGCCAGCAACAGCGCCAACATCCCATCTGCGCGAAGTTCGGTCCTGCTTTGCGACATCACCTCTCTCTCGATTGCCGCCACTCGATCCGAGAGATCCGCGTCGGACTTATCAAGCTTGGCCAGTTGCTGTTCCACGTCCCTCGAAGCGGCCGTTTCGCGCGTTATGCGCGATTCAGATTGGGTTTCGAGGGCAGTGAGCCGCTGCCCGAGTTGCTGCACTTCCGCCCGGATCGCGCTTTCGATCCGAGGATCAGATTTGGCGGAAGCTTCGAGGTTGTCCACGCGACGCGCAAGTCCGCTCAATGCGGCGCTGATCGAGCCGATTTCGGGGCTGGAGGACGTTGGGGGCTTTTCTAAATCGGCCAGCCGGGTGTCGAGCGTGGTCTCGAGCTGGTCGACACGATGCGCCAACGCGCTCATCGCCGGTCTGACCGCTTCGACATCCTTGTCTGGAGGAGCGGGGCGCGCCTCGACCGCCGCTACCCGGGCGGCGAGCGCCGCGTATTCGTCTTGGTTCTTGCTCCAGGGGAGAAGCGGCTCGACCTGGGGCGCCCAGAGGGGAGAAAGCGCGATGCCGGCAAGGATCAGGATTACCAGACCCGCAAGCCACAGGGCTACGCGGCCATGTCCCCGTAGGGTTTCCGGGGGAGTTCCACCGGGAGATCCCTGGGGCGGTGGCGGTTCTACCGTCGGCGTCGAGTTCGGCTCGGCGGGCTCCGCGCTACCCCCCGCCAGTCTCTGCTCATTCTCGCGTTCTGACATCCCTGCGCAAGTCCTAGTCGATTTCACGCCATTCACGCAGAATGCGATCGAGCGCTTCGAGCAGAGCCGGCTGATTTGGCCGCTCGGCTATCCGTCTGTCACGCCACGGCAGGCCGGTGAGAGCAACGTCCGCAGCCGCGCTGATCGACAGCGCGGTAACCTTCGTGCAGCACTCGGCGACCTCGGCAATTCCGGCAAGCCTAGCAAAAATCGCCGCGGTGCGCGGCGAGAAAAACAACGCGAAGGCGATCATGCCGGCGCGCAACCCGTCGACTACGGCTGGGCTCAGAGCGCCAGCCGCCCGGGCCTCGTACAGGACGCGCCTCTGGACCGCAAAGCCCTGCGCGCGCAACACGCCGGCAAGGTCACCGGCGACGACATTTCCGCCTACGTAAAGCAATCGCCCGTCTTGTGGACGCAGACGCGCCGCCGCCAAGCGGGCGAGATCGCCGACATCGCCCCCGGCGCTCTCGACGCGATCAAAGCCTTCGGCGCACGCACGCGCCGCAGTCGCATCACCGACCGCCAATAACGGCACCCGACGCTCGCCGCTGGCCTGCGCCAGAGCTCGAACGCCGTTTGCGCTGGTGCATAGAATGGCTTGAACCCCGTCCAGGTCGATCGCTTCCGGCGCTTGGTAACGGACCTGCATCAGCGGTTCAACCAGCACCTCAACGCCTCGCCTTCCCAAAGCTAGCGCCAAGCCGTCCGCCTCCTCGCGAGGCCTTGTCACGAGCGCGCACAAAGCCGGTTTTGCCATCCGATCCCGCCCACCCTCGCTAATAGCTGCGCGCGACGAATTGATCCATAATGACACCCCGGACCCCGTAGGGCGCGGGGGATCATAACCGGAAAGCGGGAGAATGCTGATGGGGCTCTCACAAGACCTCGGCCGGTTCGTCGCGGATGTTTCCTTCGAGTCGCTACCCGCTGAGGCGGTCGAGACCGCACGGGTCGGGTTTATCGACTGCATCGCGACGATGATTGCCGGCGCCGGCGATCCGGCGCCGCAGTTGCTGCGTCAGGCGCTACAGCCCCCACCGGGCGATGCGACGCTGTATTTCAGTGGCGAGGGGGCGCCGGCGCCCGAGGCGGCGTGGATCAATGGCACCGCGGGACACGCGCTCGACTATGACGATGTCGCGGCGCTGCGCGGCCATCCGAGCACTGTGCTGGTGCCGGCGGTCCTCGCCGAGGGCGAAGCGCTCGGCGCCTCGGGGCGGGAGATGCTGGTCGCTTACGTGGCGGGGTACGAGACATGGGCTGAACTCGCCTGGCGCGACCCTGGCCACCATCATCGCAAGGGCTGGCATCCCACAGGCATATTCGGCCCGATCGGAGCGGCTGCCGCCTGCGCCTCGCTGCGCCGCCTGGATGCGGAGCGCGCGACCAACGCAGTGGCGCTTGCCGCGTCGCAGAGCAGCGGGGTGATGGCCAATTTCGGTACGATGACAAAGCCGTTCCATGCCGGACGGTCGGCGCATTCCGGGCTGATGGCGGCGCGGCTCGCGGAAATCGGCTTCACCGCCTCGCAGGACGCGATCGAGCATCCGCAAGGCTTTTTGAGTGCGGTATCCCCGGCCGGCGAGGTCGATCGCGAAGCTCCGGCCCAGGCGCTCGGATCGGAGTGGAAGATCGTCAAGTACCGGCTCGGCATCAAGAAATACCCGGCCTGCTACTGCACGCACCGCGCGCTGGATGCCATGCTCGAGCTTCTCGCGGACCATCCCCTCGAACCGCGCAAGATCGAGCGGATCACCGTTTCGCTAAGCGACACGCACGCATTGATCCTGCGCAATCATCGGCCGCAGACCGGGCTCGAGGCCAAGTTCAGCATGGAGTTCGCGATGGCGGCGGCAGTGATCGCGCGGCGGGCGGGTCTTGCCGAATACACCGACGGCTTTGTCCAGCGTCCGGACGTACAAAACCTGATGCGTCGGGTCTTCATCGAAACCAACCAGAACTACGATCCCGAAGTCTCCGGCGCCTCGGTCTGGGACCAGGTCCGCGTCGACCTGGTAGCAGGCGGCAGCGTCGAGAGCGAGAAGGTGCGGCGGGCCAAAGGACATGCGGACCGCCCGCTGAGCGAGGACGAACTCTTCGAGAAATTCCGCACCTGCCTCGATGCAGGCGCAGCAAAAATAGCTCCGGACGTGCTGTTCGAGCGCCTTAGGCATCTTGAGGAGTTGTCCGCGCGAAGGCTAACCGCCGTATAGCAATGCACCACCTTATCCTCTCCCCGCGCGGGTTCCTCACCCTCCCCGCTAGGGGGGTGAGCGGCGCTGCTGGGGTCGTATTGCTCGGATGGTGCGTTTTCCATCCCGCGCTCGCGCAGGATGCGGATCAACGCCTGACTGTGCTCCATCTCAGCCAGACCGCAGAGCGCTCGGTCATCCGCGATCTTTTGCGCATTGAGCTCAGGGTCGAGGAGACCGGGGGCGATGCCCGCTCGGTCCAGACTGCGATCAATCGACGGATGGCGTCGGCGCTGGATCGTGCGCGCCAGGTGCAAGGTGTGCGGGTCGAGACCGGCTCATACAATGTCGGCGAAGAGCGGCCGCAGAATGGCCCCGCCCGCTGGCGTGGTAGTCAGTCGGTGATTTTGACCGGAAAGGACGCCGATTTGATGCTGAAACTGGCCGGCGTGTTGCAAGGTGATGGTCTGTCGACCTCTTCCTTGGGCTACGAGATTGCGCCGGAGACGGTCCGCGGCGCCGAGGAGGATCTGACCGCCGAAGCCCTGGCCGGGCTCGACCATCGCGCCGCATCGATTGCTGACCGCATGCATCTCGCAGTGGTTCGTTTTCGCGATGTGCGCGTCGGCAACGCCGAAACCGGCGGCAGGCCGGTGCCTCGATTTGCCACAATGGCAATGACGGCTCCTGTCGCCGAGCCGGGCGAAGCCGTCGTCCGAGTGACGATCGAGGCCCAACTGCTCCTTGCCCCGCCACGGCCTTGAGAGGAAGTCGCGGTGAGGCTCCCGGCGCCGCCGCTGCTGGTCATCACGGACCGTCGGCAGGCGCGCCAGCCCCTCGAAGAACTCGCCGAGGAAGTTCTTGCCGGCGGATGTCGGTGGCTTAGCCTGCGCGAGAAGGATCTGCCTGCCGCGGAGCGCCGCGTACTGTTGGGCAAGCTGGTGGCGCTCGGCCGCCGCCGGAATGCCGCCGTCACGATTCATGAAGATGTCGACGCGGCGGTGACGAGCGGCGCGGGCGGGGTCCATCTGCCGAGCGGAGGCAGCCCCCAAGCCGCGCGCGCTCGGCTTCCCGGCGGGCTGATCGGCGCCTCGGCTCATTCCTGCGGAGAAGCCGCGGCGCTACTGAGTTCCGGCGCCGATTATGTCACCGTCAGCCCGGTGTTCCTGACGGTAAGCAAGCCCGGCTACGGTCCGGCGATCGGTCTCGACAGCCTGGCCGAAATGGCGGCGCGGGTATCGGGTCCGGTGATCGCGCTCGGTGGAATCACGGCCGAGAACGCCCCGCTCTGCCTGGCCGTCGGGGCGCATGGGGTGGCTGTAATGGGCGAGGTGATGCGGGCCACGGACCCACGGGCCGCTGTCGAGGCCCTTCTGGCCGCAATGTTCGGCTGACTCGGTCGTTGCCGAAGAGCGGGAACTGAATTCCCCCGAACCCAAAATTTTTGGTTAATGGGAGTAATTCGATCTGCCTTCCCGTTATGCAGGTAGTTGGCAAGCAATGAGGAGGTAAAGGGATGAGGAAATTCGTCCTGGCGACACTCGCCGCCTTGGCGATTGGTACCGCCGCCTTCGCTCAACCTGCAGAAGCGCGGTGCTGGTGGAACGGATACTCTTGGCATTGCTGGTATCCGCGGCATGCGTGGTGGTGGCGCCACCATCATCCTTATTGGCGTCATTACGGGTGGGGGTATGGCCCTTACTGGCAGCATCACGCCTGGTACCGCTGATCGATGACGATCCATCCTTGCCCAACCTCGCTTTCGGGGGAGGGCAAGGATGGCCATACGGGCTCGACGTTACTGTGCCGCGCGGGCCTCGTTCCGGGCGGTTTTTGCGATCTGCTTCTGGCGGTCGAATTCTTCTCGTCGCTGCCGGATCTCCTCCGGCGAAAGGCGCTCGATGTTTGAGTAGTCGAGCTTCCAAGACGGATCCGCGGCCCAGCGCAGCGGCGACTGCACGGTAGTGCGCGGCGCAGGCGCGGATTCGAGCACGCGCAACGCCAGTTCCAACGTAGACGCCTGCGACTCCGGGTCTTTGGGCCGGCCCGCCGCGTTCCCCAAGGGAAAGTCGCTGAACAGAAAGCGCGGGACGCCGCAATATTCGACGATGTCCTTCGCGCATCCCATGACGATCGTGGTGACGCCGTTCTTCTCCAAATAACGTGCAGCCAGGCTCACGGTCTGGTGGCACACCGGTCAATTGGCAACGAGGATCGCGGCATCGACGTTATCGGCGCGGCATTGCGCCAGCAATTCGGGACAGTCCCGCTCGATGGTCGTACGTTGGCTCCGTTTGGTCGGCGCGCCGTAGAAGCGCGGGGCGACCTCGCCGATCCGGCCCGTCGCTGCACAGCGCCGCAGTTGCGGCAGCGGGAACCAGGTGCCGCTGTCCTCGGCGGTGGTATGCGCCCGATCGATCGCGACATGGGAAATTCGCAGATCGTGGTCGATCGCAGTATCGCCCGAATAGACCGTAAAGAACTTGGCAGCCGCGTTGTAGGGAGCGCCAGAACCTTGATCACCCTTGCCCGGCTGGTAGGGAGCCGCTGTGGTGATCAGCGTAACGCGGGACGCGGCAAGCGGCTTTTTTAGCGGCTGAAACGGCACCTCGGCATAATGCGCCCAGCGATAGGGCGCGCCGTAACCAAGCCCCTGATAATAGTCCCGAATCCGCTGCATGTAGGGGATTGGGGCGTCGTGCTCGGGAGCAAACCCCAGGTATTCATCCGTTCCGATCATCTGTCCTCCTCTAATGGCGGAAACCAGCGCTTGCCCGTTGCGTCGGAGGATTTTTCGACATTCCCATCGACAAAGCCTAGAGAAACTGCCGGACAAGGTCGAGAAAGACGTCGAGCTGGTCGTGGTGGACCCAATGGCCGGCATATTCGATCGAGGCGACCTGCACGTCGCGAAAGTGGCTCACCCGCCCGTCCTTGACCGGGTCAGAGGCCCAGCTCTCCTTGCCGTAGACGAGCAGGGTCGGGCAATCGATGCGCTGCCACAATTCCTCGATATCGGCAACCGTCATTTCATAGGGCGGGTTGGTCCGGACGTAGTTATCGAATTTCCAGCTGTAAGTGCCGTCCTCGTTCTGATTGACCCCGTGCTGGGTGAGATGGCGCGCCTGTTCCGGCGTCAGATGCACGTTTGCTTCCTGCATGCGTTTGAACGCATCCTCGATCGAGGAATAGCGGCGCGGCAGGCGGCCCGAAAGGGCGCGCTGTTCGCTGATCCAGGCTTGCATGCGTTCTGCGATGCTGCGCCTCGACCGCTCGGCACGTCGCCTCGGTGATGCGCCGAGCCCCTCGATTGCGATCAAACGTCGAACGTGATCGGGATAGATGCCGGCGTAGCGCAATGTGATCATGCCGCCGAGAGAGTGCGCTATGACGTTGACCGGCGCGAGTTCTTGCTGGTGGATCAACTGGGCCAGATCATAGACGTACCCGGCAATCGAATAATTGCCGTCGGGCGACCATTGGCTATCCCCATGGCCGCGCAAGTCGGGCGCCAGGACGTGCCAGTCCCGACGCAGCGCGTCGGCGACCCAGTCCCAGTTGCGGCAGTGATCCCGCCCGCCATGGACGAGGAGCAGCGGCGGAGCGGTTGGATTGCCCCAATCGACGTAGTGCAGACGAAGGCGCTGTGAGAAATAGATTCGCGAGGTCGGGCCGGACCCGTCGAGGTTCATTCACGATGTCCCGTCTTACCAGTCGGAGCGGGACACGAAGCTAATGCCGCGGCAGTATAAATGAAAGCGATGTTCCTGCTTAATCTTATAAAAGCAAGACCCCCGCGCGCTCGTGGCGTCAAACGGGGGTCGGGTTTGCGAAGCTATTCTTCGCGCTCGGAACTCTGTGCCGAGCTATGTCTTGGACTTTCAACTTGGTTGCCGATGCCAAGCGGTCGGCAACTGCTTCTCTCCAGGTGGCGTCATGTCTGTGGCACACCCTCCTAGCTGGTTATCGACGCCTACCATTTAAGGAGAGTTCGCCGATGCCGTCAAGTGCCAAATCGCATACAGCCTCGGCCTTGCCCGCAAACGGGAACAGGCGCATGCTGCGTAAAGGAATAAGCGAGGAGGGAACCGATGCCGCGCATCAAACACATTGCGCTGACCACCAGGGAGCCCGCAAAGGTGGCTGACTTTTACAAGGAAGCCTTTGGAATGCAGGAAATTCGGCGGGCCCCGAACGGCGCAGTCTTTCTGACCGACGGCTATATCAATTTGGCGATCCTGAATTGGAAGACTGAAAAATCCGCCGATGTTGGCGCCAATGGACCCAATTACAGCGGCATTCATCATTTCGGCTTCGAGGTCGAAGACCTCGACGAGGCTGCGGCGATGCTGGAACGCGCGCGGGGTAAGCGGCTGGAAGAAAAGCCAGGGCTCGATATGGAGATGGCGGCCGGCGGCCATCGCAATTTTGAGATGAAATGGGCCGGCCCCGATGATGTCGTGATCGACATTTCTCATACCGGGTGGGAGACGAGAGCCAGATGAAGGAGTTGGAGAGGAAACAGCCATGGCCGACAATTTCAGGATCTGTGCAGGCACCATAGGGACCGGCGCGTGGGTCAGCGCCGATGGCGGCGAAAGCTGGCGGCAAGTGAGGACCGGGTTATGGGCCGAAAGCCGCGTGTTCGGCTTCGCGGTCCACCCGAGACAGCCCCGAACCGTACTTGCCGGAGCGGATGACGGCATCTACCGCAGCGAGGATGGGGGAGAGCAATTCGAGCGGCTCGGCTCGCCCATGAACGCCTTGCATGTGTGGAAAGTCGCGTTCGATCCGACGGATCCCGAGACCATCTTTGCCGGGACGCGTCCGGCGGCTCTCTTTCGATCAACCGACGGCGGACGCCGTTGGGACAAACTCCAGGCCGATATGGCCGAAGAATGCCCGAATGTCCGCATCCCGCGGGTGACGGCGCTGACGGTCGACCCCTCGGATCACCGGATGGTATGGGCCGGCGTCGAAGTCGATGGGGTACGGCGCAGCCGCGATGGCGGCGAAACCTGGACGCGGATCGCCGGGGTTACCGACCCTGACATTCACGATACGGCGGTCAGCATTAACGGCGCCAAGACGGTGCTGACAAGCACTCCGCGGGAAATCTTTGCAAGCACCGACGGCGGCGAGAGCTGGCGGGGCCTGGGCGTCGGCAAGCATTTCCGATTGCCCTATTGCCGCAGCCTGGCATTGAAGGCCGACGACCCAAATGTGTTGTTTGTCGCCACCGGTGACGGTGCGCTCGGCAGCACCGGGGCAATCCAGCGCTCGAAGGACGGGGGACAGAGCTGGCAGGCGCTGCCACTGCCGGTCGAACCCAACTCACCGATATGGACCTTCGCGACCCATCCGGCGAACCCCGACCGGATCCTCGCCTGCAGTCACTACGGCGAAATATTCGCCAGCGAGGATGCCGGTGATTCGTGGCTCAAACTGCGCCGTGAGTTCAGCGAGATCCGCGCGTTGGCCTGGACGCCGAATTAGACCGCCTAAGTCGGTCGTCTTCCCTTCGCTCCCCGCATGCGCGGCATGCGGGGAGAAGCTCCAATGAGCGGGGATTTGGCGTTGACGGCGCCATGAAGAAAGCTGACAGTCCCGAGATGATCCTGTTGCCAGGGTAAGGCCCGTAACTGACCTTGAACCCGCCGCCCGACAGACCAGAGGATCAGGCGAGGTGCGGCGAGATCCGATTACGACCAGGAGGGAATCATATGCCTAACGAGTTAGCGCCCGGTGCCACCGATCAAGCCACCGCGGTGCAGCGCGGTGCTTTGCATGGCGTCAGAGTGGTGGATCTGACGCAATTCGAGGCCGGAACTTCATTGACCCAGACCTTGGCCTGGCTCGGCGCCGAGGTGATCAAGGTCGAGGAGCCGACCAAGGGTGAGCAGGGCCGCGGCGCCTCGACCGACAAGAAGGGGGTCGACTCGCATTATTTCATGCTGCTCAACGCCAACAAGAGGAGCGTCACCGCCAACCTGAAGACCGAAAAGGGCCGCGCCCTGTTGCGCGGGCTGATCGAAAAGGCCGACGTCTTCGCGGAGAATTTCGCGCCCGGTGTGATCGAACGCCTCGGTTTCGGCTACGATGTGGTGCGCGAGATCAACCCGCGGATCATCTACGCGCAGGTCAAGGGCTTTGGCCAGGATGGCCCGTACAAGAGTTTCCTCGCGTTTGATATGATCGCCCAGGCGACCGGTGGCGCGATGTCGATCACCGGCGAACCCGACGGCCGCCCGATCAAGCCGGGCCTGACGATCGGCGACACCGGCACCGGATTGCACGGTGCGATCGGGGTTCTCGCCGCGCTCTACCAGCGCCAGTTTACCGGCGAGGGCCAGCGCATCCAGCTCGCGATGCAGGAATGCGTGATCAATTACGGCCGCATCTCCTACGCCGCTCAGGCGCTGTGGGGTAGGGCCGCGCCGCGCATGGGCAATCAGAGCATCATGGGCACCAACTCGCCGAGCGAAACCTACAAGTGTAAAGGCGACGGCCCGAACGACTATTGCTACATCTATACGTCGCGCGCCAATCCGCAGCATTGGGAGCGGCTGTTGAAGATCATGGGTCGCGAAGACCTGATCGGCGATCAGCGGTTCGACAGCCCACAAGAGCGGTTCAAGAACCGCCATCTGGTCGATGAAATGATCGCCGAGTGGACGATCCGCCACGATAAGATGGAAGTGATGCAGCGGCTCGGCGAGCAAGGTATCCCGGCGGGGGCGATCATGGACACGATGGAATTGTCCAACGACCCCGACCTCAATCGTCGGGAGATCTTCGTCACCGTCAAGCACCCGGTCCGCGGCGACTTCAAGATGCCGGGCTGGCCGGTCAAGATGAGCGGCTCCAAGGTGCCGATCACCGCTGCACCCTTGCTCGGCGCAGACAGCGACGAAGTCTATGGCCGGCTCCTCGGCTTGTCGAAGGACGAATTGGCCGCGCTGCACGAAGAAAAGATCATCTGACCCGCTTTCCCTCTCCGCCCTCGAGGCGGAGAGGGGCCTCAAAGGCCCGGAGCAATGACCACGCCCACCGCTCCGACTCTAGGATCGGTTACTCCACTTGCGCCGGCTCTGCCATTGGAGCCCGCTGCGAGCTACCCTGACTCGGCGATCCGTACGCTCGACCCGCGCTTCGACAATATCAAGCCGCCTTTCAATGCAGCCGTCGAGCGGCTAGCGACCGGGTTCCGCTGGGCGGAGGGTCCGGTGTGGTTTGGCGACGGTCGATATCTCCTGTGGAGCGACATCCCAAACAACCGGATCATGCGGTGGGACGAGGAGACCGGGGCGGCCGGCATCTACCGCAAGCCTTCGAACCATGCCAACGGCCACCCGGGACCGGCAAGGCCGGCTCGTCACCTGCGAGCACGAGGGGCGGCGGGTCACCCGCACGGAATATGACGGCTCGATCACCATCATTCTCGACCGGTTCGACGGCAAGCGGCTCAATTCGCCGAACGATGTCGTGGTGAAATCGGACGGTTCGATCTGGTTCACCGATCCGCCTTTTGGGATCCTCGGCAATTACGAAGGCGAACAGGCGCCACCGGAACTACCGACCAACGTCTACCGCGTGGACGGCAGAACCGGAGCCGCAACCGTGGTAACCGGCGATATCAATGGGCCGAACGGGTTGTGTTTTTCGCCCGACGAAACCAAGCTCTACATCGTCGAGTCGCGGGCCCGGCCCCGGCTGATCGGTGTTTTTGATGTGACCGCGGATGGAACCAGGCTCGCCAATAGGCGCGTCTTCGTCAATGCGGGCGAGGGGACACCCGACGGCTTCCGGTGCGATGTCGAAGGTAATCTGTGGTGCGGGTGGGGAATGACCCCCGGTCTCAATGGCGTTGCCGTCTTCTCACCGGATGCAACGATGATCGGCCATATCGCGCTCCCGGAGCGGTGTGCCAATCTGTGCTTTGGCGCGCGCAAGCGGAATCGCCTCTTTATGGCGGCCAGCCAATCGATCTACTCGGTTTATGTAAATACGCAGGGAGTAATGGGAGGTTGAAGCGTTTTTGCATCAGACCTTGTTGTAAGTACACGAATCCGGTGTTAGACTTCTGCGAGCTTTGTGGTTCCACTTATCAACCAACGGGGGGAGACAAAGAGCAATGACATGTGATCTGCGAAAGCGGGGCGCCCTGCTATTGTCACTGATGGCATCGGTCCTTCTCTCTGCCTGCGTCTCGCAAAGCGCATACGACCAACTCCAGGCGCAAAATCAGCAGCTTCAGCAGCAGAACGCGACGCTATCGGCCCAGGTAGCGGCCGATAAGGCGCAGATCTGTCGACTTCAAGGAGCTATCCAATACACCGTCAACAGCGACTTGCTATTCCCGTCGGGCGGCTGGCAGATGAGCGATCGGGGAAAGCAAATCATCGGCAATATGGCGGCGAAGTTGGCGCCGACGCAGCAAAATAAGGTCCTGGTGAGTGGCTATACTGACAATGCCCCAATCGGTCCGGCGCTGCAGCGGGAGGGCATCACCTCAAATCAGGTCCTGTCGCAAAAACGTGCTGAAAACGTGATGGAATTCTTGGTCTCGCAGGGTCTTAAGCCGGATCTCGTCTCGGCGCAGGGATTTGGTGATTCGAATCCGGTCGCTTCGAACAGTACCCCACAGGGCCGCGCGCAGAATCGTCGGGTCGTGCTGTCAGTTCCCGCTTCGGGTTGCTGAGAACTCCACCTCAGGGGCCTATATTCGGTTGCGTCTGGCGCGGTTGGTAATCTCTGCATAACGTGCCGCATTCAACCAGCGGGAGGGACTCATGAGACGACTTGTGCTCGCGTCTGTATTGCTCGCGGTGGCCGCGTGCGCCCAGCAACCGCCGCCGCCGGTGGCTGCGGCCCCTCCACCGCCGCCGCCTCCTCCACCGCCGACGACCTACACGGTCTATTTCGATTACAACAGCTCGCTGCTAGGACCGGCGGGCAGAGAGGTCGTCAGGTTCGCGGCCGACGCCTACAGGGCAGGAAACCCGGCGAGTGTTCAGGTAACCGGGTTTGCCGATCCGTCCGGCTCTGCCGGTTACAACAAGCGCCTCTCGCTGAAGCGGGCCAGCATCGTGGCTTCAACGCTCGTGGAGGACGGCGTGCCGCGCAGTTCGCTCGTCGTCAGCGGGGACGGAGAGACGACCAGTGGAGGGAGCCCGGGGCAGGACCGCCGCGTGGACGTGATCCTCGGCGGGCCGCCGGCAGCCCCGTCATCCTGAGCCTAGGCGAATGAGGGCGCCGCGGGGCGCCCTCGTTCACACCGCTTCGTAAGCGAGCCCGCGGATCTTTTCCACGTTCCTGCCCTCTATGCGAATGAGCCTGATCGAATCTTCGCGTCGCGGTGAGTGCAGGTCGCCGAGTTGCGGATCCTCATAGAGGATCTTGCGTTCGCGCACCCCCGTCATGGAGATACGTCGCGACGAGTAGGTAGAAAAACTCTCCAAACTCGTCAATCTGCGAGCAACCCCTTGCGGCGGCTCCAATCCAATACCGCATTGATGCATTGCTGCAGCTGGGCGGCCTGGTTCTGATAGTAATGGGTCGCGCCTTCGATCCCGACATATTCCTTGTCTTGTGTCGCAAGCGCCGCGCGGATCGTCGAATTGTGCGACGCGGGGACGGCGTCGTCCGCCAGGTTTTCGACCTGCAATACCGGCGCACGGCGGATGCGGGCAGCGTTCCTCGGCCCTTTCGCGTTCGACAGCTCGAAGCTCCACTGCGACAACCATGAGCGCAGCGACGAATAACGCGCGAGCCCAGCCGGCGAGGTGTTCACGGCACGCGGATCACCCAAATAGCACCAGCCGTGCCGCCGGCCGTTCGGGTCGATAGCGGGATCGAGCCAGCGCACGTCGCACATCGTGCGGTGGACGACAAAGCAGCGCTCGACCTCGCTGGTTCCCGGCCGGCGCAGCGTATCGAGCCGTTCCTGGCACCACGCCGTGATCTTGCGGTTGCGCGCGATCTGGGCCGCCCGAAAGCGATTGACGAACGCGCCTGGGTAGGGCGGCTGATAGGGGCAAGCACTGTCGTAGATGTCGAATTCCAAATCGCGCCGGTCCGGATCGAGTTCGTCGGTTACCGACGCATCGAGCCACTCGGTCAAGGTCTCGGCGCGCGACAGATGCGCGGCGATGAAGATGATACCGTCGGCCGGTTCGAGACCGGCCCTCGTCAGGTCCACTGCGTCGCCGGCCGGCGTCGTGGTGACCGACGGCGCTTCAGCCTCCGCCTGATAGAACAGCGAGAGCGAGCCGCCCCCCGACCAGCCGACAAGGATGACCTTTTCGTAGCCGCGGGCAGCGGGCGTCTTTGACCCACGCTCCAATGTCGATGGCGACCTTCTCCATGATGAGGCCGCTGTCGTTCTTCGGATAGCGGCTCGCCGCGCAGAGAACATGCAACCTTGCGCCGACGAGCGCCGTCGGCATCGGCAGCAAATGCAGCGTCGATGAGGGGTGCATGAACAGATAGAGCGTCTTCGACGCGCGCCCGTTTGGGATCAGGTACTGGCCCTCGAGCCACACCTTGCCCGAGGCGGCGCCGAACCCGTAAGTCTCGGCGAACCCCGCCGTATCGGGAAAGCTGAGGATGGCGGGGATGCGGGCCCAGTCGGCAGAGGCATTGGTCATCACAGGTGCTCCGAGAAGGCGGGCGCGACTTCGGCCATGAAACGGGCCTTCAGCGTCTCAGTGATCCGCCGGCGAGCCGATCAGCACCGAATTCTCGGTCAAGTCGGCCGGCGTCACGTTCTGCCGCCGCGCGACGATATCGACAAAATCGCGATAGCTCGGCGGCGCGGTTTTTGGATCACCGGGGAAGGCGGCGATTACGCGTTCTCTGTAGTAGCGAATCTGACGCGCGCGGGCCGCGATTTCCTCTGCCGGATTGTCGGCAAAATGATCGTACCGGCTTGGCCATCGCATGAATTGTCGATCGTCGCCAACCGTCTTGCCCCGCTCCCCGCAATGCCAGCCCGCGGCGTCGCATCGAACTCGGCGGTTGGCGCTATGCGTGGTTCTTGGCCGCCTGCCAGTGCGCGAGCGCCGCGTGCGGTTTCGATACTGCGGGGTCCATGATCTCCTGGTGCACGCCGGTATCGGCGGTCAATTCTACGATGTAACCGTTCGGGTCGCGAAAATAGATCGACCGGCAGAAGCCGTGATCGACCGGCCCGCGCACTTCGACCCGCTGCGCGCGTCCCTTTTCGAGCATGCGGTCGAATACGTCGTTGTCGACGGCGAGCGCGATGTGCAGGTCGAGGCTGTCCTGGTGTTTGAAATCAAACGGCTGGTCCGGCGCCTCGAAGAAGGCAAGGCAAGAGCCGTCCTGCATTTGGAAGAACGTGTGCAGCGCCTTGCCGTCCTGAATCTCGAAGGCGCTGACCAAGGGCAGCCCGAGAAATTCCTCATACCAGGCCCGCGTCTCCTCGGAGTCGCGGCAGCGGTATGCGTTGTGATGCAGTCCTTTGATGTCGATCATTGGAGCCTCCACCTTCAGAAGCCTTCAGAAGAAGATGCTGACATTTTTGGCCGACAGCACGACCTGGTCGAGCACCAGCCGACGGCGGGCAATCTTCCAACCCCCGTCGACCCGGCGCAGCACATCCTGACGGCCGCCGACATAGAAATCCTCTTCGGTTTCCGCCCGGCTGCGGTAGACGATGAAATTGGAATAAACCTTGACCTCGGCCTCGCTCTCGCCCGGCTCGACCTCGATGTTGCCGATCATGTGACGGGTGCGCGATGGCGGGTCTTCGGCCCACGCCATGCCGGTGTCGAGCCGCGCGACGCGGGCGGCGAGCGTCGTCTTGTCCTCGTCGAGGATGGCGAGTTCCTCGTCGCCGGTCACGTCCGACTCGACATAGCGGCCGGGATCGAGGATCGAGATCGCCTTGCTCGACTTGGGGTAGCGGTTGCTGCGGCTGACCATGAAATAATGCACATCATCGGTGAACAGCTGCAGCCACTCGCCAAACCTCCGGTCGTCGAGCAGACGCGCCTCGCGGTAGAGAAATTGTTCGACCTCGCGGATCACCTTGTCGTCGGGCGCTGGCTCGTTACGCATGGCGCTCCTCACGCGCATTGCCGCGCGCCAGCTCTGCCCAAGACCTGCCCGTCATCAGTTCGGCCCAGCGTCGGTAGAAGCCGCGATGGTTGCTTTCGCTGTAGCGGTAGTCGCTGGCCAGAGCGCCGAGCTCAGCGTCGAAACGCTCGTGCCCGAGCCCCATCTCGTAATTCAACGCACATCGCCGGGCGACGACGCCGCGGCCGGTCTGCGTACAGCCCTGCCAATTGTCCATGTCGTCCTGCTCGAACGTCCCGGATGGACCAAAGACGCGCACCCCCGCCAGTCTGATCGCCTCCTTGACTTCCCGCGGCGCCTTCCTGTCGGCATAAACCCAGGCCCAGACCTCGGTCTTGTCGGGGCCGCGCGGGTGCCACACCCGGAACGTGCGTGAGGTCGGCCGCAACAGCGAGAAATTCGGGAATACGGTGCCGACGATCGGCTTCACGAGGTTTAGCCGCGGGCCGAGCCGACCCACCATCTCGGGACGGATCGCGTCTTCGTAGGCGAGGATTTCCGAAGCCGGCGGATCGGCCAGCATGTCCGGGCCGACGCCGATCACACAATGGCCGTTACCGGGCGCCAGCATGACGCCGTTCGGATCGGGGGCCAGCCGGAAGTTGCCGCCGGACCCGGTATCGATGGCCGAGCGGTGGCTCCACGACGTGTGATAGCCGTCACCGCCGAAATTCTCGGCGGGGAATTTCCAGTTGCACGGCATGACCCATTTGTGCATGCCGCCGATCACCTCGATGCCGCCCTCGCGGCGGTCGAAGAACGCATCGAGGTACCAGGCCATCTCCCCGAGATACTCGATGAGCGGCGGCGCCTCCGGGTCGAAGGTGGCGAACCAGAGCCCCTTGTAATTGTCGAGCTGCGCTACCGGAGCAAGGCCCCAGCGATTGCGGTCGAGCTCGTTGTGGTAGGCCTCCTTCAGGTACGGCACGCCGGTCAGCCGGCCGTCATTCCGGTAGGTCCAGCCGTGATAGGCGCAGGTGAAGCTCGAAGCATTGCCGGTGTCGGCGCGGCACAACCGGTTGCCGCGATGCCGGCAGACATTGAGGAAGGCGCGCACAGTGCCCTCGTTGTCGCGCACGACCAGCACCGGGTCTTCGCCCATATAGGTCGTGAAGAAATCGCCGGGCAGCGGAATCTGGCTGTCGTGGCAGAGGAACAGCCAGCAGCGGGCGAAGATCTGATGCAGTTCCTGCTCGTAGATCTCCGGCTCTATGAAGATGCGCCGGCTGATCAACCCGCGTTCGGTGTCGACCAGCTTGCGCATGTCGCCGCTCATCGGCCGTCTCCCTGGTCGGCGCGCGGCCGCGGCACTCGCAGCATCCCACCGGCATCGACCGTCACGATAGTGCCGGTGATGCCGCCGGCATCCCTGGGCGACGATAGGAAGAGATAAGCGCCGGCCAAGTCGGCGGGCTCCAACGCCATGTGCAACGGGTTGCCGGCGCGCAGCCGATCGACCATACCGGGGGCTGCAAATTGCGAACGATCGTCGTTGCCGAGCGACTGCAGCCCGCGCAGATCGGTCATCGTGCCGCCGGGAGCGACGCCATTGACACGTATGGCGGGAGCCAGTTCAACCGCCAGCTCGCGGATCAGCCCGACGACCGCATGCTTCGAGGCGGTGTAGAGAGCGCCGCCGCCGCCCGAGTTGAGCCCCGCGACCGAAGCGGTGAAGACCATCGAGCCCGAGGTTTTTCTGAGCTTCGGCAATGCGGCGCGGGCGCCGTAGATGATCCCCTTTACATTGACCCCGAACAGTTCGTCATACGCGTGGCCGAGCTGCTCCTCCGGCATCTCGGCGACCGAGGCATAGACGTCGAAGACCCCGGCATTGCCGACGAACACATCGAGCCGGCCAAAGGCGCGGACCGTTTCGGCGACGGCGCGCTTGTTGTCGGCAAGCTGCGCGACATCGCCGGGTATGCCGACGAGCTTGTCGCCGAACTCGCTGCGCAATTCCTCGGCGCGCGTAGCGACCCGCTCCATGACGCCGACGCGCGCGCCCTCCTCGATAAAGCGCGCCACGACCGCTCGCCCGATGCCCGATCCGCCGCCGGTCACCAGCGCTACCTGGCCCTCGAGAACGCCCATCGTGTTATCCTCCGCAAGCGCGTTCCAACACGGCCGCCTCGGGCCCTGGTGGGAGAATCTTAGTTACCTAAGATAAATCGGCAGTCCGGCTGCCGTCAACCACCTTTGTTGACCGATAGGGGCGCGGCGGCAGCCGGGCCATCGCATAGGGGCAGCTCTTTTCAGTCATTCCGCCCAGTTTTCCGCGGCGTTGCCCTTGCCATGCCACTCGGCAATACGGCAATTTCTCACCGAGCGGCCGGCAACCATGGGTCGACATGAAGCACACCGAGCGGCGATTTGTTGGCGAGGATCACGCATGGGTCATTCCACGCCCTTGGCGGGAGGCTGTTCCTGACGACCGTCTTGCGCACCTTATCAAGGAGGTGTGGCGCGCCCTTGTCCGCGCGCTGCAAATGCGCCTTGCGGACCACGGCGTCTCGTTCGGTCACTGGCTATTCTTGCGGATATTATGGGAAAGCGATGGGATTACTCAGCGGGAGCTCAGTGCACAAGCCGGGGTCATGGAGCCGACCACGTTTCAGGCGATGAAGGCCATGGAGCAACTCGGATACATCACCCGCAGGCGGCTGCCTGACAGCAGAAAGAAGATCTATATCTTCCTCACGCCGCACGGACGCTCGCTGAGGGAGAAACTCATACCGCTCGCCGAGGAGGTAAACGCCGTTGCAGTCCGCACCATCAGAGCGCCGGATGTCTCCGCACTGCGGGGCCTGCTGCTGACGATGATCGAGAATCTCACCGAAGACGAGGTCGAAGGGAGAGCCGCGAGAGAAAGGCGGGCAAGCGGCCTTTCGGCGGAAACTTGTGTAAAATCACACGCGTCGCCACGTCCGCGTGGGACCCGCGCGGCCCCTGTGGAAGCCGATGCCCTCGCTGGGCGTCGTGAGCCCCGCCAACCGCACGGCGCGCCTCGCCGATCGTAGATTCCGTCAAGCCGCCATTTGGAAGGGCTCGGGACGCCCTCGCTCACACCGCTTCGTAAGCCAGGCGGCGGATCTTTTCCACATTCCTGCCCTCGATGCGAATGAGCTTGGTCGAATCTTCGCGCCGTGGCGAGTGTAGGTCGCCTTCGTTGTAAAGATACGCATCACCGGGCGTCAGCACATACTCCTTGACGAGTCGCACCTTGCCGGGCTTCTCCTCGGATGCCGGCTCGAGCAGCGCCCAGTCGCTCATGATTGTCTTGCCGCGCGCCTGGCCATAGATCGCCCAGGTCGGACCATGGTCGTGCGGCTTGCTTTCCCTCGCCCCGTGATTGACGTGTCCGAGAATGCAGAACCCGAGTTCCGGATCCTCATAAAGGATCTTGCGTTCGGGTACGCCGTCGTGGAGATGGGTCGTGACGAAGTTCTCGTCCTTCAGCGCGTCCTGGACGAGAGCACAGACCTTCTTGCGTCCCTCGATCCCGGGATCTTTTGATAAAATCTGGTGACACTCGCTGGAGAACTGCTCGAGCGTATAGCCCATCAATCCACCTCCTCGGTCTGGAACTAATGACAAACAGCGTATTCCGGTAGAATTGGCGACACAACCAATCGTTCCGAGCTAGGTTTTGCGGACGAGCCGGCCAGCGCCTTCGATGACCGCATCCCAGTCGTCGACCTCGCGGTCGACCGGCGCGATCATGATGTGCTGGACCCCAACGGCCTCGAACGCCGCGACCCGGTCGCGCAGCTCAGCCTCATCCCTGCCATTCCAGTGCGTGCGCATCGAGATCGTAAATTCCGCCTCCGGCCGCTCGCTGCGCAGCCGCTTGACGATTGGCGCCGCCTGTTCGGGCGTCAGCTGACTGCCGTGCCAGCCGTCGCCGATCCGCACGGTGCGCCGGTATGCCGCCTCCGAGCGCGCGCCGAACCAAATCGGGATCGGCCGCACCGGTAAGGGTTGCATCGTCATCTCGGTGATCTCGGCCGGGATGTAGTTGCTGCGGAACGTCACCGGGGTCTGGGTCCACACCGCGCGCATCATCGCGATGCCTTCGTCGGTGCGCCGCCCGCGTTCGTGAAACGGGGCGCCCAAGGCGGCGAACTCGGCCTCGAGCCAGCCGACCCCGACGCCGAGGATCAGCCGGCCATCGGAAAAGTTCTGCAACGTCGCCAACTCCTTGGCGAGCGGCAGCGGATGGCGCATCGGCAATACCAATACGCTTGTGCCGAGCCGCACCCGTTTTGTCACCGCAGCAGCCCAAGTGAGGCTGAGCACCGGATCGTAGAACAGGGGCGAGCGCGGGAAGGTGGCGCGCGGCACGATGATGTGCTCACTGACCCAGACGTCGGCGAAACCCAGATCCTCTGCCCGCATCGCCGCACGGCGGATCTTGTCCGGCGTCGCCTGCTCGCCAGCATGCGGCAGATGAATCCCGAGTTGCATTGTCTGTCCTCCCGTGCTGGTCTCTGCACGAGAATAACGACGACCGGGCGGGGGAACCATGCGCTTTACGGACAAGGTCGCGGTCATCACCGCTGTCGCCAACGGCATCGGTCGGGCAACTGCGGAAATCATGGCTCACGAGGGCGCGGTTGTCGTCGGTGTTGACAATCACCGGGACCGCCTCGACGGTGCCGTGACGGCATTGCGCAGTGCCGGCGGGGTAGCTCATGGGCGGCTTTGCGACGCCCTCGACCAAGGGCAGGTCGAAGCGACCATCGCAGGGGTGGAGAAGGAATTCGGCGCCGTCGACATCCTGGTCAACGCCGTCGGCGGCAGCACGATCATTGCGAATTCGAGCGCCAATGTCGATGAGCTGACCTTTGACGAGTGGCAGAGGCTGATCGCCTTCAATCTGAACGGGACATTCCTGTTCACCCACGCCGTCGTGCCGATCATGAAACGACGGCGGCAAGGCAAGATCGTCAACCTCGCCTCGATCGCCGGCCGCGGCCTCAGCGCGTCGAGCAGCAGCGCCTACGCTGCGGCCAAGGGTGGCATCATCGCCTTCACGCGCAAGCTGGCATTCGAATTGGGGCCCTATAGCGTCACGATCAACGCCATCGCGCCGAGCCTCACCCTGACCGAACGCATTCGCCCGCATTGGGAGAAACGCTCGCAAGAAGCACAGGCCGCCGAGATCGCCCGCACTCCGCTGCGCCGTGTCGCCGAAGCCGCCGATCAGGCCAAGGTGATCTGCTTTCTCGCCTCGAGCGACGCCGATTTCGTGACGGGCATTACGATCGACGTAACCGGCGGAAACTAACTCTGGGACACACCAATGACGACATTCGTACTTATCCACGGCTCTTACCAAGGCGGCTGGATCTGGCAGCGGGTCGCGAACCGGCTGCGGGCCGCCGGGCACAGGGTCCATGCCCCAAGCCTTGACGGCTGTGCCGAGCGCAAGCACGCGCTCCGTCCCGGCATCACGACCGAGACGCAAACCATGGAAATCGCCGACCTCCTGTTCTATGAGGATTTGCGCGATGTCGTGATGGTTGGCACGAGTTCGGGAGGCATGGTTGTTTGCCGCGCCGCCGAGGTGCGGCGCGACCGGATTGCGCGCGTCGTGTTTGTCGACGCGCTGGCTTTGCTCGACGGCGAGCGGATCCGCGACATTGTCCGGCGGTCGACCGCGGTGCCGAGCGGCCTCGCCGCCGGCCCGACGCGAGAAGACGCGGAGACCCGCCTCTTCGCCGATCTCGAGCCTGAGACCCGCTCCTGGGCGCTCGAACGCTACACCCTGCATCCGATCGGCATTTACGAAAACCCGGTGAAGCTCGACAATTTTTGGAGCCAGCGATGGCCGGCTACGGTGATCTGGTGTCGCCGAGCCGTCAATCCGGGCGAAGCACACCAGCGTCGCACCGCCGACAAGCTCAACGCCGATTGGCATGAGCTCGACACCGGGCATTACCCGATGTTGAGTATGCCCGACGAGCTTACGGCGCTGTTGAGTGCCGGAGCCTAGACCACACGCCGGAGTCGGATATCCTCAGAAGATCGCTCTTCCCACCATAAGGCCGAGGATGAGAAAGATCACGCAGATCACGATGAAGATGAAGAACAGGATCTTTGCGATCCCCGCCGCTGCTGCGGCAATGCCGGTGAACCCGAAGATCGCGGCGATGATCGAGATGATGAAGAAGAATAGTGCCCATTTGAGCATATCGATGATCCCGGAGAGGCGCTGCTGAAGGGATAAATGTCTGTGCCATGCTTGCCGTTCCAATGGCAACGCGCGGCTGTGTTGCTTTATCGTCACGACCGCAGGAGGGTTCCATGGTCGAGTGGACCGGCGGCGCACTGCCGACATTCGTGACGCATCTAGAGTGCAGTCTCACCGGAGAGCATTATCCGCCTGACACAGTGCAGACATTGTCCAGGGCCGGCCGCCCGCTGCTGGTGCGGTACGATCTCGATGGCGTCCGCCGTGCGCTGCCCCGCGACGGGTTGACCGACCGACCGCAGACCCTGTGGCGCTATCGCGAATTACTGCCGGTGCGCCGGCCGCAAGACGTGGTCTCGCTCGGCGAGGTCGTGACGCCCTTAATCCGGCTGCCGCGCCTTGCCGCGCAGCTCGGTGGTGGCGAGATCCTGGTCAAGGACGAATGCCGTCTGCCGACCGGGTCGTTCAAGGCGCGCGGGTTGGCGCTGGCCGTTTCGATGGCCAAGGAGCTCGGGGTCGCCACCATGGCAATGCCGACCAACGGCAATGCCGGTGCAGCGATGGCCGCCTATTGCTCGCGCGCCGGAATAAAGGCCTATGTGTTCTGTCCCGACGACACGCCGGCGGTCAATGTTCGCGAGATCGCGATGCAAGGCGCCGAGGTATTTCTCGTTGACGGGCTTATCGACGATTGCGGCAAGCTGGTCAGTGAGGGCGAACGGGAAATCAGCTGGTTCAACTGCTCGACCCTGAGGGAGCCTTACCGCATCGAAGGCAAGAAGACGATGGGTATCGAGTTGGCCGAACAGCTCGGCTGGGAATTGCCCGACGTCATCTTCTATCCGACCGGCGGCGGCACCGGGATCATCGGCATGTGGAAGGCCTTCGCCGAGCTGGAAGCGATCGGCTGGATCGGGTCGAAACGGCCGCGCATGGTCGTGGTCCAGGCGACCGGCTGCGCCCCGATGGTCAAGGCTTGGGAGGAGGGTGCGGAACACGCCCCGCGGTGGGAGAACGCGCACACCTTCGCTGCCGGCATCCGAGTGCCGCAGGCGATCGGCGATTTCCTGATCCTGTGTGCAGTGCGCGACAGCGGCGGGTTCGCGACCGCCGTCAGCGACGACGCGATCGCCGAGGCATGGCGCGAGGTCGCCGCCGAGGAAGGCCTGTTGTTGTGCCCCGAAGGGGCGGCGACCTATGCCGCCTATAAGCGGGCACTCGTCGAAGGGCGGGTTCGCCCCGACGAGCGGGTCGTCTTGTTCAACTGCGCCAGCGGGCTCAAATATCCGATGCCCGAGGCAGGCACGCCATTGAATCTGGGCAGCGCAATCGATTGGCGAAAGCTGCTCGGGGCCGCGCGCACGCGGTCATGACGTCAACTCCAAATTCCACGATCCGGACGACCGGGATCGCGATTTTGCTTTACCTAGCAGCATGTAGCGGGCCGCCGTGGACGCTCGACCAGTCCCCCGACGGGATAACGCTGCGATGGTACCCCGACAACACGCCGAGCGACGTGCCGAATTCGGTTGCCCAGCTTCATTGCCGATCATTAGGCAAGAATGCCGAGCTGATCGCTTACGATCAGAACGGCAGCGCCCAGATCGGCCGATATCGGTGCCGGTGATACAATTGGAGATCGTGACATGAGTGTCGAGCAGCGGCTGAAGGAGTTGGGATTAACTTTGCCGCAGGTCGGAGGCCCGCTCGGGAACTATGTTCATGCCAAGCGCGTGGGCAACCTGCTCTATCTATCGGGGAAAGGGCCACCCGACGGCCCCGACGGCAAAATGCCGAAAGGCAAGCTCGGTGCCGGCATGTCGGTCGACGAAGGATATCGGCACGCACGCGGTGTGGGGCTCGTGCTC
>Ga0126381_100000853_pt1 | contig 33097 bp, 33 predicted proteins | sample PanSoiMetPlot_28_FD_96465 | JGI IMG/M metagenome (GOLD analysis project Ga0126381, IMG submission 96465) | Tropical forest soil microbial communities from Panama - MetaG Plot_28 | ecosystem: Environmental > Terrestrial > Soil > Tropical forest > Bulk soil | place: Panama | collected 2016-02-17 | reverse complement strand
CCAGCGTGCCTTTGCTTCTTCCCTACTTAGTGTTGAATTCAAATATGTCGCCGGGATTCCACTGGTTTGCAGGGCGTCCACCTGGTCCTTCATGAGTGCAATGAGCGGTGACACCACAATCGTTAGCCCATTGCGCATCAATGCCGGCAACTGAAAACAAAGCGACTTCCCTCCGCCAGTCGGCATCAGCACAAACAGGTCCTGCCCGGCGAGTGCATCCTCGATAATCTCTTTCTGCAACGGCCGGAACTGGGCGTAGCCGAAATGTTTCTTTAAAGTGGCGGTTAGATCCACGTTTTCGTTCTATAACAGATTATTATTCCGAGCGAAGCAAAGACTCTCTGTGCATTGTTACAGCAGCCAATTGGCATCCGAGATGTTTGAAAGCCTGGCTTCACACTTCGCATTTCGTTGCAGCGCTTTGCTCAACATGACAGGCTGGTTGACATCATTTTGCCTGGAATTGTTTTCTTGTCTGCCGTGGCGAAATAATGCAAAAGGCGAGATCGAATCAAAACCTGGCCAACAACCATCATGCGTGCAGCGCTCGTTGTGATTTCTGTGTTAACTTCGATCTCGCTTCAGCCGAAAGATGCGATTGGAGCACAAGATAGCGATTTCACCGCAGGAACGTTTGGTCGCGAATTGCCGGCTGACGCTCCCACCAAGTATCGAGAGGATTATCTTCTGGCGCCGTCATCGACGTCGCCGAACAAGAAGCTCGCGCTCATCTATCCGAAAGAAGGCGATGAATTTCCAACCCAGCCGGAGTCCGGAACCGCCGACAATTATCTTGTCACATTGGACCCATTCCGGATCCTGGGCGCATTGCCCGTGGCGTATTTCGAGAACATTAATTATAAAGGACTTTCCGTGAAATGGGCGAAAGACAGCTCGGCGGCTGTGATCGTTAACCAGGGTAAATGGAGTCCGCGTTGCGTTGTTGCGTTTGAAGTAAAAGACGGCCAAATCGTGCACCAACGCGAGCTTTCCCAAGCCGTATCGGACTTTCTTAGGGCGGACTACGACAAATGCGCGCCGGAAGATTTCATGGACATTGCTCTCAGCGGAAGCTGGAAATTAAACGCTAAGAATCAGGTCGTCGTTAAATGCGTGTCCGACAGCAACGGCAAAGGCATTTCCGGAGTAAAATCTTGGCGCGCTCGATTTGAAGGCCTGTGGAGTGTAGCGGAGGAGAAATGGCTACAGAAGAGTGTAATCCCCGTGTTCTGCCGAAACTATCGCGATTCTGATAGCCCTAGGTAGCGCGCCGCTGTTTGATCGACGACAAAATTTCGTCGCTCGCTGCAGCTCGCGTTTTGGTTTTACTCGCGGTGCACATTTCAGCCAGAATTGTTTCCTTGTCCGTAGAGCCGAAACCGTGCAGAACGTGACATGATGAAAGCAACAGGAGTCCTTTGGTTGATGGTCGTGCTTGCCGCAGCCGTTGCGGCACAGAACAAGTATGCCGGTGGAATCGTTTACGGTCCGAAAGCTGCGTTTAACATCAGCGCGCCCAAAGGCTGGGTGCTCGACAATCAGTCCGGCGTGCCACAGGACCAGCCGTGCGTGCTTTATCCGAAAGGGGAGTCGTGGGCCGATGCCCGAACGGTGATGTACGCGAAGATAGCCAGCACTGAATTCGAAAACGTAAACGCATTTGTGGCATCGGCGATCAAAGGAATGAAGGCAAAGCATGGCACGCCGAAGGAGAAAATTGCGTCTGGCAAAACCAGGGACGGCCACGGTTACTTCATCAACGAATACCCTGCGACGAAGACTTACTCGCAGTGGGAGCGCGTCGCTTACGTCCAACTTCCTCACGCCGTAGCATACATAGTCCTGACATCGCGCGATAAGGCGGCCTACGAAAAAGATTCCGGCGCGCTCGAAACGATGTTGAAGGACAGTTTCCTTTACCTCAAACCGAAGAAAGAGTAGCGAGCGGAATTACGCGCCACAGGCGACGGAAAGCACAGCTTCTGCTTTCTCCGGCCCGCAGCGATAAATCGTGGTCTCGCCGCCCTCGTAGTAAAACGAGTACACGATTACTTCGAGCTTCCCATCGCCATTCAAATCAAGAACCGCGGCAAGATTGTATACATTCGGCGCAACAGACTCATTCGGTTTCGCATAGACTTCACCGGCTATGAGTTCAGTTCGAACATTCCCGTCGACGACGCGCCGCAAGACGACAATGGAATAACTTCCAGGCTGCGGAGCATGAATTGGAGCCTCAGGGAATGGCGCGCCAGATGAATCATTCGATCTGTCGTCGGTGAAATAGTTTGTCGCGCTGATTAGGACTTCTTCTTCGCCGTCCCCGTCCAGATCGACGCGAAGAATACGTGTGATTCGCACCTTGGGATCTTCGACGCCGCACTTTCAAGAAATCCCGGACTGCCTCCAGATAAACGGACTGGGTAGCGTCAACGATCACGGGCTTCCTCGGCAATGCGTTCCACGGTGCGGCCAATCCAATCACGCCATCTTTGGGTTTCGACGAGGGCGAGACCATCAATGTATCAGGACAGGGTTCGTCGACAGATTTTGGTCTGCTTGCCGTGATTTTGACTGCTTGTTTCGTTAGGCCATAAACCTGGTAACTTGTCTTCTTACCAATCGATTTAGCCGCTTTATCTGGTTTGATCCATTTTCCATTTTCGCTTCCACCGAAAAAGTAACCGGTCTCGATTTCAATTATGGCGTGCACATCGGCCGCGCTGACGGTCGCAGCCTCCAATAGCGCGAGAAAACTAGATAGTACTGCTGCCGTCGTGATGTTCACAAACTGCGTTTTTACGCGGGCGACAGCTGTTTGCCCAGAAATTGTTTGCTTGTCCTTCAAGCCGAAATAGTTCAAAACGTAAGTTCGGCGTGACCAAATCGGCAGGATTCATTGCTTGGCGCTGTTGCTTCTGTCTGTCGGAACTCAAGCACAGGAACAGTATCTGGGTGGAATCGTTGAGCTGAGGCCGCCGCCAGAAGAACGCGATGCCGCGAGGAAGCCATATCCTCTCGAGCCCGCTGTCATTACAAAAGATCGAGAATGGAGAGGGAGGCACTCCAGGCAGAAAGAGACAAGAATTACGAAGAAGCCCTGGCGTTGTATGCGAAGGCCATCAAGGTGAAAGGAAATTTTGCGCCCTTCGTTTATCAAAACCGCAGCATGCTTTACCTTCACCGGGCAAAAGCGTCGCAGGACCCAAAGTCGAAAAATTGCCAATCTCGAACGCGCCATAGCCGACTTCAAGACTTCCATCAAACTGGGCGCGACCGCGAAGGATCAATTAAACCGCGGATTAGAAAAGGTCGCTACACGAGCTAACCTCGACGAAGTAACCAAGTTACTCGAAGAGGAAACTCATCGGTAGCGATGAAAAGAGACGTTCTCATTCGGCTTTGGGTTGCTATTGGAATTCTAGCGTTCACGGGCAGCGCAATAGCCGCGAGTTCAGTGGAAGGTCATGTAAAAAAGTTGGGCGAACGTTACAATCAAATCGAAGCGCGACTGAATCGCTCGGTCGATTGATGAAAATGAATCTTTTCTCAGCTCAACGAAGCTTGATCGCTACGCTGAGCATAAGCTTTACGCATTTTGCTATCGCTCAGAATCGTGGCGTGGTCGATCTACCGACAATTCAAGCAGCTGACGAAACTGCTGATGTTTCTTATAAGAGTCCAAGTGAAACTAAAGTGCTGGAATCCGTTTGAGGGAATCAGTTAGACTGCGGCTTATGAAACGCTACATTCTCGCCGGCTCGTTAGTTTTTTTGTTCAACCATTTATCTTTTGGACAGCAGCATTACGCGGGCGGAGTCGTTTACGGAGCCAAGGCCGCGTTCAATATTGCCGCGCCGGACGGCTGGGTCCTGGACAATGAGTCTGGCCAGCAGCAGGGCTTCGTCTGCGTTCTTTATCCAAAAGGAGAATCGTGGGCGAAGGGGCGTACCGTCATGTATGCGGAAATCGCAGACGTTGAAGACGTGAATGCATTTGTGGCGAAGGCGATTAAAGAAATGGCCAAGGAACACGGGAAACCGAAGGAAAAAATCGCTTCCGGCAAGACTAAGGACGGCCACGCTTACTTCATTAATGAATATCCAGCGACGAAAAATTACTCGCAGTGGGAACGTGTCGGCTACGTTCAACTTCCGCATGGGGTTGGTTACATCGTCCTGTCATCGCATGATAAGGCGAGCTACCAAAAAGATTCGGGGGCGCTCGAGAAAGTTCTGAAAAGTCTCTTTTATCTCAAGCCGAAATTCGAGGGCAAACCGGAGTAGCTTCAATGCTGAGTGAAAGGCATGAATCGCGTAACTAGCCTGCTTGTCCTTGTACTGTTCAGCTGTTTGTCCCCGCGCATGACTCTGGTGGCTGCCGTTCCGCTCGTCGCGCTGCTGACAAGCCACGCCACCGCGCAGAGTCAAGCCGAGATGAATCGCCAAGCGGCAAAAGACTTCGAGAAGGTCGATGCAGAACTCAACAGCCCTTATGCGGCACTCATGGCGAAGCTTCCATGCGCTAAGAGCAAACAGAAGCTGACGGAAAGCCAGCGAGCATGGCTGGCGTTTCGAGATGCCGAGGCGGCGTTTGTAGCTGATCAGGAGCGGGGGGGCAATGGCTGCCACACTCCGCTATTGAAACTATGACGGAGCTTACGCAACAGAGGATCAAACAACTAAAGACCAGGCTCACCGACTAAGGTCGCATCATGGACTCGGAACACTTTGAAGAAGGAATTGGCATCGACAATCGATAACGTTTATGAATAAAAAATTCGTCGCCCTAACAGTTGCCGGCTTGGGAACAATTTTGGTTTCCATTAGCGCCCAAGGGCGTTCGCTGGCTGTTGATGCAGCCGGAAATCTCTTTCTGTCGGACCGACATTCCATCTCTAAATACGCGCCCGATGGCACAAAGAGCACCTTCGCCGCGGGGCTGAACCCACTTAGTTTAAGCTTTGATGGTAAAGGGAATCTTTTCGTCGTGGACGACGCGGAGAGCTCGATTCTCAAATTCACGCCCGACGGAAAGAGAAGTACGTTCGCCAAGGGGATCAACTCTGACCTAATAGCCTTTGATCGTTCGGGTAATCTCTTTGTTTTTCAGGGGGATTCGACTTTCACCAAATTCACGCCCAAAGGAGTAAAGAGTACGTTCGTCATTTCCAAGCCTTTTTTTGGATTCACCGGCCCAGCCTGTGACGCAGCCGGTAATCTCTTCGTGACTGACGAACATTCCATCTCCAAATACGCGCCCGATGGCACAAAGAGCACGTTTGCCACTGGATTTGACCATCCGACCGGCCTGGCTGTTGACGCTGCTGGCAATGTGTATGTCACGGTACTGACGGCACCCGACGGCAGCAGCCATGCGATCCTTAAATTTGGTCCCGATGGGACGAAAAGCACGTTTGCTTCACTGCCTGGCAGTTTTTTTGCCGGCGATCTGGCTTTTGATCGGTCCGGTAATCTTTTTGTCTGGAATAGCTATGCAATCTTGAAATTCGATCCGAGTGGAACTCGAACCACCTTCATCTCGGACTGGGTATCACCCGATAAACAGTGGGAATACGAATGCGTTGAATACCCGAGAATGGTAAAAGCCGGCACCACACAACTTGTGTTAGATCTTGATCAAGAGCTGAAGGTAAACGCTGCCGAGAGGAGGGTTGCAGACTTACTGTGGGCGCCAGACTCAAAGCGCTTTGCTTTTAATTACATTCCGGCCAACGGGCACCATACGAGCCGCGAAACGATCGCGTTGTATCAGCTGCGTGGTGACAAATGGGTAACCTTGCTTTCACCGGTGGACAAAGCATCAGAGCGCGCCCAGTTGGCGCAACTGGCCGAAAAGTATTTGCCGAAAAACAGTTACCGCCGCCGCTTTTTGGATTCCTCGCCAGAGGACGATACCTTAAGAGTGCGTAAGTGGGCGGACGCCAATACTGCAATCCTGTATGCGTATTCGCAAACGGATGAGGATCAGGGGGCTGTTCTTTTCACGATGAAGTTCGATGCGGAAGGCAACTGGAAAATCGTCAAAACGCACCGGCTGTCGAAAAAGGAGCTCGAAAAGGAGCTACAAGAGGAGCTATGAGATCGTTCTTTATTCTTCTTGTAATCGGGTGGCCCTTTCGGGGGACCGACGCGGGAGAGGTACCTATCGGTTAACGGCCCTTTTGATGAAAAAACCGGCAAGTGCCGAGTTATTTCAAAGAAGAAACTTCCATCTGACCTGAAAAAGGAATATTAAATCTGCAAGCTCGGGTTCATCTGACCGCCAATCCTGCGTTCTCTATCCGAAAGGTGAATCGTGGGCGAACGGGCGTGCGGTCATGTACGGGGGTATCGCGGACGTTGAAGCCGAGGCCATCTACCTCGAAAACAAAGTGCCAAACTCCACGAGCTTAAGCGAACCTTCCGGCGGGCCGTCCTCGATGACTTCAAACAATTCCGAGATGCCGGCATCACGCATCCCGATATGGAGAAAATCGAAGCGGTGCTGACTATTAAGGCTGGACAATGAACTGGCGCTACAATTCTTCCCAATCTCATCGGTTATTTGCGCGGCACGCGGCCCTGGTCGTTTCGCTTCTTGTGCCTGTCGTGCAAATTCACGCGCAAACGCAAGCGGCCATGAACGCACAGGCGCGCGCGGACTTTGTTAAAGCCGATGCGGAACTTAACAAAACTTATGAGGCGCTTTTGACCAAGCTTCCCGACGCTGAGAGCAAACAGAAGCTGAAGGAAAGCCAGCGAGCATGGCTGGTCTTTCGAAATGCTGAGGTGGCTTTTGCCGCTGATGGGTTTCGTGGCGGGTCAATGGCTCCCACACTCCGCTATGCAACTATGACCGAACTCACTCAACAGCGAATCAAACAGCTAAAGGCCAGGCATACTGATTGAGACGACATCATGCACTCGGTGCATCTGGAATGATCCGGTAGTGCAATTTCTTTAAAGCCGATGAGTTTCACATCGATGAATTCGAGATTTGCAGCGGCGGTTCGCGCCTTGGCCGTAGTGGTCGGGATGTCTGTGTTGTGCGTCTCCATTCAGGCGGCAGAGCACGACGCTCTCAAACTCAGAACGAAAGATGCCAACGCCTACTACCACCGCGGCCTTGCCAAAATAGACAAGGGCGATCTGGATGGTGCCATTGCCGAATTCAACCGAGCAATCGAACTCGATCCGAAATACGCCAAGGCTTACAACAACCGTGGCAATGCCAAAATAGCCAAGGGCGATCTGGATCAAGCCATTGCCGATTACAACCGCGCGATTGATCTCGATCCAAAATACGCCAACGCTTCCAGCAACCGCGGCCTTGCCAAACAAACCAAGGGCGATCTTTACGGTGCTATTGCTGACTACAGCCGCGCGATTGAACTCGATCCGAAACTCGTCGTCGCTTACTACGCCCGCGGCCTTGCCAAACAAGCCAAGGGTGATCTGGACGGTGCCCCCTTGCCGACTACAGCCGCGCGATTGAACTCGATCCGAAATACGCCATCGCTTACGGCAACCGCGGCGATGCCAAATACACCAAGGGCGACCTCGACAGTGCCCTTGCCGACTACAACCGTGCGATTGAACTGGATCCGAAAAACGCCAGCGCTTACTACAGCCGCGGCGCTGCCAAAAACGCCAAGGGCGATCTGGACCGAGCCATTGCCGACTGCAACCGTGCGATTGAACTCGATCCGAAACTCGCCGTCGCTTACTACAACCGCGGCAATGCTAAATATGCCAAGGGCGACCTGGACGGTGCCCTTGCCGATTACAACCGGGCGATTGAACTCGATCCAAAGCTGGCCACTGCTGAGTACAACCGCGGCAAAGCCAACAACGCTAAGGCCCCCTTACACCTAGGTACCTCATGACCTACAAAGACCCAGCAAAAAAGAAGCTTTCGCGCTGGATCCTCGTTATCAGCATGATTTCCGCAGCAGCTTTCGTATGGCCTTACGTTTTTGGGTGATGAGGTCGAAGAAGTTACCAAGTTTAACATGCTAAGTCCTATGAGGGAAGTCGAGCGCGATAAGGACGTTGTTAGTTCATACGCTTTGGCGGGTCAGGCTTTTGTTGGGTGTCGAGTAATAATGCCATGTCGGAAGTGAATTCATCGGCGTCTATTCGCGTGATCCGCGGGCAGATTTGCTTAGCCGGCATTTTGATTCTGTTGTTATCTCCGGATGCCTTCGCGGACAGCGATTTCCCAACATTCTGGCAGAAATTTAAATCCGCCGTTGTTGCCGGCGACAGAGAAGTGATTGGTGAGATGGCGAAGTTCCCACTCTCGATGCCCTATGGGGTAAGAGCCGTAAGGGACAAACAGGAATTTCTGCGCCGTTATGACGAAATTTTCAAAGGCGAGGCAAACGCCGCCGAATGTTTTGTCAGCTCCAAACCGCAGCAAGAAGCGGCGGGCCGGTTCGAAGTTTACTGCCCGTTTAAGAACACTCCGAACGACTGGGAAAACACACCGATTCGCTTCGAGTTCGAATTGACCAAAAGCGGTTGGAAATTTGTCGGCCTCGATAACATCAATGAATAAGATGGAAAAGGCCGCCACCGTCTCACAGTTTCTTCGTGATGTCACCGCTGCAAGAATCGAGACGCAGCCAGACGGTCGCATGGGAGCTTTAATAATGCGTGCGAAAACGAAGATTCCGATGAACACGAACCGTTTGCTCGGAATATTCGCGCTTTTCGTCGGGTTCACTGGCACGGTGTTAATGGCGGAGGAAAAACCTGAAGCGATTGTGGTGGCAGCGAAAAAGTTGTCCGAGAACCAGCCATGGTCGGTAGAAGCGCATGTGGTTGCCAAGGACATCGACATGAAGATTTTCGGCATCATCAACGGCAAAGATTTTGATCTGACCATCGACACTGGCGATCAGCTCCGGCGTCAGATCGTGATTGGTTGGTGGCGCGCGGACTGGCAGACAAGGCCGAGCAGCCCATGTTTACCGGGCCGCACATCATTGTGAAATGGCTGGATTCCACCGGAAGAGAGATTTGGTCTTTCGAACACTCGAAGCCATCCCCCTAACCAGCGCCATTAAATCCGCGATCGCTGCCGCCGTCCCGTGAAGCCCCAATAACTAAGCTACTGGTTGTGATGGGTGAGAGGCATTAGCTCAACGCGAGGAGTCTACGTGTTATCTACCTAACGAGTCATCGCTTAACCGGCAGCGGAAAAGCCGGATAAAGGTATGCTGGCTGAAGGGCATGAATCGGGTAAATTGAACGGAAAGAAAACAAAGGCGTTATGAACAACTCCAGGAGTATTTCCTCCTGCTGGCTCAATCGTTTGAACCAATCCCTGTTCGTTTTCACGGCGTGCGCGGTTGCGGTCCTCGTGAATGCCGCCGATCCGGATAATCAAATTTATGACGAATCGCCGGACGGACGTTTCGGGTTTCGAGACTCGTTGGCGGGCACTGCAAAAATCGAAGAATGGGACAGGGATTTAGTTTCCGCGATTGAAGTCGTCGAAATCTCTTCAAAGCGAGTCGTCCTGCCGTCACCGAAAGAAGCGCTGACGCCGATACATCTGCGGCGGCAAGCCCAGGCTTGGTCAAGCGATTCGAACCATCTTGCCTTGAATTTTAAAACAGCGCCGCGGACGTGGACAGCGACGCTCTATGCATGGGACGGAAATGAGTTTGCCGAGGTCTCATGGCCGCGGGATGCCATTCGCAAGCGGTTCGAGGAAGAACAGGCGGCGCAATTGAAGACACTCGGTTTGCCTGACGACACGCCTCGGAAGCTGGTCTATGAGGGCTTCACGGCTTCGGAGTGGGTGGATGCGACTGCGGTTAAAGTAATCGCAGAACGCATAGATTCGGTCGTAGTCTCCAAAGATCAGCCTCCAGCCGAACTCGATGCTAGGTTTAGTTTTGTCGTCAAAATTCGTGATCCGCAGAATGCGGAGATAGCCGATGCCACGAAGATTCTCGGCACCTACGGCTATGGCGACCAAGAAGACACGGTCGAGGCGCGGCTCGCCGACCAGCAGCCTGAGTCGTCCTATCTGGTCAAAGATGTGGAGGAAGGTCAACAACCATTTCATTTGTATGCCTTGGAACGTTTCTGGGTCGTTGGCGAGAAAGGAAATGACTACGTGGTTGAAGACAGCTGTAATAACCAAGGCAGAATTCCCCGGCAACTCATTCACAAATTTCCTTCGGCCTTTTCACAGGGTGATTTCGACACGAGCGCCGAACACCTGGGCGTTTATTACGATGTGCTAGTGAAAGACGCAGAATCAGGCTACCTTCCCGCGTTGCGGGCGGTGTTCGCATTTGGTGTGTTTGACGGCATGGCGGGCGAAACTCAAGCGCTTGATATTATTGACATCGAAAAACACGTGAGCGCTCGGCAGATTTCCGAAGCCATCAAACCTTCCAAATCATCGGCCATCCGGAGAGGCAAGCGGACCGATTTCAGTCGGGTCCTGGCAAAAGCGGATGCCTGCGGGCGCCTGGTGGATGAAGACGTTGACCGATCGATGCTCGTCACGCGCGTTCCCACGGGTAAGAAACCGTTTAAACTCCATGGAAGGGAATATTTTGCGATCACCGGCGAGAAGGATGGCGACTACATCATTCAAGATACCCCGGGCAATCAGGGCTATGTGGCAAAGGACTTCGTGGACACAGTGCCTAAGCCCACGACGGAGTCCGCGATGCTGTTGCCCTTAATGGGTGTACACTACCTGCGAGTGGTAAAAGGGACGCAGTGTGACCGCGATTCCCCAGACACGCAGCATCCGATGTTGCGGCTCAATCGCGAAGGCACGCAGCGTCTGATGTTATCGCTGGATCTCACCGGGCAATCCGGCGCGGAGCACGCCAAAAACTTGGAGAAAATGCTCGATTACGGCGACGCTCTTTCGCAGATAAAAGAGTTTTCACCCGCTCGCGTAAAAGCCATCGGCGCCATGCTGCTGCAAGGCAGGTCCGAAAATGAAAAGGCCGAACTCATAAGGAAATACCCGCAGATCTTTCACGGCAATGCGTCGCCCAAGACTCCTGCAAAAAGAAATCCTAACTCGCCTGCCCGACCGAGAAGCGTGCCGTGAAATCTTTACCGCGGCAGCGAAAGAGCAGCGTCGCCTTCAGTTTCTTGGCGATGTCACCGCGGCAAGGATCGACACGCCCGCGGAGAAATGCGAGGTTCAACGGTGACCACGTGCACTGGGCTGAGGCGGACGCGGCTCAGCAAGACGTTAGGCATCTACGGGAAAAACTAAGTGAACACGAGAACTAGCCTGTTTGTCCTTGCGCTGTTCGGCTTTTTATCGGCGCCCATGACTCTGGTAGCTGCCTCCCCAGAGGAAAAGTATTTTGAAACTCGTGACAATTTCATCCGGCAGTTTGAAGAAGCATCGGTTCCGATTGATGTCCTCGATGAAAAAGATCGGCACGCCCTTGCTGAGCTTGAGAAACAACTAAAGCCAATTATAGGGCCAGTTAATGTCGAAGGGTTTCCGAAAGAGGGCAGGATAAACCTCGAGACTCTCGAAAAGGACTTCGGCTTCGGTCAAGTCGACGGACTCAGATTCAGTTCGGAGCAAGAAAATCTTTTTGTCACAACCGATGACATTTTGAAGAAATACCTGGCTGGCCAAGCAGAGCTGCCTAAAAACCTGACTGAACTTTCCAGGACTGGTGAGTTTTATGTTCGCGCTATTACGTCGGAAGCGGCTGTTACGTACTTTGCAGAGATCCCGGTCAAGAGCGCGAACGGGAAATCTTATGTGCACGCGTTTCTCGGTCTAACTGCTCAAGATATTGGCCCCATCATTCCAAAGGATATCTTTGTATTCGTCACGAATGGAAATCGAATACTCGCAGTGCAATCGCCAGCGGCAACTGAGATCACAGAAATTCCGCAGTGTAGAAATGAGTGGGAGAGGTTTGCTAAGAAGAGCTCGTCCGATGAATCACTTCAATATGAGGAGCAAGGATTTGAGGCATACCACCGCTGCTACGAAAGAGAGGCAAAGAATCAAAAATTCTTCGCTTCCATTGAGAAGCAGGCCCAATCGATTGTTGATCGTTTGCAGAAGAACTAGAGATCGAGCCAGAATTTGAGCCGCAAAGCAGAAGAATTACCGCTTTCGCGATTCGAGCCGAAACTATTCCTTCATGGCTGGATTCCACTGGCAAAGAGGTTTGGTCTAACGAACAAACAAAACCATCTGAATGACTAGTCTCCATTTCCCACGATATCAGATCCGCGATTGTCGAAGGCGCCGCCTCGCCGCTCGGAATTCAAGTTTGTCGCAAAAAGTATTTGTAGGTCTTGGGGGAATATCGTTTCAGATACGGTTTCGGTTTCGAGATGGGGTCGGTTGTGTCGCTGCCGATGATGCTGAAAGAATCTCTGTAGATTCTCGAGTGTTTTCAGGACAACTTTTCAAGTAGTTGGCAAAAATTTCATCGCCCGCGACGTGAAAAAGCGCCCACCAGTCAGACCCGTAACTCTCTAAGGCAGCACCATCCATAAACTCAGCTAGGGAATCGAACCGCGCGATCGCTCTCAGGTCACCTTCACTCGCCCGGTCAGAATTTTGAAATAGTTAAGGCCGAGCGCTTTGAACGCAAAGCCCGCCTCGCCCAGCTGATCATCCCGAGCCGATTCCTTTTTTAGCCACAGCTTCCTTTCCTGCTCGAAATTTAACTTCATCAACGGCTCATTCGGCAAAAGTTGAAGCTCTGCTTTTTCAAGGAATCCGTTGCAGCCAGACTTTAGGTAAACATTTCAACCGTCCGGCATAGGCTCTGCCAGGAAATGTTCACCCCTTTTTAACGTGGCGACCAGCTTTCCATATCTTAGCACCTTGACCGGACCATGCGGATCTTTAAGCGTGGCCATGCACTCATCGAGTGCATTCGCGGTGGAATGGATCAGCGCGAAGGCCGCGAAACTCGCGATAAGATAATTGAGTTTCATTTTAGGAATGAAGAGAATTATTTCTGCTTCTCATAAACTGGGAGCCGTTCTTCGCGCACGTCGTCGAGATGGTTCCATGTCCATCTTGTGCGGAAGCCGAGTCGTTCTTGCGGGTCTTTAATTTTTGCAGCCTCGTTTTCGAGTTCTTCGCGCCAATCTTTTTCTTTCTGTTGAAATTCGGCGCGATCGACACCTTCGAGCTGCGATTCGCGTTTCTTCATCAAGGCAGCGAGTTGCGTTTCATATTTTTTGAGTCGCTCGGTCACCGGCGCGTCTGGTCCTTCATGACCGATCGATTCGGCGGAGGGCGGAACAAAGCCGTCTCCCGGCGCGTTCTGGGCGACGCTGCGGGTCCAGCGTTTACGTGCGCCTTTGTTATTTTTTCGGAGTCGATCTGTCAGTTCAAACTTACGTGTTTTTGTGTTGTAGTAAGCGACCCAACCGGAAACGCCGCGTTTCTCGTACAGGTCGCGATCGGGCGTCTCGGTGTTTCCGGTGAGAGCTCCGCGCAAGTCGATCAGCAATCGGCCCGAGTCCGGGCTCCAATCCAAAAAAGAAATCTGCGCTGGCCCAAGCTCCTTCATCTCGATCGTGGCTAGCGGCACGCCTTCGGCTTTGCTGAAAAATTTCCACGCTTCATTGTCGAAGCGGTCCTCTGATTCGGGATCGAGCGGCCACTTCGAATTCGGAAAAACATCTTCGAACTTCAGTCCTTCTTTGCGGTGAAAAAGGCGAGTCAAATTCATATGGCTCCCGCGATGTTGCGCGACTAACATCCAGTTTTCATCCGGGGAAATGGCTACGCCACTCACCCCGCCCATGCCCTCCTCCATGTAAAATCCCGGTAATGGTTCGCGTTGCGCTTGGTCTTTTGCTGACACAATCCATACTTCCTGGTCGGTCCGCGCTTCGCCTTGTTCGTTTTTCGTCGGCACATCAAGTTGTTCGAGGAAAAATGTGCCGTTAGGCGACTCGATCCCTTCGATCGCCTCGCGCGGCTCCTCGATCTTCGCCACCGATGCATGGCGTTGCGCGTCGAAGGCGATCGTGATGTTCCGCCCGCAACCGATCATCGCTTTTGCGCCGGTCTCGCCGTTAAGCCTTCGCCATTCGCCGCTAAAAGCGACGAGCAAATCTCCCGATTCGAGCCAGGACTCCGGTGTCAGTTCGTACGAAACGGTGTGGAGGTCCTTCGGATCCTCGTCTTTGATTTCATCGCAGCGCGGAATCTCCGGCAGCGTCGCTTCTTGAAACGTGTCGCCGTTTCGAAAATAAACGCTCATCGTGTGCTCATCTCGATCTTCGTTGAAATAGGCGACGCGCTGCGAATCGCCCGACCACACCAGCTTTGCGTCCTTGGCATAATCTTCGATTCGGAATGTGTCCACGCTTGCAACCCAGGCGCGTCTCTCGCGGTCCCCTGAGGTCGCAAGTACTTCGAGCTCGATAATTTTCTTCTTTGTCTTCGCGTCGACGATCGCCGTGTCCCATCCTTCTTCGCCCTGCGTCAGACTCAACGCAAACTTCCCGTCTGGCGACTTGTCTTTGATAATTTCCTCCGCTCTAAACGTGGCAACAAAAGAGGTGGGAACCAGAACGGACGCGACAAGCGCTATTATTCTCATCTTGATCGGAGCCGAGCCCTCCGTGTTGCTATGGCAACCGCCACACACTATCAGGCGCCGCGAGAACCAGAAAGTAAAGTCTCAACCTTTTTCAGATCGCATTGATAGATCGTGGTCGTTTCGCCTTCGTAATAATTCGACCCGACCAGGTAGGGCGCGGTGCGGCGATGAAGCGTTCGCCTGGTTTTACTGTCGTCGTTATTTCGTTGTCGTCTCTCCCGAGAAAGGATCCTGCTAGAGTGTATCAGTTGGCGTGCGCAGGCATAGCCATGCACTCATCCGCTCAGCGGCTCGCCGGATACATCAGCACCAGCGCGGCAATCGTGCTCATGATAAACGTTTTCGAGCGAGAAAGCTGGCTAGGCAGCTTCAAGGTTTCAGCTGCTTTTCGAGATCGGTTGTGCGCTGTTCAGTTGGGATCGCTTTGCCTTCCATTAAAGCGGCCGCGCCAAAAGGAGTCCAGCGTTGGTTCGCATGGATGGCGGCATCGGTGTCGCGCTGAATCAGCCATTCACGTTGCTCTTGTTTCAGTTGTTCGCGTGCTGCCGGTGCTAATTTCTTTTGCAGCGCGGCATAGATTTCGTTCAGACGTTTATCAGCAGTCTCAAATCGCCGGTTCACAGGCGTCCACCCGCTTTCCTGACCGACGGGCTCGGCCGAGAGCGGCATCGCCGCGTTTGGCGTGCTCGGTCCGTAGTAACCGTCCCATTGCTTCCGCGCATCGCGGTTAACTGCGCGCAAGCGATCGGTCAGCTCGAATTTGCCGGTCCCGGTATTGAAATAACAAAGCCACCAGCCAATGCCCTTCTTGAAGATATTACCACCGCTGCCTTCTTCTGGCGGACCAATGCTGGCCGAGAGAGCGAGTAGCAATCGACGGGAGTCCGAGCTCCAATCAACAAAGTTAATCAAACGCGTGCCGACCTCGTGGTCTTCGGCTGTCATTCCGATCAGCTTCTGATCAATCTTTTCTTGTGCGGCCAAGAAACGGAAAGCCAATTCGCCAAGACACGCGGGCGAAGCTAGTGCGTAGTGCGAATCGTCCGTGCGATGGTAAAGACGCGCGCTGCATAAGCTATCGCTTGAAGAGATCCAGTTCTCATCGGGAGAAATGAATGCCAGGTTCATCGTCGTGTTCGCGTCCGGTGTTTCTGAGATAGCCAAAGGGAAGCGCGTCCGCGGATCGTTAGCATCGACAATCGCGAGCCGCTGGCCGGCATTCTCTCCGGATTGATCGACTTGGTTGTAGCGAATGATGAAAAATTTACCGTTTGGAGCTGTAACGATGCGTTCCGGCGCGGTCGCCTCTTCTGCGTGACCTACTACGGGTGGGAAGCACAGCACCAAGACCGCGATCAGCGCACACCTGAAAAAATAAGTCATCAGATTACTGGCGATAGGTATCGCTGGTTACTTTTTGAGTCAGCCATCGCCCTTCGGGAATGCTCCAGATTGCTTCGAGATGGCCTCCCCAGGTCTTAATGGGCGGCTCTATCGGTTTGGGATTGCTCGTGGCAAAGAGGTCGACGTGAATGCGCTGGCCATCGGGATCAATGCGCATTCCGTTTTCCCGATTCTCTCCTTGAGAGTCGAGAATGAAATGGAAGAAATCATTGTATGGCTCGACCTTTGCGCGTCGAAAAGCAGGCTCAAGTAATCGCTGGATCTGCGCGTAGAGATCGGTCTGCTTTGTGACGCGCCCATCGTGTAGCTCGAACAATGTGAAACCAATCGATCCCCATTTACCGGCGACATCAACAAGTACAGTCGAGCTATCCTTGGTCCATTCTGTTTTCAATTCCGTCCTATCTCGATAGCTAAACTCATCTACCACCGCGAGAATGCGATATGGCTTAAGCGCCACGAGAAAATTACGTGCCGCTTCTGTTACGATGTCTGGATTGTTGCAATAGATGACGCCATATTTTCCATCGGGCGAGACCGAGTTCTCCGCGAGCTTGTAACCCAAGGCGAACGCGTCTGGATAACCGGGCCGGACGTTCGGTCCGCGAATTTCGATCTTCGGAGCCGGCGTCGGGGAATCATCCGCAGCGGTAGAAAATGCCGCGCTCGCCAACAGAATTACCGTAATAAGCCGTCGCGGTGTCATCATCCCTCGCACCCGTCTGGATCAGTAGTGAGCTTGGACCATTAGCGTGGGGCGTCCGCTGACGGTTTCGTACCAGGCGTGTGCTCTGTGGTCGGATCGTATCCAGGCGGATTTCTTGCCCGGTTTCTTTTCCCACTTGTTGCCGGCTGAGTTCCCTTCGAGGAAGATCGATAATTCCTTCTCGGAAAGCGCACGTCTATCCACGCGGGAATAAGCTTCGGCAACGCTATGACCCTTTAAAAACTGTACCATGGCAATGTATTCACCTGTTGGGTTCTTGTACATATTTGTGGTTATACCGTCGGAATCTGGCTTACCAGGGTCAGTCGGCTTTCCCAAAACCGCGTTAACTTGCTCTTCGGTGTTGCCGAGGCGCGCAACGGCGTGACTGCTCGAAGCAATCATGACCGCGGCTGCTATTACCAGGACGTCTTTCATAGTTGATCCTTTCAAAGTGCTCGACTTTGAGTTTACCGGTCGAGTCTCATGAGCATTACGCAACAATCGAAAGGTCTTGTCGATCTAAAACCAACAGGCTTGCGACGAGACTGAGAAAGCATGCCTTCGCTAGGGGCGAAGCCGCGAGTTATTCAGCGTATTCCTTCTAACACGCGGTTGCCGGACTTCAGCCATTCCATCGAATTTTCTAATCGCCATTCAGGCCGAGATTCCATAGGGTCGAAAGTCTGTGGAAAGACGTCGCCTAACAGCGGCTTGGGAACTTCCGCATTCCCTTAGGCGCGTTGCACCGGAGGGACGATAGAGTGCAAATAAATTTCGTGATCGGTAGGAAGCGTGAGGCGCTCTCGTCAATCCACCAACGCGCGAGCGAAGCTCAGGTTGCGCTTGATGCCGAGATGAGGGACGAGCCGGACCCGACGGCGGCGAAAGAACAGCCTTGGTGGTATCTGCTGCTTGCCGCGCTCTTCTTGTTTGGAGTCAGCGGGCTGGCCGCGAGGGGCTCAATCGGGATCGCGATCGTCTTCATGCAAAACTCGTTAGGCGCATAATTTGTCAGGCTGGCAAGTCCCACGAGCACCATTTCTTTCGCATCCCGGTGGTGAGGACGTTCCGAGTTGTGGAAACTAGATACACTGGATTAGTTTCCACGTTGTGCTAAGCTGTCATAGATATGAAACGGGCACACAAACCGCGCCCGCGAAGAAGGCGTGATCCGAGGCGGCAGCGAATCGTCGACGCGGCGCGGGCGCATTTCTTCAGTCATGGGTTCCGCAGGGTGACCATGGACGATCTGGCCGAGGAATTGGGAATCAGTAAAAAGACGCTGTACGCTTATTTCCCCGGGAAGTTCGATCTGCTCGAGGCCGTGCTGTCGGATAAACTAAGAAGCGTCGAAGCGACGCTGAAGGAAGTTACACGCACGCACCCCGACGATTTCCCGGTGACATTGCGCAAGCTATTGGCTGGAACGCACCGCGAATTGGATGAGATCAAGCCGCCGTTCGTGCGCGACATGCGCCAGAAAGCGCCGGAGGTGTTCAAAGTCGTCGAGCGTCGGCGGGCCGCGCTTATCCAGCGATACATGGGCAAATTTTTGGTCGACGGACAGCGGTTGGGAATGGTGCGCAAGGACGTTCCGGCCAGGCTGATCATCGAAATTTTGCTGGCGATGGTTCAATCGATCATGAATCCGCCGAAGATGGAGGAGCTTGGAATGATGCCAAAGGAAGGCTACACCGGGATTCTCAAAATTGTTCTCGAAGGGGCACTAACGGCAAAAGGACGAAAAACGTGAACGCTTTGTTCGTTAGGCATAATCGACAACCTCGAAGTGGTCGCTTTTCGCGAATCGATCCGGAGTTGATGCTTCCGGTCGGAGCTTTCACGGTGTTTCTCTTGCTCGCAGGCTGCAGCAATCGTGGGAACGCGGTTTCCGGAACGATTGAAGTGGATGAAGCACATGTGGGCCCGCGCTCAGGCGGTCGCGTAGAAAAGATTTTGGCACAGGAAGGTGATCGTTTGCACGAAGGACAGGTAATCGTGCAACTGGATGCATCAGAGTTGCGAGCGCGGCGTGATCTTGCTTCTGCACAAATCGATACCGCTGTCCACGATGCGGACGCACAAGAAGCGCAACTAGTGTTTTTGCGCGATGAGGCGCATCGCCAACAGGATTTGCTTCAGCGCAGGGTCGTTTCGGCTACTGACGCTGAACGCGCCGACAGCGCGGCGAAAACGCAAGAGAAGAATGTGGCTGCGGCCAAGATGCGCGTAGCACAGGCGCGCGCACAACTGGCGGATATCGATTCGCAGCTGGCGGAGATGCAGGTGGTTGCGCCGGCCGATTCGATTCTCGAGGTGCTGAGTGTCAAAGTGGGCGACGTACTACCCGCGAATCGCGAAGCTGCCACGCTGCTTCTGACGGGACATCTCTGGGTGCGCGTTTATGTCCCTGAATCCTGGTTAGGTTTGATCAAGGTAGGCGAACAGGTCCGCGTCCGCGTCGATTCCTTTCCGCACACCGATTTCGAAGGCGTTGTCGAGCAGATCAGCCGCCAGGCCGAGTTTACGCCGCGCAATGTGCAGACTGTCGCTGACCGCATCAAACAGGTATTCGGCGTGAAGGTACGTTTGCCGAGCGACGACGATCGTTTACGTGCTGGAATGGCGGCTGACGTTTACTTTCCGAGAGTGAAATGAGGAATCCAATCAATGAATCAGGAAAGCAGGAAGACAGGAAAAGGTGGAACGCGTTGTGAGGACCCCAGCCATCGGCTTAAGGACAAGCCAATCCATCTTCCTATTTCCTGATTGATCTCTATGTCTGAACCGATGATCGAAGTGGAGGGGCTGACGAAGCGCTTCGGCACTTTTACGGCTGTCGATCATGTTTCCTTTACCGTTGGCAAGGGATCGATCTTTGGTTTTCTCGGCCCAAATGGCTCGGGGAAAACAACTCTAATCCGGATGCTATGCGGAATTCTGCAGCCGACCGAAGGCACGGCGCGAATCGGCGGTCACGACATCGTGCGAGATCTAGATCCGATCAAAGAAATGATCGGCTATATGTCACAAAAATTTTCGCTCTACGACGAACTGACTGTGAATGAGAACCTCATCTTTGCTGGAAAACTTTATGGCTTGAGCGGTCGTGAATTGAATCGGAGGCACGATGAAATGATCGCCACGACACATCTGGAGCCATACATCGAAAGGCGCGCTGCCCAGCTATCCGGTGGCTGGCGCCAACGTCTGGCTATGGCTTGTTCGCTGATGCACAGGCCTAGTGTGCTCTTTCTTGACGAGCCGACGGCCGGCATCGATCCAGTCGCTCGGCGCGAGCTGTGGGATTTGCTGTTCGAGTTTGCGGGTAAGGGCATGACGCTGTTCGTGACAACTCATTACATGGATGAAGCCGAGCGCTGCGATCACGTAGGTTACATCTACTTATCGAAATTGATCGTATGTGGTGAGCCGGACGAGTTGAAAAAACTGCCGGAGGTGAATCCACCTGGAACGCGCCGGCTCGACGTGACTTGCGATCACGTGACCACGGCACTTCACGCAATGCATGAGATGCCCGGGGTGCGCAGCGCCACGGTTTTTGGCCAATCAATGCATTTGCTCGTTGATGAAACAGTCAAGCACGCGCAAATCGAGGAACAACTGCGCAAAGTTGGCGTCGCTCATGCCGAGATTCATGAAATGGGACCTTCGTTGGAAGACGTGTTTGTCGAGCTTTCTGCCAAGCACGCTGCTGAACGACAAAAGGCCGCGTGATGTTTATGCGAATCGGCGAGACGGCGACACGGCGAACCAGCCATGGGAACAATACCGATTCAACGATTCAACGTTTTAACGGTTCAACGCGGCGGAGCTCAGCGAAGCCATGAAACACAAACCGTTCCGAGGGCTCAGCGCGATCCTATTCAAGGAGTTCATTGTCGTCTGGCGAGATCCGTTGACTTTGTTTTTCTTCTTTTTTCCGCCGTTGATCGAGATGGTCGCGTTTGGCTATGCGCTCGACAACGACGTGAAACACATGGCGATGCTTGTTCTGAACGAAGATCGCACCGTCGAAAGCCGTCAACTGATAGATCGCTTCGTTAACACGCAGAGCTTTCGCGTAGTCGGCGAGGTGCAGAGCCTCGATCAGCTGAAGAGCGAAATGCGCAAGGGAACTGCGTACGCCGCGCTTTACATCCCACCCAATTTCACGCGAGAGCTAATGGCAGGCCACTCTGCACAGGTGGAATTGCTTGTTGATGGATCCAACTCCACCACGGCGTTGCAGGCTCTTCAAACCGGGCTCGGCGTGGCGCTGACGCAATCAATGGAAACGCTCATGCGCGAGACGGGCCGGACAGGGATGCCGATCGATGTTCGTCCGCAGATGCTTTACAACCCGGCCATGCGCGCGCCGAACTTTTTTGTGCCCGGCGTGATTGGCGTGGTCTTGCAGATTGGGACGACAGTTGCGGCGGCCATGGCTTTGGTGCGCGAACGTGAACGCGGCACACTTGAACAATTATTGGTAAGCCCACTGAGTCCCTCCGGGCTCATGCTCGGCAAGCTGGTTCCCTATCTATGTATTGGCATGACCATGGCGGTTGTCTTATTCACGATCATGCGCTTTGTGTTTTTCGTTCCGATCGAGGGCAATGTTTTTGCCATGATGTTTTCTACACTGGTGTATGTATTTGCGCTGCTAAGCCTAGGGCTGCTTGTCGGGACCAGGGCCGAAAATCAAATGCAGGCGCTGCAAATGTCGATGGTGTTCCTGCTGCCGAGCGTTTTCTTTTCCGGGTTCATTTTTCCCCGTGAAACCATGCCATGGATTTTTTACGCGCTCGGTGCCCTCTTCCCTACGACGTATTTCATTGCGCTTATGCGCGCGATTATTCTTCGCGGCGCAAATTTCTTCGAATACTGGCCGAACCTTTTAGTGCTTATTGTGATGTCGATTCTCCTTTTTAGTCTGTGCGCTCTGCGGTTCCGGAAAAAGCTGGCGTGATGCATAGGTGTTCGGGTCGCGCGCGCGTGTCGCGTGCTGGCGAGCGCGTCCTCGCGATCACGAACTTTTCGTGCAATTCCTTCTTGGCTGCGGTAGACATCGCTGAAGAAGCCTGTTTCGGCGCGACGCCAAAACCAGCACGCGAGACGCGTACGCTACCCAGAAGTACGGCACAAACACGTTTTCAATACGGCCACGGCTTTCATAATCTTAGCTAACGTGTCCAGACGAATCGTCTTTAGCGCGCTGCGCATCGCCATCGCGGCCCTCGCCGCTTTGGTGTTACTCTGGTGGTTTGGAGTGAGAATGCCCGGCAAGAATGTTTCCAAGACTGGACCGCTTTCGCCTGATGAAGTTGCGTTGCGCGAAGAGCTCCGCGCGAATGTGCAGAAGCTCGCGGGAGAAATCGGGGAGCGCAATATGTGGCATTACCCGCAGCTCAATGCCGCGGCTGATTTCATCGAAGACTCCTTTTCGCGAGCCGGGCTCCGGACTCGACGAGACAGCTACGAAGTGCGAGGACAGCCGTGCCACAATATCGAGGCGGAATTCCCAGGGAATCGTCCGGAGATTATCGTGATCGGCGCGCACTATGACTCGGTGTTTGGTTCGCCTGGCTCGAATGACAACGGAACCGGAGTCGCAGCGGTTCTCGCGCTGGCGAAGCGGTTCGCTGCACGCGAAGCAGCGGTGAGTCCGCCTCGGCGTACGCCTAACAAGACTCTGCGGTTCGTTGCGTTTGTGAACGAGGAGCCGCCTTATTTTTTATCAGGTGAAATGGGCAGCCTGGTTTACGCCCGCAGATGCAAAGAACGCGGCGACAAGATCTCCGCAATGATCAGTCTGGAGACAATCGGTTACTTTTCTGATGCGCCGCATTCGCAAACATATCCGTCGCCGGGTCTGGGCCTGTTTTATCCGAAGGTTGGCAACTTTATCGGTTTCGTTAGCAACGTTAAGTCACGCGCGCTGCTACGTCGCGTCGTCACGCTGTTCCGCAAAAACGCTAAGATCCCATCTGAAGGCGCCTCGCTTCCCGCATTCATCCCCGGCGTGAGTTGGTCGGACCAATGGTCATTCTGGCAGCAGGGTTACCCGGCCATCATGGTTACCGATACCGCGCCGTTTCGTTATCCGTACTATCACTCGTCAAACGATACGCCCGACAAACTTGATTATGATCGATTCACGCTCGTAGTCAGCGGCATGGAGAAAGTAATTCAAGATTTAGACAGGTTGTAGTCGCAGGTGCTGTAGCATCCGCTTTTCAGGGAATCTCCAGCACATAGGCTTCTAAGGTTCGGCCGTCCGTAAAGCTTCACTGAGCCGAGGACAACGCACTCTACAGTAGTGTGCCGCGAAGAATGAGAAGGGCCACGTTGAAATAAATTACCAATCCCGTGACATCGACAAGTGTCGCGACAAATGGGGCCGATGATGCCGCTGGATCGAGACCGCATCTGCGCAGCAAGAATGGAAGCATTGCTCCGCTTATGGTGCCCCACAGCACTACCCCCACCAACGCAACGCCGACAGTGAACGCGACCAGCCAATGATACTTACCGTAGTCGAATATGTGTAAGTATTGCCACAGCGTAATACGGAAGAAACCGATCGTTCCTAGAATGAGGCCCAGAGCTAATCCTGACAGTAATTCCTTTCGGACAACGCGAAACCAGTCCCGCAAGCGCAATTCGCCTAGAGCCATTGCGCGGATTACAAGCGTGGTGGCCTGTGACCCGGAGTTGCCGCCGCTGGAAATGATTAACGGCAAAAACATCGCCAGAATCGCCGCTCTTTCGATTTCGCTGTTGTAGCCCTGCATCGCGGTGGCGGTCAGCATTTCACCCAGAAATAGAATGATAAGCCAGGTGGCACGTTTCTTTACCATTCGCAGAAACGGGATCGTCGTGTACGGCTCATCGAGTGCCTCCATACCGCCGATTTTCTGGATGTCTTCGGTCGCTTCCTGTTCGGCGACGTCCAGCATGTCGTCGATCGTAACGATGCCGAGCAGGACGCCGTTTGAATCGATCACCGGCAGCGCCGTGCGGTCATATTTGCGGAAAGCATTCAGCGCGTCGTGTTGGGAATCCGTCACATTCAATGCGACAAACGTTTCTTGCATCAAATCGCGCACGGAAGAGGTGAGCGGCTTTAGCAAAAACTCCCGCATGCGTATGTCGTCGACCAACTTGCCCTGATCATTGACGACATAGATGACATTCAGCGTTTCGCTGTCATGCCCGTACGCACGGATGTAATCGAGCACTTGTTGTACGGTCCAATCTTCTTTGACCGCGATGAAGTCCGGCGTCATCAACCGGCCGACGCTTTCTTCCGGATAGCCGAGCAGCGCAGTCGCTACGCGGCGTTCCTCCGGCGTCAGGAATCGGATCAACTTTCGTGCGGCGTCGCTCGGCAATTCCTCAAGCAGCGCCGTGCGATCGTCCGGCGCCATTTCGTTGAGGATGCCCACCACTTGTTCGTGTGCCATGGCGCGAAGTAATTTCTGCTGCTCCTCGATGCCGAGGTATTCGAACACATCCGCTGCCAGATCGTGCGGCAGCACTCGAAAGATGATCACTTGTTCGTCTTCCGGCAGATCGAGAATCACTTCGGCCACATCAGGCGGTGGCCATTCAGCGAACACTTCACGGAGCGCTGCGAAATCGCGCGCTTCGATCATGCTTCTGATTTCTGGTTCTAAGATCTTCCCGACCACGAGGCGTTTTTAGCACTCGCACTTGCCCAAAGCAACGACCTGCGAAGGCTTCTTCAAAACGTTACAAAGGGGCGGCCTTCGTTGTTAGCTGTGGGCTTCTGCACTTGGCAATTGCCGGAAACGTTCCAAAATGAAGGTAATGCCTGCTGTTGCGACAGCTCCAATGATTCGTCACGAGATCGGCGACGATCACATTTGCATTCTCACGTTCGATCGCCCGGACTCCGGTGCGAACATTTTTGATGCCGCTACACTCGATGAGTTGAATGAGCATATCGGTGCCGTCGAAAGAGACGCTTCGCTGCGCGGCTTGATCATTGCATCGGCAAAGAAATCGATCTTTGTCGCAGGTGCGGATCTAAAAACCCTGTTACAAGGGGCGAAGACCGGCGAGATGCGCGGATTTATTGAGTGGGGCCAACAGGTTTTCAATCGGTTGGCCGATCTCAAAATCCCAACGGTTGCTGCCATCCACGGAGCCTCGGCTGGTGGCGGCTACGAAGTTGCGCTGGCGTGCGATTACCGCGTCGCATCAGATGATCCTGCGACCCGGATTGGTTTGCCCGAAACAAGCCTGGGACTTCTTCCCGCCTGGGGCGGCTGCACGCGATTGCCACGGCTAATTGGCACCGAAAAGGCGGCCGAAGTGATTTTGAAAGGCAAACTTTATTCCGCGCAAGAGGCCTTGACCGTGGGACTCGTTGATGAAATTGCTCCGCGCGATCAGCTTCTCGATCGCGCACGTGAAAAGCTGCGCGTTGGAAAACGCAAATTGGAGAGTCAAGCTCTCGCGAGCGCTGCGTCGCAGCAGATCCGCCCTCCAAAACAAACCGGAAATCCGGCACCTGAACATGCTTACGAAATCATCAATAAGACGTTGTCGGTTTCGCCGGGTAAATCGCTGCAATGGGAGCTGGATGGAATTGTCGACCTCGGCAGGACGGAGTCGACGCAGAATCTAATTCGCAACTTCTTCCTTGCGGAGAAATACAAGAAGGGGACATCGCGAACGCCGGCTGAGAAAATCGTGCACGCGGCGGTGATTGGCGCCGGCGTGATGGGCTCAGGCATCGCGCAATGGCTCAGCTCCCGGGGCGTTACCGTGATCTTGCGCGACGTCGCGCGTGAACAGATCGATCGCGGCTTGGCGAACATTGAAAAGGTCTACGCCGACGCAGTGAAGCGCGGTTTGATGAGCGAGGAAAAGGCGAAACAGGGACGCGCCCGGATTTGTGGTTCTACCGCGCCGATGGAGTTGCGCGATGTGCAATTCGTGATCGAAGCGACTTCGGAGAAGATGGAGATCAAGAGAGAAGTTTTTCGCGAGCTGGCTATGGAGGCCGGCCCGAAAACCATTGTTGCGACGAATACGTCAGCGCTTCCGGTGAGCGAACTGGCCGATGTGACGGTTTCACCTGAGCACGTGATCGGATTGCATTTCTTTAATCCGGTGAGCCGCATGAAACTGGTCGAAGTTGTTGTTGCGAAGCAAACATCCGACGAGACGCGGGAGAGAAGCCTGGCATTTGTGCGCCAAATCGGAAAAGTGCCTGTTGTCGTGCGCGATAGCCCCGGGTTTTTGGTGAATCGCGTTTTGTTTCCGTACTTGCTCGATGCAGCTGAGCTGTTCGAGAGCAGTGCCGTGGACGCAGACCGAGTCGATGCTGCCCTGGTGAAATGGGGAATGCCGATGGGTCCGTTTCGATTAATCGACGAAATCGGTGTCGATATCACGATCGATATCGGCAACACACTCGAGAAAGCTTACGGGCAGCGCGATCACGTTTCAGCTATCTTGGCCCGGATGCGCGACCAGCAAATGTTGGGCCGCAAAACAGGTGCGGGTTTTTACAAATATGAAGGCAGGAGCCAGACGCCTAACGACTCTCTTGCGAAATGGCGTATTGTAACCGGCGGCGATGACCCTGACAGAGGTGAAGCCAGCACGAAGAGCCAGCCGGCGTCATCCCCACAGGCTACAGCGGATGACATCGCGCGGCGTCTGCTGCTCTTAATGGTGAATGAGGCCGCTCGTTGCGTGGAAGAGAAAGTCGTCGATTCTCCCGCGGATGCGGATTACGGAATGATTTTGGGAACAGGTTTTGCGCCGTTCCGCGGCGGCCCGTTGCGATTTGCGGAACACTTTGGACTAAAGAGGACCGTCGAGGAATTGGAACGGTTGGCCCGAACTGAAGGGAAATTTGCTCCATGCGAAATATTGAAAAAGCATGCGCGCGATGGAACGAATTTTTATCGGGAATGAATCGTTCGTCATGTCGAGCGAAGTCGAGACATCCAGTGAAGAAATTTCTGGTATTGCTGCGGGATGGAAAGCCTGGCCTCGCCCCGAAAGCATTCGGCAGCTGCGTTGCAGCCTCGACGACGCTTCGTTTCGCTCGGAATGACAGATGGTCAGTATGAAATCGCCACTCGAAGCGCCCGAAAAACAAATCGCTGAAGAGACCAGCGCAAAGGCCGAGAAGCCGGTACCCCCAGCCGTTATCGACACATCGAAGATGGCCAAGGGCCAGCGTGAAGCGCTCGAGCTTGCCGAGGCCGCGCGCGATCCGCTCGAAGACCGCGGCAGTTTCGCCAGCAACTTGTTTGTCGGTCGTTACGATTTCAACCGAATCCATCCGTATCCTGCCCAGACCGCAGAGGATCGTGCCGCGGGTGAAGAGTTTTTGCACAAGCTTGAAGCTTATCTGCGCGAACATGTCGATGCTGATGAGATCGATCGCACAGGAGAAATTCCCCCTGAAAATTTCAAAGGCCTCGCGGAGATCGGCGCGTTTGGGATCAAAGTACCCAAGAAGTACGGCGGTCTCGGCTTAACACAATCGAATTATGGACGCGCGGCAGTACTGCTTGGCAGCTGGGATGGGAACGTCGCCGCGCTCGTTTCTGCACACCAATCAATCGGCGTTGCGCAACCTTTGCTATTATTTGGAACCGAAGAGCAAAAACAGAAATATCTCCCGCGCGTCGCAAGTGGCGAGATTTCAGCGTTCGCCTTGACGGAAGTCCATGCGGGATCCGACCCCGCTACTCTAAGCCTGACGGCTGAGCCAACGGAAGACGGCTCCGAGTTCGTAATGAACGGAGAAAAACTTTGGTGCACAAATGGCGTAAAAGCTGGCGTGTTGGTCGTGATGGCGCGCACACCGTCGAAGATGGTGAGCGGAAAAGAACGCAGACAGATCACCGCGTTCATCGTCGATGTAGATACGCCCGGATTGGAGATCGCGTATCGCTGCCGCTTTATGGGGTTACGCGCGCTTTATAATGCAGTTGTTAAGTTCACCAATGTGCGCGTTCCGCGACAGAACATTATCTCTAAGGAAGGGGCCGGACTCAGGGTTGCGCTTACGACACTAAATACTGGACGGCTCACGCTTCCTGCAGCGTGCGTCGGCGTTTCGAAGCGCTTACTGGAGATTTGCCGGAAATGGGCTGGTGAACGCATTCAATGGGGCGTGCCAATCGGCAAGCATGCGGCCATCGCCGGCAAAATCGCAGAAATGGCGGGGAGCGTTTTCGCCATGGAAGCGATGACGTTTCTCACGTCTTCGCTGCTTGATCGCAAAGCTGGTGACCTGCGTATCGAAACTGCGATGTGTAAAATGTGGGCAACGGAAACCACGTGGCGCATCGCCGATGAGGCAATGCAGGTGCGCGGCGGGCGTGGATACGAGACCGCGGCGTCGCTGGCCGGACGCGGCGAGCCACCAATCGCTGTTGAAAGATTTCTGCGTGATTGCCGCGTGAACACAATCTTCGAAGGCTCGAGCGAAATAATGCGGCTCTTCATCGCACGAGAAGCGCTCGATCCGCATCTGAAAGTCGGCGGCGCAATTTTTAACACGCAACTGCCAATGTCCGATCGCGCGAAAGCGGTCTTAAGTTCCGGGAAATTCTATGCCGGCTGGTACCCGCGCCAATGGTTGCCGAATGGCGCCGGCAAGATCGACAATTTGCACGAAATACTTTCAGGCCATGTCAATTACGCTGCGCGTACGAGCAAGCGCCTGGCACGCGGATTATTTCACGCAATGGCGCGGTTCGGTCCAAAACTTGATCGTGAGCAGCTGCTCCTTTCACGATTTGTTGGGGTCGCGACGGAGTTATTTGCGATCAGCGCGACGTGCTCGTACGCGCAATTTTTGCTCGGCCAGGGTAAACCGGCGGACGAAATTCTTTCGGTCGCGAATTATTTCTGCCGGTCGGCGCGCATGAGAATCGATCATCATTTTGCAGGCACCGCGCGCAACCCCGATAAGCGCGGTTACGATCTCGTGCAGGAGTTGCTCGCCGGAAAGCACCAACTCCTCCGCGACGGGATCGTGTAGGGTCGCGCACGCGTCTCGCGTGCGGGTGATGGTATCCCGCCATCGCGAACTTTGAACCGCGCTGACATTTGGCGGTACCTCAGAAAAGATTCTTGCGGCGAGACACCGCAACCAGCATGCGAGGTGCGTGCGCTACCATTGACCGTGTTCGTGCAACAGATTACGATCTTGGATGAGTATCGCACCCGTTCTCGCGGAGACACCTTCGACCCGAAACCGCACCCCAAAGCGCGAAGCAGAAAAGCCAATAGCGCCCGCGAAAGTCCTCCACACGATCGAGGAGCACGTCCTGCTGGACGGTTTCAAAATTGTCGTCGATCTCGACAAGAGCCGCGGCCCATATCTGTACAACCGAGTCGACAATCGCCGCCTCATCGATCTCTACGGGTTTTTTGGATCAATGACGGTTGGATTTAACCACCCGCATTTCGATGATCCGCAGGTGCAGCGCGATCTGTTGCGTGCGGCCAAGGTGAAGATCGCGAATTCGGATGTCTACTCAGCCGGCTATGCTGAATTTGTCGCGACGTTTGAGCGCGTCGTCGGTTTGCCGCCGCTCCAGCGTTATCTATTCATCGAAGGCGGCGCTCTCGCGGTGGAAAATTGTTTAAAGGCCGCGATGGATTGGAAAGTCCGCAAAAACATGGCCGCTGGTCATGGTGAGCGCGGCACGCAAATTTTGCATTTCCGTCGCGCTTTTCATGGGCGGAGCGGTTACACGATGAGTCTCACCAATACCGATCCGCGTAAGACCGATTTGTTTGCGAAATTTGATTGGCCACGCGTCTCCTGTCCGAGCATCGATTTTTCGTTGCCGGAATCAGAGCGTGAGGCAGATGTGATCAAGCGCGAACAGCAAGCCGAGCGCGAGATTCGCCAGTTCATCGAACAACGCAACATCGACATCTGCGCCATCATCATCGAACCGATCCAGGGCGAGGGGGGCGATAACCATTTCCGCGGTGAATGGCTGCGAAAACTGCGAACGATTGCCGACGAGAACGATATCCTCCTAATCTTCGACGAAGTGCAGTGCGGCATGGGCGCCACGGGGCGCAATTGGTGCTGCGAACATTTCGACGTCTTGCCCGACCTGATGGCGTTTGGAAAAAAAGCGCAGGTCTGCGGTGTGATGGCTGGCCCGCGTATCGATGAAGTGAAAGACAACGCGTTTCGTTTACCCAGCCGTTTGAATTCAACCTGGGGCGGCAACTTCACTGATATGGTGCGCTCGACTCATTATCTGCGCATCATCGAGCAGGAACGCCTGGTTGAGAACGCCGGGAAAGTCGGCGCCTATTTCCTCGATCAACTGCGCGATCTGCAAACGGAAGAGCCGCTGATTTCCGCCGCGCGCGGCCGCGGAGTATTTCTCGCGTTCGATCTTCCCGATGCAAAAACGCGCGAAGAATTTTGGCACGGTTTCTTCGACCTTGGTGTTTTGACGCTTCGCTCGGGCGAGAACTCGATCCGTTTCCGTCCGGCTCTCGACATTACTATGGAAGCGATTGATGAAGCGATGGAGTTGATGCGCAAGTTTTGCCGGCAAAGACCGTAGGGCATTGAATTTTGTCATGTTGAGCGAAGCGAAACATCTCTGATTTGTGTTTGGGACGAATGCGCAACCACGACTACTGGGTGTACATTCTCACCAATAAGAGTCGCACGACTTTGTACATTGGGGTGACGAACAACATTACCTTGCGTTTGTATCAACATCGGTATGGAGATGTAGAAGGATTTGCGAAACGCTATCGTTTGAACTGTCTCGTTTGGCTTGAGCACTTTCGGAACGTTAACGATGCCATCGCGTGTGAGAAGAAGCTCAAGGGTTGGCGCCGCAGTAGGAAAATTGCTCTTGTTGAGCGCATGAACCCTCGGTGGCTGGATCTGAGCGATGACTGGGAGCAGCACCCCTCTGTGTATGAGCGCCAACATAGGATGGAGGAAATGATCTGAGATTCTTGGCTGCGCTCAGAATGACAGTAGCTAATTTATGAAAACACCTCTGGAAAAACTGGGTCTCAGCGACGAAAACGCCGGCGTGTTCGACGGCGAATGGCGCGGCGGTGGCGCGACGTTTGATAAAATTTCACCGATCGACGGGCGGCGACTTGCCAGCGTCCGCACCCCCTCTGCCGACGATTACAAGAAAGCGCTTTCACGCGCTCACGAAGCTTTTGCGAAATGGCGCGCCACACCCGGACCGGTACGCGGCGAAACAGTTCGCCGCCTCGGCAATGGGTTGCGTGAATTGAAACATGAACTCGGCCAGCTTGTGACGCTGGAAACTGGGAAAATCATTGCCGAGGGCGAAGGCGAAGTGCAGGAGATGATCGACATTTGCGATTTCGCTGTCGGTCAATCGCGAATGCTTTACGGCCTAACGATTCAATCCGAGCGCCCGAACCACCGTCTAATGGAGCAATGGCACCCGCTCGGTGTAATCGCCGTGATTAGCGCGTTCAATTTTCCGGTCGCGGTCTGGTCGTGGAACGCTGCGCTGGCCGCCGTGTGCGGTGACGCCACAATTTGGAAACCGTCGGAAAAAACGCCGCTAACCGCAATCGCCGTAACCAAGATTGCCGAGCGCATCTGTCGCGAAACCGGCGCCGATCCGGCGATTTTTACTCTGCTGGTTGGCGATCGCAAAACGGTTGGCCAAAAATTGTCCGATGATCCGCGTATTCCGCTCGTGTCTGCAACAGGTTCGACCAACATGGGATTTAATGTCGCCAAAGCGGTCAACGGACGGCTGGGTCGAACAATTCTGGAACTTGGCGGCAACAACGCGCTCATCGTTACGCCGAGCGCGGATCTTGACATGGCGGTGCAATCAATCTTTTTCGGCGCGGTAGGCACAGCCGGACAGCGTTGTACTTCAACGAGGCGTGTGATCATGCATGAGTTAGTTGCGGCGAAAGTTCGCGACAAACTCATCAGCGGTTACAAAAGCCTGCCCATTGGCAACCCGCTCGATCGGAAGACCGTCATGGGTCCGCTGATCGACAGACAAGCCGTCGATATGGTGCAGGAATCTATTCAAAAGTTGAAAGATGAAGGCGGCGAAGTGCTTTACGGGGGCGAACGGCTTACTGTTCCCGGCGGCGCTTACATGAAGCCGTGTCTGGCTGCTGCGAAGCCGGATTTTGAAATCGTGAAACACGAAACCTTCGGGCCATTACTGTATCTTATGACGTATCGCGATTTCGACGAAGCAATCGCGATTCAGAACGGAGTGCCGCAGGGGCTGACCTCATCGATTTTTACCAATGACGTGCGCGAAGCGGAAAAATTCGTGAGCGCTGTGGGGAGCGATTGTGGAATCGCCAACGTAAATACCGGCACCAGCGGCGCAGAGATTGGCGGCGCCTTCGGCGGCGAGAAACAAACAGGTGGCGGCCGCGAGAGTGGCAGCGATTGCTGGAAGTATTACATGCGGCGCCAGACAAACACGATCAATTTCTCCACCGAGCTACCGCTGGCGCAGGGGATTCAGTTCGGCGCAGGCGATGAAGGCAGCGCCACCGCGTAGTTTCTGGGGAGCGCACGCGCCTCGCGTGCATTTTTCGGCGCCCTCGCCGAAAACTCTGTAAACCCCGTAATGCTTAAGCCAAAGCTCGCGATCGCGAGGGCGCGATCGCCAGCACGCGAGGCGCGTGCGGTCCCCAGATCACTGCGCGATCGTTAGCTCTAGCAGTTCACCAACGTCCTTTGCAGTGTCGATGTTCATAATGCAGTGCCGCAATTTTCCGCACTGCTTCTTGCCGATCACATCGCCGCCAAGCGCGGTGAATTTCACAGCGATTTCTTCCTCGGTCATCGGGTCGCGCGGATCGCCTTTCGGGACATCGACACGCGTCGAGTACTCCTTGCCATCGTTCGTCGTGATTGTGACCCGACTCGGCTGAAATTTTGGAAAGAGCGCTTCGAACTCCTCATTCGCGACCACTTTGACCTTGTCCATGATCGGAATCAGCGATTTATCGAGCACCCGCGCCTCTTTGAATTGCAGCGGTGTCACCATTCCATCGACCAACCCGACAGCCATGCAATACGGGAGTGAATGATCGGCCGTTTCTTTCGAATCAGGCCGATATTTATGCGGATCGCCCAGGATATCCGCAGCGCGCGCGATCACTTCCACTTTGATTTTCTTCACGTCGTCAGCCTTAATCTTGTTATCCTTGACGGTTTTCATCATCGCGGTGAGCGGCGCGTGGCTGAGCGCTTCGATCGGAAAACTCTTCATCCCGCAATCGAGAATCCGATAGTGCGATTTCGGCGAAGTCGGCAAATCCTTGATCAAACCTTCCCCGTCGAAAGTGGCCGGTTGTCCCTT
>Ga0126381_100000852_pt1 | contig 33190 bp, 24 predicted proteins | sample PanSoiMetPlot_28_FD_96465 | JGI IMG/M metagenome (GOLD analysis project Ga0126381, IMG submission 96465) | Tropical forest soil microbial communities from Panama - MetaG Plot_28 | ecosystem: Environmental > Terrestrial > Soil > Tropical forest > Bulk soil | place: Panama | collected 2016-02-17 | reverse complement strand
TGTGGATCATCCGCTGATCGGAGAGCAGGATATTGCCTCTCTGAAGCCCACGATCCTCGCGTCCGGCATGTCGGTTTCCCAGCTCGTGTCGGCGGCCTGGGCGTCGGCGTCGACGTTCCGCGGCTCCGACAAGCGTGGCGGCGCGAACGGCGCGCGCATTCGCCTCGCCCCGCAGAAGGACTGGGACGTCAACCAGCCGGCCGAGCTCGCGAAGGTCCTGCGGAAGCTCGAGGCGATCCAGAAAGAGTTCAACGCTTCGCAGTCCGGCGGCAAGAAGGTCTCGCTCGCCGACCTGATCGTTCTTGGCGGCGCCGCGGCGATCGAAAAAGCCGCGAAGGCCGGCGGGCACGATGTGAAGGTTCCCTTCACGCCAGGGCGCATGGACGCCTCGCAGGAAAAAACCGACGCGCAGTCCTTCGCGCCGCTCGAGCCCACCGCTGACGGTTTCCGCAACTATCTTCGCGGCAAGCAACTCATGTCGCCTGAAGAGGCGTTGGTGGATCGAGCGCAATTGTTGACGCTGACGGCGCCCGAGATGACCGTTCTGCTCGGCGGCCTGCGGGTCCTCGGCGCCAATGCCGGACATTCCACGCATGGTGTCCTCACCGAGCGGCCCGAGACGCTGACGAACGATTTCTTCGTCAACCTGCTCGACATGAAGACGCAATGGCAGCCCTCCGCCGGCGCCGAGGGCGTGTACGAAGGGCGCGACCGGAAAACGAACGAGGTCAAGTGGACCGGCACCCGTGTTGACCTGATCTTCGGCTCGCATTCGCAGCTGCGCGCTTTCGCGGAAGTCTACGCCTCCGAGGATGCGAAGGAAAAGTTCGTGAAGGACTTCATGGCGGCGTGGGCCAAGGTGATGAATCTCGATCGTTTCGACATCGCGTGATCTCGGCGGAAGCCGCGCCCTAACTCGTCATGCCCGGCCTTGTGCCGGGCATCCTCGTCTTTGCTCCGGGCCAAGGCGTGGATGGCCAGGCCCCGCCCGGCCATTGACGAGCAACGGAATTTCGATTGACGTTGGTCCCCTGTTCCGCCCGAATGGAGCGGCAAATCACTGCACTTGCTCCGCAGTCGAGGGGCTGTTCATGCGGAACATCCTGGTCACGGGCGCATTCGGGCAGATCGGCTCCGAGCTCGTGCCCGCGCTGCAACAGCACTACGGTGCCGAGCGCGTGATCGTTTCGGATATCCGGATGGTGCCGGCGCAGCGCGCCACGCAGGGCCAGGCCGAGCAGAACTACGAGCAGGTCGACATCACGCAGGCGCAGCAGATTCTCGAGGTCGTGCGCCGGCACGACGTCGAGACCATCTATCACCTGGCGGCGTTGTTGTCGGCGGTCGCCGAGGAGCGGCCGCATCTCGCCTGGAGCATCAACATGGGCGGCCTCTACAATGTGCTGGAGGCGGCGCGGCAGGCGCGCTGCCGGGTGTTCTTCCCGAGCTCGATCGGTGCCTTCGGCCCGGAGACGCCGCACGATCGTACCCCGCAGGTGACGATCCAGCGGCCGACCACCATGTACGGCGTCACCAAGGCCTCGGGCGAGCTGTTGTGCGACTACTACGCGGGACGCTTCGGCATCGACGTGCGCGGCCTGCGCCTGCCGGGCCTCATCTCCTATGTGGCGCCGCCCGGCGGCGGCACCACCGACTATGCCGTCGAGATTTTCTACCAGGCGCTGCGCTACAAGCACTACCGGTGCTTCCTCGGGCCTGCGACCCGACTCGACATGATGTACATGCCTGACGCGACGCACGCGATGATCGCGCTGATGGAGGCCGATGGCACCCGCCTCAAGCACCGAAACGCCTACAATGTGACCGCCATGAGCATCACGCCGGAGGATCTGGCCGCGGAAATCCGCAAGCACATCCCCGAATTCGTGATCGACTATCAGGTCGACCCGGTGCGCCAGGCAATCGCGGAATCCTGGCCGCGATCGCTCGACGACAGCGCTGCGCGCGCCGATTGGGGCTTCGCACCGAAATTCGATCTTGAGACGATGACGGCCGACATGCTAGCGCGCCTGCGCGCGAAGGTGATGCGGCCTGAAGCGAGGTAATCATGCCGACCCATGAGCTGAACAAGGCGCTCATCGCGAAGCTCGACGAGTTCGCCGCAGCCGGGCGGCTCAAAGGCAACGAGGCGGTCGTCCGCGCGGTGGTCCCGCCGGGTGCCGGTCGCGGCCGGCGCTATCTGCTCGAAGGCGAGGGCAACAAGCCATTCCTGCGGATGAACTCCAACAACTATCTCGGCCTGTCGTTCCGCCCTGAGGTAATCGCCGCCGGGGAGGAGGCGGTGCGCGAGCTCGGCGCCGGTCCTGGCGCGGTGCGTTTCATCAGTGGAACTACGGCCGCGCATACCGATCTCGAGCGGCGGCTCGCGCAATTTCACGACCGTGAGGCCACCATGCTGTTCAGCTCCGCCTATGCGGCCGTGATGGGGGTCTTGCCGCCTCTCGTCAGCGACGCGACGGCGGTGTTGAGCGATGCGCTCAATCACAACTGCATCATCAATGCGATTGCGCTGGCGCGTCCGGCCGAGAAGCGCGTCTATCGCCACCTCGACATGGGCCACCTGGAGGCCGGCCTCGCGGAGGCGCGACTTACCTGCACGCGCGCCATCATCGTCACCGATGGCATTTTCAGCATGCGCGGCGACCACGCCCCGCTCGAGGAGATCATGGCGCTGGCGCGCCGATATGATGCGAACTTTGCCGAGAACGTCGTGGTGGTGGTGGACGATTCCCACGGTGTCGGCGCGTTCGGCACAACCGGTCGGGGGACGGAGGAATACACCGGCTCCCAGGCGCCCGATGTCCTGGTGGCGACGCTGGGTAAGGCGTTCGGCGTGAACGGCGGCTATGTGGCGGCGCCCGAGACAATCATCCGGTATCTGCGCGAGACCTCGCCCTTCTATATCTACTCTAATCCGATAACGCCGGGAGAGGCGGCGGCCGCCCTCGAGGCGATCGAGCTCGTGGACGGACCGCTCGGCGCCTCCCTGCTAGGGCATCTGCGCGCAATGACACAGCGCTTCAAGGCGGCGCTGGTCGCGCTCGGCCTCGAGACGCTTCCCGGAGAGCATCCGGTGGTGCCGCTGATGCTGCGTGACTCAGCGCGGACCTCGGCGCTGGTAGCCCATCTGCGGCGCGCCGGCATCCTCGCCACCGGCCTCAACTATCCGGTTGTGCCGAAGGGCGAGGAGGAGATCAGGTTCCAGATCAGCGCCGACCACACCGAGGCTGACATCGACGATGTCGTCGAGGCGTTACGAGCTTTCGGTGGGATGCGTTAAGGTGCGTTAGCGCGACGCGGACTCCAGGCGGCACGCGCGGATCGAGGCCATCAGAACGGGCGCCTCTCTCGGCCGCGGCCCACTCTACGCCCTATTGCGAAAAAAGATTCCGTTTCGGGATAGGATCAGCCCACGATCGAATAGCCGACCAGATGCTTCTCGATCTCGTTCACTGGGTGATGCGTCAAATCCTTGGCGACCTCGGCGATCAGGCATTGCTTAACTTCTGCATGCAGCAATCGGCGCAGATCACTCAAGGTGCGCGGCGGGGCCGCGATGACAAGGGCCTTGATTCTCTTCTCGCGGACGAGCCTTTCGAGCGCCCCGGCTACCTCGCTGGCGAATCGGTGCTCCGCTATATCGTGCCAATCGGTGGACTCGACAGAGCTGCGGCGATTGCCGACGCTCGCAAAGGCACGGCCCGGCTTGTCCGTGCCCTGCTCACGCGTGGGCGGATTCTCGTTGGCGAACACCCGCTCGACGCGCAGATCGGCAAATTTTTTGTCGCCATGATTGCGCAGCAACAGCGCCTTGCGACCGTCCCCCACCATGACAAACGCATCGTGCGGCAGGCGAATCTCGCGCATGAGCATGCTCCTCCTTTAAGAGGAACGTCGGATCGGTTTGTTCGTTCCGCCCGTCGTGCGGCGCTGTAGAACCGCCTACAGGCGCTCGCTTGTGAAATTCCGTGCCGAGCTTTAACAGCCCGTCCTCGAGGAAATCGGACAAGAGTGGCAGCCCGAGCAAATACGACGCGGTTCGATCGTTGTGGGCGCCTGCCGCTTGGCGCGCAAGGCTTGCCAGTTTTCGATGTCGCCATCGTCGCGGCCAAGCCAGGCCAGCGCGACAAGATCGATCTGCTCATCCTGCGACATTGCATGGACGTGCACCAGCTCGCGCGCGATCAGATCGTTGCGGTGGCCCTCGAGCACGGAAAATCATCCCGTCATCGCTGGGGTTTGACGCATCCCCCAAATCAGTGAGCACGTCCTTGACGTCGAACTGGCGCGCCTTCAGAGCGATGCAGCAGACCTTCTCGCGGGAGATGGACAGTTCGGGCGTAGCATCGGGCATGGTGAGTATCTCGACCCCGGATCGCGGGCCACCGCGTCCTCTCCGACAACGCTTTGGCCGGCCACTCGATCCCTCGCGGCACGCACGACCGCAGGTGCGGCGGACAGCGAGGGCGCCCCGAATGGCCCCGCGGACAAAGCAAAGTGGGATGCCGAAAGATCGACATCCCACCGGATTTCAACTGAGGGGCGGATTGGCCGCCGCGCTCGCGCTTACCTGCAGGTGGGCTTGCCGTTGATCACCGGACACTTTTGGTTGGCCGGGGCGGGCTTGGGCCCGGGTGGAGGCGGCGCTGCCGGATGGGGGGGCGGCGGCGGTGCCTGCACGTGCTGCACGGGTGGGGGCGGCGGCGGTGCCTGCACGTGCTGCACGGGTGGGGGCGGCGGAGGCGGTGGTGGGGCCGGATGCACGATCGGCGCCGCCGGCGCGACGTTTTGATGGATGACGGGTGGGGTGGTCGGCGTTGCGGTGTGGACCGGCGCGACCGTCTCCTTTTCGATGTGCTGCGGCGCGTTGATCTTGCCGCTGTCGGTCTTGGGCTTCTCGATCGGCGGGTTGGTCAATGACGCGGCCGGCGTCGGCGGCGGCGTCTTCGGCTTGCTGGTATCGGTTTTGAGCTTTTCGTTCGGCGCGTTGGCCAACGGCGTGGCCGGCGAGGTGGTTGTCTTGCCGGTATCGGTCTTGAGCTTTTCGTTCGGCGCGTTGGCTAACGGCGTGACCGGCGAGGTGGTTGTCTTGCTCGTATCGGTCTTGAGCTTTTCGTTCGGCGTGTTGGCCAACGGCGAGACTGGCGACGTGGTCGTTTTGCTCGTGTCGGTCTTGAGCTTCTCGTTCGTCGGGTTGGTCAACGTCGCAGCCGGCGTCGCGGGCTTGCCGTTGGCGGGCGGGTTCGCGTTATTGCTTGTTTTCGGCGGGTTGTTGGCGGTGTTCGCCGGGTTCAAGCCGGGCTTCTTGGTGTCCAATGGTGTCAGCCCGGCGGACGGGTTCGGCAGCGGCTGCAGCTTGGTACCGCCTGTCGCCGGGGTCGTGGTCAAGGTCTGGTTCGGCAAGGTGACGGGGCCGGTCTTAGCCGATCCGTTGCCGGTCTGGCTGTTGGTCAGCGCAGCCTTATTCACCACCGCGTTCGGCAGCTTCACCAGTGACGGGGTGGCCGGGCCGCCGGCGGTGGCCGGCGCCACGATTGGCGTGGTCGTCACCTGCTTGGTGACCGAGTTGGTGACGGAGATCACATTGGTGGTGTTGTTGACCACCACCGTATTGTGGATGTTGTTGAAGATGATCGGGTTGGGCGGCGGCGCCACATAGGCCGGCGCAACCACGTAGGCCGGGACCGGCACGAAAACCGGCACCGGCAGGACGAAGACCCCGATCGGCGGCGGCGGCGGCGCCAGCACCACGAACTCGGGCGGGGGCGGCGGCAGGAAGTAGACCGGCGGCGGGGGGGGCGGCGCGAAGGCGAAAACGGGATCGTCGAACACCAGCACCGGCCGCTCGTAGTACACCACCTCGTCGGGCGGTGGCGGTGGCACGTCATAGTCGATCATCGCGAAGCGCGGCGGCGGATCAAAGGCGGCGGCGAGCTGCGCCAGCCGGCGATGGGCGTCGTACACATGCGGGCCGCGCGAATACCGCCGCAGGTACGACCAGTACGCGTCCGGCGAATCGACCTCGCAGGTCCGTCGCCAGGTGATGGCCTCGCGCCGCGCCGCGATGATGGCGCGCACCCGCCTAGCCATCGGGTCGCGCGGATAGGCGGCGATGAAATCCTCATAAACATCGAGCGAGTCGCGCGCGAGTGCCGCCTCATAAGCGTCGCGGGCGCCGAGGTCGCGGATCGGCGCGTCACGCAGGGAGGCGGTCTGCGCCGGGGTCGCGACCGGCGGCGGGGCATCGGGGCCACGCTCGAAGAACACGAACGGTGCGTTGATCTTCGCGGCGTGCCAGGGAATCTCCGCGCCCTTGGTCATGTCGTTCACGCGCAGGCGGACCTGGCCGAACAGGTCGGCCGGTTGCAGGCCACCTTGGCGCATCATTTCGGCCAGCGCCTTAGCGTAGGGGCCGTAGCCATCCTGCACGTCGGGCGCGACCGTTCCGGGCATTGCATTGAACGCTATCAACTCGCCGGGCTCGGGGTCGACCAGCGCAAGGCCACCGGCAAGCGGCTGCCCTGTGACCTGGAACGGATTGGCCCGGGCGGCATCGAGCACCACGATGGTAGCCTTGAGGCCGAGCCCCGCCAGCGCGTGGGTGTAATCCGACAGCCGCAGGCCGTGCAGCGGGATGTCCGTATCGCGGGTGATTGTGGCGTCGATCGGCAGGAGGTAGTTCTCGCCCTCGAGTTGCATCCCGTAACCGGCGAAATAGATGGCGGCCACCGTGCCGGGACCGGCCTTAGAGGCGCTGTCGATGAAGTCGCGGAACGCGTGCGTGAGTGAATCGGTGTCGAGATCGCGGGCGCCCACCACATCGAAGCCGGCCGCTTGCAAGGTCTGGGCGATGAGCCCGGCGTCGTTGGCCGGGGTCGCGAGTGGCCCGGTCTGATAGGCGCCGTTGCCGATGACCAGCGCCATGCGCTTCTCGGTCTGCGCGTTGCCGGCCTGCGGCGCCAGAATGGCGAGGAACGCCACGAGCACAAGGGTAAGCTTGAGCGTGAGTTTCGGGATCTGGTGCATGGTAATTACCCCCTCAGACGGAGCCCGCGCGCGGCACGCTTGAACTGCGATGGCTGGGCGCCTGGGATTTAGTTGCTGGCTGCTTGTTGTTCGGAGTTCTTTAGTGGGCGCCCGGAATGCGGCGAAATTTCCTTCGGGCGTCCGTCTAAGCCTATAGCATTGAGGCGCTGAACCCGCCATGAATGAATGACGACCGGAAAAAGGCAGCCGCCATGCATCTCAAGGATGTGAGCCACGCAAAGGGCCAGATGACCCGCCTTGCGGCGGCTCTGTTGGGCTTGTTTGTCGCCGTCGCGCCCGGCGCCGCACGTGCGCAGGATTGGCCCAAGAAGCCCGTGCGTATCGTGTCCCCCTTCGCGGCCGGCGGCAGCTCGGACACCATGGGGCGGATCGTTGCCGAGGAGCTCAGCGCCCGGCTGCAGCAGCAATTCTACATCGAGAATCGTGGCGGGGCCGGCGGATTGATCGGGTCGGCCGCGGTCGCCAACGCGCCGCCCGACGGCGGCACATTCCTGATCTCCTCGATCGCCACCCATGTGATCGCGCCCGCGACCAGCCCCAATCCGGGCTACGATTCGATCGCAAGCTTCACGCACGTGGCGTTCGTCGGTGGCCCGCCGACCGTCATTGTGGTCAATCCCGCGCTCGGTGTGCGCTCGCTCGCGGAATTGCTGACCCTCCTCAAGCGGCGGCCCGAGCCGCTGCCCTATGTCTCGCCTGGGCCGGGCACGATCGGAAATCTGATCGCCGAGCTCTGGGCCGAGAAGGAAGCCGTGCGGCTTGCCCACGTGGCCTACAAGGGCTCGGGCCAGGCCATCACCGATCTGGTTGCCGGCCACGTCCAGATGGGCTCGATGACCTTCACGGCGGCGCTCGGCCAGATGCAGGCCAAGACCATCATCCCGCTCGCGGTTTCCTCGGAGCGGCGCATGGCCGGATTTGCCGACGTGCCAACCTTGAAGGAGCTCGGCTACAACGAGCTTGCCGTGACCACCTGGTTCGGCTTCGCGGCTCCGGCCGGATTGCCACGGCCGATCACCTTGCGCATGAACCAGGAGATTGCCGGCGCGCTCGACACCGTGCCGGTTCGCGACCGCCTCACGGCCGAGGGCTTCGAGCTTGAGAAAATGTCGCCCGAGGCGCTCACCAGCTTCATCCGCGACGGGATCGCGCGCTGGGGCCCATTGGCCAAGCGGTTGGTGGCAGCCGACGCGGCGCGATGATTTGTCTAAGCCGACGAAGCATCGTATTTTCGCGGCCTGACGCACGGAGAGATAGTAAATGCTCAAAGAACACCACCATGACGGCAAATTTTGCTGGCCCAACAACCGCAGGGTCGCAGTCGGGCTGACCTTCGATTTCCAGGGCGGCGAGGATGTCCGTCCGGGAGCGGACGGCCTGATGGACCACGAGGAGTACACCCAAGCCGAATATGGGCCGCACACCGCGATCTGGCGCATCCTGCGCATCCTCGAGGAGGAGGGCGTCAAGGCGACCTTCAACACCTGCGGCGGCATTGCGGAGCGCTACCCGGCCGCCGCCAAGGCGATCGTCGCCAAGGGGCATGAGATCGCCGGGCACGGCTACCACCACGAGGTCGCCCGCGAGTTGACGCGCGAGCAGGAAGCCGACGTGATGAAGCGCACCACCGCGATGATCCGCAGCACCTCCGGGCGCAGGCCGGTGGGCTGGCGCTCCTGCACGCAGAGTCCCAATAGCATCGAGCTCCTGATGGAGCACGGCTATATCTTCAACAGCAACTCGTTCTCGCATGACCTGCCGTTCCTGTGGGAATCGGATGGCCGTGCGCTGGTCGAGATCCCGCGCCAGCCTTTCGGCGACGGCCGCACCTATCAGCATCGCCACAACGACGCCGGCAATCCGCACGACACGCTGTTGATCTGGAAGGCGATGTTCGACGAGTTGCATGAGGAATCGCGAATCGCGCCGACCTACGTGCCGTTCCAGTTCCACCCGTACATCTCCGGCCGCCCGGGACGCGCCAAGACGCTGCGGCTGATCATCCAGCACATGAAGAAGGCGGATGGCGTCTGGTTCGCGACCGGCAGCGAGATAGCCCGCTGGTGCCTCGAGGAGGTGTTCAAGGTCAAGGCACCCATGGCGGCGGCGTCGTGATTTGTAGGATGGGTTGAGCGAAGCAATACCCATCGGCCCAACATGCGGTGCGGATGGGTCTCGCGAAGCGCTCAACCCCTCCTACTTGCTATTCCATGAACGAAATCACGGTCATCGCGCCCTACAAATACCACGCCATGTGGGTTGTTCAATGACTCGCTCATGGGTCTAGCGCGTGAGCCTTTCGTCAGTGGCGTCGACACCATGATCGACCGCGTAGTCGCAAATGTTGCTGATGCCGAGAACGGCTTTGTGATGATCTGTTCCGGTGCGCCCCTTCCGCGTCACCGATGCCGCCTGGAATGGCGGCGTGCAGACCTCGGCGGCTGCCCTGCTTTGCCTCAGTATTTCCGGGAGGCTCAGAAAGAGATTTATGTGCAGGTCAAGAGCCGAGCCGCGGCCTAGCGCGAGCGCTCGGCCGCCTCACGCGCCTCGGCGACCACATCCTTTGGAGTCTGGTAGAGCTCGGCGATGAGCTTCTCCAGATCGTGCCCCGGGACCGGGTTGATCTCGAGGCCGCGCCCCTGTGCCTCCTTGAGGAAGTCGGGATCCTTCATCGTCAGGTCGAAGGCGTGGCGCAGCGCCTCGGCGCGCTCAGTGGGGATGCCCGGTGGGCCCGCGAAGGGACGCCCCATGGTCTGTCGGCTGAAGATAAGCTTGAGGATTTGCTGCTGCCGCTCGTCGGTCGCAAGCTCGGTAATGAGCGGCACCTCCGGCAGATCTGCAGCCTTCTCCAGGGCCAGTTGGACGATGAGATTGAGCTTGCGCTCGGCGAGCCATGCCGACTTCTCGGCCTTGACGCTGCTCCACGACCAGCCGCAGCGGCCGTCGATCTCGCCGCGCTCCATGGCGAGCGAAATCTCGGCGCTGCCCGGATAGCCCGAGATCAGGCGATTGCGCACACCGAACTTGTTGCGCAGCACATTGGCGAAGACATCCGGGTCGGAGCCCGAGCCGTTGCCGGCCACGGTGAAATCCTTGGTCAGCGCGTCGTTCCAGGTCTTGACCGGCGAGGTCGCGTAGGTGGCGCAGACGCTGATCTCGTTGGCGGCCGAGCCGATCCAGGTGAACTTGGTGGCATCGAACTTGGTGTTGGTGCCGCCGATCAAGGGCTCCATCGCCATGCCGCGCGCGAATATGCCGAACGCCGAGCCGTCCTTGGGCGCCACGTTGTAGAGGTAATTGGCGAGATTGAGCGTGCCGGCGCCCGGCATGTTCTGCGGCACGAACGACGGACTGCCCGGGATGTGGCGCCCCATATAGTGCGCCAGCACACGCCCGGCCGCATCGTAGGAGCCGCCCGGACTGTAGCCGATCAGCACCGTGATGGTGCGGCCCTTGTAGAAATCCTCGACGGGATCCGCATGCGCCGGACACGCGCCCACGATGAGTGTCGCGGCGAGAAGCAACAAGCAACTACGCATTGATCGTTCGTCTCGATTGGGGTGCTATTCCGCCGCCTCGACCTTGGGCTTGGCGCCCACCGAATCCTCGGCGCTGAGACCCGGCCAGGGATGCTCGGAAATATCGAATACCACGCCGTCGGGGCCGTGGAACTTGGTCTCGTAGAAGCCGGTATGGCCCGGCGGCGGTTCGTGGCGGAAACAGTCGCCGCCGAGCTTCTCGACATGCGCTCGCGCGCTCGCGAGATCGTCGACCAGCACGCCAAAATGGTGCAGGCCCACATAGTCGGGGCCTTTGCCGAGCTGATCGTCGCTGCCGAAATTGAGGATCGCCATGTTGAGCGTGCCGTCGCTCAGATAGACGCCATAGACCTGGCCCGGCTTCGGATTGGCCGGACCCGAGCGGCCGACCTCCTTGAAGTCGAAGGCGGCCTTGTAGAACGCGGCGACCTTCTCAGGGTCCTTGGTGGCGAGGGCGATGTGCCGGATTTTCGGCTTTGCCATTATGTCTCTCCCGCATTCTTAGGTTGTATTCCGGCGCGGTTGCGTGGCGCTGGTCGGCCGTGTGTAGCACGGAAAATCAGCAACAGATAGGCGGGGCAAGTCCAAGCCCTGCGTGCGTAAACCGTACACGCAGTCAACTGTTTCACCTGCCGGGGGCAGCGGCAATAGGATCATCGAATGCTGTCCTCGTTCCGGAGCTTGATGATACGTGGGATGATCGAGCGGACCAGTGGGGCTGGTTTGGTTCTCGGCTTGGGTTGCGATCCTCGTGCCGTTCGCGGGTGTTGGCCGCGAGCTTGAACTATGGGCGGGTTCGCGCACTTGGGCGGTTCGCTCGTGCGGCCCCGGCAGACGCCCCCGGTCGTCGTGAATGCTGCGCCGCGGCCGAGCAACCATCTCGCCGGATGGGAGCTACGGCGCCGTCACCGGCGTGCGTTCGGATTTGCTCTGCTGGTGAGCGGGATAGGCCCGTACTAGGTCGCCCCGCCGGCCAGCCCGTGAATTTCGATCGCGGCATCACCGGCAGTGTGGTTGTTCCCTAATCCGCGACGGCACCTTGGTTGATCGTGGGGGCTGCCGCAAGAAGACCCGCACCGTGCCCTCGGGGGCTGGCGGGATGCGCTGCATTACCATCACATCGTGCCGGCAGGGATGAAGCGCTTCACGGACATTTGCAGGTGCGCGAGGCGCTCCGGCGCGTAGCCGCGATCTCGATTTTCCCGTATCCTGGTGCTTCGTGACCGAAGAGGAAAATCCATGCAGATCATGCCGCCTCGATCTTCCGCCAGACGCTGGGATACGTCGTTGCAAAGGTCCGGGTGGGTCGTGGCGGTGCTGTGCCTGATCGGCGTCGGCTGGCAGATGAGCGGGCACGCCTCCGAGCCGGCCACCGTCATACCGCTGCCGGCGGTCGATGTTCCCAAGACGTCGGCGCCGCAGACGGTCGTTCTCGCCGGCGGCTGCTTCTGGGGTGTGCAGGCGGTCTTCCAGCACGTGAAGGGCGTGAGCCAGGCCGTCTCCGGCTATGCGGGGGGCAGCAAGGAGACTGCGAGCTACGAGATCGTGAGCTCCGGCGGAACCGGCCACGCAGAGTCGGTGCAGATCACCTTCGATCCCACGCAGATCTCGCTCGGGCGGATCTTGCAGGTCTACTTCTCGGTCGCGCACGATCCGACCCAGCTCAACCGCCAGGGCCCGGATTTCGGCACGCAATATCGCTCCGCCATCTTCTATCAGGACGATACGCAGAAGCGCGTGGCACAAGCCTATGTCGCGCAGCTCGACAAAGCCGGCGTGTTCAAGCGCCCGATCGTCACGCAGCTGAATCCGCTGACCGGCTTCTATCCCGCCGAGGCCTACCACCAAGACTACGCGACCCTCCACCCGGCGATGCCCTACATCGCCTTGAACGATCTGCCCAAGGTGGAGAATCTGCAGCGCGTCTTCGCCGACCTCTATCGCGAGCGCCCGATCCTGGTGTCGGCGTTGAGTCAGACGAACTAGGCGTGCTGTGCGGCCTGCACCAACTCGCGCAGGCGGCGGTTGAAGCGCTCGGCTTCCTCGTATTGCACCCAATGGCCAACGCCGGGGAAGACGTCGAAGGTCGCCTGCGGCTGCAGCTGCTGTAGCTTCTCACACCGCTCCGCCAGATAGGGCACGGCGCTCGCGTCGTGCTCGCCCCAGATGCCGGCAAGCCTGCCGGTGAAACCCGCGAGCGCCTCGGCAAGCGTGCCCGTGTGGGAGACATGCTTGCCGCGCACGCGCGAGTGCTCGGCATTGATCTTCTGCATATGGATCGCGAGCGCATCGATCTTGGTGGGATCGTGGATCATCAGCATGCGGAGATTGTGCCGGTGGGCGGCGATTTTCTCCTCCTCGCTGGCGAGACGCCGCCAGGACGTCAGTTGCATGGGCGAGCGTCGCCCGGTGCCGGTCGCGCCGACCAGCACCAGGCAGCGCGCGCTCGCACCCGCATGGCGCACCAGATAGCCGGCGATCAACCCACCCATGGAGAAGCCGGCCACCGCGAAGGAGGTCTCCGCGCCGACGATCGTCGCGAGTCCACGCGCCAGCGTCGCGCCGATGCGGTCGGCGGAGATCGGCGGCTCCGGCGTTGCCGATTCGCCCGAGCCTGGAATGTCGGGCACCACTAGCGTGAAGTTGCGCGAAAGCTCCTCGATGTTGCGCACCCAATGCATCCAGCTGCCGGTGCCGCCGTGCAGCAGCACGAGCGGCGGGCCCTCGCCCCACACGCGCCACGCCACATCGCCGGCGCCATTGGGCGTGGCATGGTGCTTCGCGGCGCCATCGAGCGCAGCGATGATCTCGTCAGGCGTCGGTGGAACTCTGGTCATGCACCAGGGATTGGGTCGGAGGCTTGCGGCGGCGAGACGATGGCTTAAATTCTCCGGCTCGACGATGCAAGCCGACGATTTGCGGGTCGGGGGCACAACCTGGATAGTAAATCTCATGCCCATCGAAGGCGCGCAGGCATTCCACCACGACCCGATTCCCGAGGCTCCGTTCTACATCGCGGCGAGCGATTCCGCGTCGCGCCCCCGATGCACGCTCAAGTCCGGTGATACCTTTTTGGTCACCGACACTCATGGTGATGTGGGGGCGTCCTCGGGTGGGCCGGACGGTCTCTTCCATTGCGACACGCGCTACCTTTCGCGCCTGGAGCTCACCGTCAATGAGCTCCAGCCGCTGTTGCTGGGATCGAACCTGCGCGACGACAACGCGCTCCTCGCTATCGACCTCACCAACCCTGATATCTTCGCCGATGAACGCATCGTGATGGAGAAGGACACGCTGCATATCGTGCGCACGGTGTTCTTGTGGCACGGAACCGCCTATCAGCGGCTCGGCCTGCGCAATTTCGGCGACGGCACCGCCGACCTGCGCATCGTGATCCTCTTCGACAACGATTTCGCCGATCTGTTCGAGGTGCGCGGAATGCGCCGCGACCGGCGCGGCGTCGCAACGCGCAAGCTCGTGGGTGCGGACCAGGTCCTGCTCGGCTATCACGGCCTCGACGGCAAGATGCGGCGCACGCGGCTCACCTTCGATCCGCCCCCTACCAAGCTCACCGTGACCGGCGCCGCCTATCACCTGCATCTGGCTCCCGGCGCGACACAGCCTTTGTTCGTGGCGGTCGCGTGCGACCAGGCCGAGGAGCGCCCGATGCCGTTCATGCGGGCGCTGTTATCGGCGCGCCGCGAGCTGCGTGCGACGACGCGGGGCGGCACCACGGTCGACAGCTCGAACGATCTCTTCAACGAGATCCTCTGCCGCTCGGCCGCCGATCTCTCTATGCTGATGACCGACACGCCGCAAGGTCACTACCCTTATGCAGGCATCCCCTGGTACTCGACCACGTTCGGCCGCGACGGTCTCATCACGGCGGTGCAGATGCTGTGGTGGAATCCGAACGTCGCCTGCGGCGTCCTGCGCCGTCTCGCCGCGTTCCAGGCCAAGGTCACCGATCCGCGTCTGGACGCCCAGCCGGGCAAGATTCTGCATGAGATGCGCGCCGGCGAGATGGCGGCGCTGCACGAGGTGCCCTTCGGCCTCTATTACGGCAGCGTCGATGCGACGCCGCTCTTCGTGCTGCTCGCCGGCGCCTATGTGGAGCGCACCGGCGACGAGGCGACCTTGGCCGAGTTGTGGCCTGCGGTCGAGGCCGCGCTCGCCTGGATCGACCGGCATGGCGACGCCGACGGCGATGGCTTTGTCGAGTACGCCCGCGCGAACGCCCAAGGACTCGCCAATCAGGGCTGGAAGGATTCACATGACGCGATCTTCCACGCCGACGGGCGCCTGGCCGAGGGCCCGATCGCGCTAGCCGAGGTGCAGGGTTACATTTTTGCCGCCAAGCGGCTCGCGGCACGCGCCGCGCGGCGGCTCGGGCGCATTGCGCTCGCCGAAAAGCTCGAGGCCGAGGCCATGCGCCTTGCCGAGCGCTTCGAGGCGGCGCTCTGGTGCCCGGAGATCGAGACCTACGCGCCGGCGCTCGACGGTGCCAAGGAGCCGTGCCGCGTGCGTACCTCCAATGCCGGGCAGGTGCTGTTCGCCGGCATCGCGCGTCCCGACCGCGCGGCGCTCGTGGCGCAAGGCCTCATGGAGACACGCTTCAACTCGGGTTGGGGCATCCGCACGGTTGCGCGCGGCGAGGCGCGCTACAATCCAATGTCCTATCACAACGGCTCAATCTGGCCGCACGATAATTCTCTGATCGCGCTCGGCTTTGCCCATTACGGCTTCACCGACGCGGTCGAGCAGCTATTCAAGGGGCTGTTCCGCGCCGCGACCTACATGGATTCGCGCCGCCTGCCGGAGCTCTTCTGCGGCTTTCGGCGCCAGAATGGCCGCGGGCCGACGCTTTATCCAGTCGCTTGCTCGCCGCAGGCCTGGGCGAGCGCGACTCCGTTCTCGTTGCTTGAGGCTGCGCTTGGGCTCGAGTTCGACCCGGGGAATCGGGAGCTGCGCCTGCGCAATCCGCGCCTGCCCTCGTTCCTGGACGAGGTGACGCTGCGCGATCTGCGGCTCGGCCACTCGAGTGTCGATCTCCGGCTGCGCCGCCACAAGGACGCGGTGTCTCTCGATATCTTGCGCACTCATGGCAAGATCCAGGTTTCCATCGTGTGCTCGCCGCGGGCGACGGCCGAGTGACGGTGTTAAATTACCTCACTGGTTGGCATGGAACTCCGGTGCCATGGAACGGCTTATTATCGTGCATAGGCGAAATTCCGATGCGCAGCCATCCAACCACAGTGGCCACGCTCTTGATCGCGCTGGCGGGGGCAATCCCGCTCTCGACAGCCGAGGAGGGCGCGGTGCCGGCGCGGGCCGATCAATCGGCCGATAGCGATTCCGGGAAGGACATTCCCCCGCCGGTGGTCGTGCTCATGAGCCATGAGCTCGAGGGGATTCTCGGCCGGGAGGTGCAGAGCGCGACCGGCGAGAACATGGGACGCATCGTCGATGTCGTGGTCGATCGCGCGGGCCAGGTGCGCGCAGCGGTGATCGACTTCGGAGGCTTCCTCGGCGTCGGCAGCCGCCGGATTGCAATCGATTGGGATGGGTTGAGCTTTCCGCCGCCGGATGACAAATCCGGCCGCGTCACGCTCGAATTCACGCGCGATCAGGTGAAGGCGGCGCCCGAATATCGGGCCGGCAGGGCGGTCATCGTGCTCGGCGCGCAAGGCAAGCTCGAGCCGTTTGCGATCCAGTAGTGATGATCCCGGAGCCGCTCGAGCCGCCGGCGGCGCCTTCGCGCGCGAGTCTGCGCGGCCTCGATTGGTTCATCTTCTTCGTGGCGGACGTGCAGACCGGCTTCGGTCCTTTCTTATCGGTCTATCTCACAGCGCAGAAATGGACGCAGGTTGATATCGGGCTCGTCCAATCGGTCGGTAGTCTCGTCGCGCTGATGGGACAGATCCCGGGCGGCGCGCTGGTCGATCTCGCGCGCTCGGAGCGGCTGGTAGCTGGAATTGCGATCGCCGCCATCAGCGTCAGCGCGCTTGCCTATGCGGCCTGGCCGATCTTGCCGATCGTGCTGTCGGCCGCGGTGCTGCATTCCGGTGCGAGCTGCGTGCTCGGCCCGGCGATCGCGGCGATCAGCCTTGGGCTCGTCGGCCATGCGGCGATCGGCGAGCGGCTCGGGCGCAATGCTCGCTTCGCCTCGATTGGCAACGGCTTAGCGGCGGTTGCCATGGGGGCGTGCGGATATTTCCTCTCGGCGCGCGCGGTGTTCTTCGTGACGGCGCTCCTGCTCGCGCCGGCGCTCGTGGCGCTGCGCGCCATGTCGGCGAAGGAGATTGATCCCGAGCGTGCGCATGGCAGCGTGCCGCGCCCGCGCCACAACCGCCCGCCGGCGACCTTCACCGATCTTCTGCACCAGCGGCCGCTCCTGATCCTCGCCGGCTGCATCATGCTGTTCCACCTCGCCAATGCCGCCATGCTGCCGCTTGCGGGCAGCATCGTGACGATGCGCTCGAGTGAGGCGTGGGCGGAAGTTTTGATCGCGGCCTGCATCGTCGTGCCGCAATGCGTGGTGGCGGCGCTGTCGCCCTGGGTCGGACGGCAAGCGCAAAGCCTCGGGCGTCGACCGCTGTTGCTCATCGGCTTCGCGGCGCTGCCACTGCGCGGTGTACTGTTTGCGATGGTTGCCGATCCGAACTTCTGGCCGGTGGTGCAGCTGCTCGATGGCGTGACCGGATCGATCCTCGGCGTCATGGTGACGCTGATGATCGCCGATCTCACGCGCGGTAGCGGGCATTTCAACGCCGGTCAGGGCATCGTTGGCACCGCGACCGGAATCGGCGCGTCGCTGAGCCCGACCTTCGCCGGCTATGCCAGCGACCATTTCGGCAGCACGGCGGCCTTCCTGGGGCTCGCCGCCGTCGCTGCGCTTGGCCTTTCGGGGGTCGCCCTCCTGATGCCGGAGACGAGGCCGGTCAGCGAGTGACTTCGGCGACCTGCAGGGACGCCGTCTCGTCGACGACCAGCCGCAACCGCGCCGACGCGCCATCGATCAGGCTACGGTAGACAGCGAGGTAATCCTGGGCCATGCGGCGCGCCGTGAAACGTTCCTCGAAGCGTTTGCGGATCTTTTCGCGCGACAGCCGCGATAGACGATCGACCGCGCCGACCGCCCCAATCTCGTCCTCGACGATGAAGCCGGTCACGCCCTCGTCCACGACTTCTGGCACCGAGCCGCGGTTGAACGCAATGACCGGCGTGCCGCACGCCATCGCCTCGATCATGACGAGGCCGAACGGCTCGGGCCAATCGATCGGTACCAGCAGGACGACCGCTCCGCTCAGGAAGGCCGATTTCTCGCCGTCGTTGATCTCGCCGATGTACTGCGTGTTGGTCGAGTCGATCATCGGCCGAATCTTCTCCTCGAAATAATCGCGATCGACATTGTCGACCTTGGCGGCGATCTTGAGCGGCACGCCACAACGCTGTGCGATGCGGATCGCGCGATCGACGCCCTTCTCCGGCGCTATGCGCCCGAGAAATGCGAAATAGGACGGCTTGAGGGCCTGCGGCGTCAGCAGCCGCTCCGGCAGGCCATGATGGATCGTGCGCACCCAGCGCGCCTGAGGCAGCGGCCGGCGCTGCGCATTGGAGATCGACACAACCGGCACCGCGGAGAACTCGCTGAACACAGGCTGGTGCTCGGGCAGATCGAGTCGCCCATGCAGCGTGGTGACGAAGGGCGTCGATTGACGGGAGAACAGTGAGAACGGGTAGTAATCGAGATGGAAATGCAGGAAATCGAAATCGCCGCGGCGCTTGCGCACGCGCTCCAGCATCAACATGTGCAGCGCATTGGCGTCGCGCACCGCGCCGTCGAGCCTAAGTGCGCGTGGCCATGAAGCTTCGAGCTTTGCCGACGTGATCGAATCGCCGCTTGCGAACAACGTGACGTCGTGGCCCAGCGCGACCAGCTCCTCCGTGATCCAGTGAACAACCCGCTCCGTCCCGCCGTAAAGCTTTGGGGGTATGGCTTCCGTCAACGGAGCAATTTGAGCAATGCGCATAAAAGCGGCCTCCTATGCATGCCGGCAGGGCCCTCCAACCAGGATTTGCGACACCAAATTAGACAACGCAGAAGGCGGCATTAATCGCAGATTGGCAACGAACTTATTTTTGTGCGCCGCAGGAACTTTTCCGCGGCTGCAACGTCAACTTTGTTGCACGACAGCGCGGTTAAGGCCGCGGCTGCGTGCCAAATTTCGACCATGGGAAAACCACAGGTAGTTCAAATCCGACAGCTTCAAATCCGACAGCGACGGGGCGATAACCAAGCAGGGGAGACTATTCGGGAATGGAGGATTTTTGCCGCTATGCCGGCCGCCCATTGGCCTTCATGTTTCGTTACGTTCGGCTACGGCTGGCCGCCCATCTCATCATCCTGATCACCGTTTTGGCAGCCGTTGCATGCTCGGTAAGCACGCAATACGGTGTGAAATATCTGGTCGACACGCTGTCCGGAAGTTTTACAGGCACCGGCGTGTGGGTCGCCTTCCTGCTGCTGGTCTCGCTGATCACCGCGGACAACCTGCTCTGGCGACTCGCAAGCTTCGTGGCCAACTTCACCTTTGTCGGCGTCAGCGGCGACTTGCGGCGCGATCTGTTCCGCCATCTGACCGGCCATTCGCCGCGCTATTTCGCCGACCGGCTGCCCGGCATGCTGACGAGCCGCGTCAGCGCGACCTCGAACGCCGTGTTCACCGTCGAGAACATGGCGATGTGGAACGTGCTGCCCCCCTGCGCCGCCACCATCGCGGCCATCGCCTTCGTGCTAACGATCAGCGTTCCGATGGCGGCCGCCCTGGCTTTCGTCGGCGGCATCGTGGTGGTTGCGATGTTTCGGCTCGCCGCCGCCGGCCGTCCGCTGCATCATGACTTTGCCGACAAGACCGCCGCCGTCGACGGCGAGATGGTCGACGTCGTCAGCAACATGCAGCTCGTGCGCGCCTTCTGCGGCCTCGGTCGCGAACATCGCCGGTTCGATGCCACCATTGACCGCGAGCTGACGGCCCGCAGGCGCAGCCTGCTCTATCTCGAGAAACTGCGGATCCTTCACGCCTTGGTGACCGTCGTGCTGACGCTCGGCCTCCTGGCGTGGGCGATCGTGCTGTGGGAGCAGGGCTTCGCCACCACCGGCGACGTGGTCCTCGCTTGCACGCTGGGAATGTCTGTCCTGCACGCGACGCGCGACCTCGCGGTCGCACTGGTGGACGTGACCCAGCACATTGCGCGCCTCTCAGAGGCGCTGGCGACGCTGCTCGTGCCGCACGAACTGCGCGATCACCCCAAGGCAACGGCGCTCATCAAGCGCGGCGCGCGCGTCGAGCTCGAGAACGTGAGCTTCGGCTATGCGGATGGCAAGCGCGTCTTCACGCGGCTCAATCTTCGTCTCGAGCCGGGCCAGCGGGTCGGGCTGATTGGCCCTTCGGGCGGCGGCAAATCGACGCTGCTCGCCCTGCTGCAGCGCTTCTATGATCTGCAGGAGGGGCACGTCCTGGTCGACGGGCAGGACATCGCCAGCGTCACGCAGGAGAGCCTGCGCGGCGCCATCGCGGTGGTGCCGCAGGATATCTCGCTCTTTCACCGCTCCGTCATCGAGAACATCCGTTACGGCCGGCCCGACGCCACGGACGAGGAGCTGCGCGCCGCCGCGGTCGCGGCACGCTGCGGCGATTTCATCGAGGACTTGCCCGAAGGGCTGGACACGATCGTAGGCGATCGCGGTGTCAAGCTTTCGGGCGGGCAGCGCCAGCGCATCGCCATTGCGCGCGCCTTTCTCAAAGACGCGCCGCTCCTGCTGTTGGATGAGGCGACCTCCTCGCTCGATGGCGATTCCGAGGAGGCGATCCGCGAGGCGCTCAGCCGGCTGATGGTGGGACGCACCGTCATCGCTATCGCGCATCGGCTGTCGACCTTGCGCAGCTTCGACCGGCTCATCGTGTTGCAGGGCGGCGAGGTCGTCCAGGACGGCCCGCCGGACCAGCTGATGCGCAACGGCGGCATGTATCGCAATCTCGTGCAGCGAGAGTTGAGCCGCCTCGCCCAGGAAGCGGCGTAGTTAGTAGGATGGGTTGAGCGCGTAAGGTCTGTCTTGTCTTCGCGGGCTATTGCGAAACCCATCGCTTTGATTGATGACGAAAGATGGGTTTCATCCTACGATCTATCTAAGATCTATCAGAGGTCCCCATGGCTGGACGACTTGCAGGCAAGCTCGCGCTCGTTACTGCGGCGGGGCAGGGTATTGGACGCGCCATTGCAGAAGCCTTCGTGGTCGAAGGCGCCACAGTGATTGCGACCGACGTGGCGTACGCAAAAGTCGCGGATATCGTTGGTGCCAAGCACAAAAAGCTCGACGTGCGCTCGACTCCGGAGGTCGAACGGCTTGCCAAGGAGCTGGCGCCTCTGAAGGTCCTCGTGAATTGCGCGGGCTACGTCCACAACGGCAGCGTGCTCGCGTGTTCGGAGGACGACTGGAATTTTTCGTTCGACCTCAATGTGACCTCGGTCCACCGGACGCTGCGCGCGTTCCTGCCGGGCATGCTGGCGAACGGCGGCGGCTCGATCATCAATATTTCGTCGGCCGTGTCCTCGATCCGCGGCGTGCCCAACCGCTACGCCTACGGGGCCACCAAGGCCGCCATCATCGGGCTCACCAAGGCGGTGGCCGCCGACTTCATCCAGCAGGGAATCCGCGCCAACGCGATCTGTCCCGGCACCATCCAGTCGCCATCGCTCAACGAGCGCATCACGACACTCGCCGGCGATACCGGCCGCTCGCCCGACGACGTGCGCAAGGGGTTCGTCGATCGCCAACCCATGGGTCGGCTCGGCACGCCCGCCGAGGTGGCGGCGCTCGCCGTGTTCCTGGCCTCGGACGAATCTTCCTACATCACCGGCCAGCCGCATCTGGTCGACGGTGGGATGGCGCTTTAGCTAAATCAGGCTCCGGCCTGCGCGGCGCTACGCCCGCTCTGGCCCAACGCCGGCAGCAGCTTGGGCGCCGCCGCCACCGGGAGCAGCGGGTCGCGCCGCACCTCGGCGAGCGCCGATACGAAATCTGAGAACCACGCCTGCACCGAGGCCGACCGCAATACGGCAACCATGGCGCGCCAGCGCTCCTGCCGCTCGCCGAGCGGCATGGCGAGGGCCGTTGAGATCCGCTGTGCCATGCCGTCGATGTCGTGCGGATTGACCAGCACCGCCGCCTCCAGCTCCTTGGCGGCGCCGGCGAATTCGGACAGGACCAATACACCCGGGTCGGACGGATTCTGCGCCGCCACGTATTCCTTGGCGACCAGATTCATCCCGTCCTGCAGCGGCGTCACCAAGCCGACCTGCGCGGTGCGATAGAAGCCCGCCAAGGTCGATTGCGCGAAGCCCTTGTTGAGATACCGGATCGGCATCCAGTCGACCTCCGCGTGGCGGCCGTTGACCTCGCCGACCAGCGTGGCGAGCTCGGTCTTGAGCGCCCGATAGGCCTCGATCTGGCCGCGCGAAGGGACGGCGATCTGCATCAGCGAAACTTGACGTTTCAGCGCCGGCTCTGCCGCGAGCAGGTGATCGACCGCGCGGATGCGGTTGGCGATGCCCTTCGAATAGTCGAGCCGGTCGACGCCCAGCAGGAGCTTGGTGTTCTGCAGGCTTGCCCGCAGCCGCGCCACGTCCGGGCGCTTCGCAGCCTTGGTGGCGCGCGCGGCGAACTCGTCGACGTTGATGCCGATCGGGAAGGTCGCGAGCTGCGATCGGCCCTGGTTGGAGGTGATCTGGTCGGCGGTGATCGCAAGGCCGAGCTCGATCTTGACGTAGTCCTTGAAGTTCTGCCGGTCCTCGTCGGTCTGGAACCCGATCAGGTCATAGGCCAGCATCGCCTGCACCAACTCGCGATGATGCGGCACGCCATGCATGATGGTGCGCGGCGCCCACGGCGTGTGCAGGAAGAAGCCGATCGGTTGCTCGATGCCGAGCCGGCGCAGCTCCAATCCGAGCGTCAGGAAGTGATAATCCTGAACCCAGAACGCCGCATCGCTCCGATTGAAGCGCAGCAGCGCCCGTGCCATGAACGCGTTGACCTCTCGGTATGATTTGTAGTTCTCGATCGTCACCTGGATGAGATCGGCGCGCGAATGCAGCGCTGGCCAAAGAGCCGAGTTGGCGAAGCCTTCGTAGTAGCCGCGATAGTGCGCGGCCGGCAGGTCGACGGTCGCCAGCGCACCGGCGCCCAGGGCCTCTATCTCGGCAAATGAGGTTTTGTCGGATGCATCACGGACGCGGCCGCTCGATCCGACCCAGACCGCGCCCGAATTCTTGACCACCGGCAATAGTGCCGAGGCCAGACCGCCGGTAACCGGCTCATCGGCCTCCATCCGGGCCACGCGATTCGAAACCACTACGATCACGAGATGATCTCCTGTTTCGACCACGACAACGGCGGAAAGTACGATTTGGTTCCCTCACATGTGCGGTTGCGAAGCCGCACAAGTCACGGAAACGTCATGCGAATTTGATGCCTCCCCGGCGAATTCGGTCACCCCAGGTCGCCAGTCTAGCCGAGCCAGCTTCTACCGCGGGAATAGGCCCGTACCGGCAAACCAAATAAATATTTGTAGAGGGTTTGCCTGATCTTTGCTCACGCTTGCGCATAAGCGATCGTCGACAACAAACTCACCTCGGCGCGCCGCGAATCGAGCCGTGTATGTTGTACGACGATAGGCTCGTCCGATTCAAACACCGAGGCATAATCGGTGTCGCGCGGGATCGGTTGCGGGTCCTTGAGGTCGTTGAAGCGTAGATGCAAGGTGCGGCGCGCCCCGACCACCATCTGATAAGGGCCGACCGGGCCGCGGTCGGCAAAGAAGATGGTGATCGCAATTCGCGCGTCACGATTGCCGGCATTCAAGATGCACGCGGTCTCGTGCGAGATCAACGCCGGGTCGGAGAATGAGCTTTGCGAGGGAATGTGGCCCTCCGCAATGGCCCAGCGTTTGCGTCCGATCGAATCCATATGATGGCCCTCCTTTTATGGTCCCAGGGCCGTCTTCAACACGGCACGGTCTGCGGAGTTGCACATTCAATCCACAATAGTAGCGGTCGCTGGTCCGGAACGGTTCCACGTGGCCGGCGTTGAGGCAACGCGCACGTTTGTGCAGGCCGTGGGGGAACTGGGCGATCGCCATGCTTGCATTAACCACGACGCCCGGTGCTGCCGGCTCGGCGAAAGTCCAGGAGGTGGCTGAGCCACCGCCCGCGGACGGGGCCGTGCTGGTCAAGACGCTGGCGCTCGGGGTTTGCGGCACCGACCGCGACATTCTGGCAGGCGAGTATGGCTCGGCACCGCCCGGCCAGGATCGGTTGATCCTCGGCCACGAGTCGCTTGGCGTGGTGGTTGAGGCGCCGCAGCGCAGCGGCCTCGAGCCCGGTGACCTCGTGGTGGGGATCGTGCGCCGGCCCGACCCGGTGCCGTGCACAGCTTGCGCGGCCGGCGAATGGGACATGTGCCGCAACGGCCGCTACACCGAGCGCGGCATCAAAGAACGGCACGGTTATGGGGCCGAGCGCTTCCGGGTCGAGCCCGAGTTCGTTGTGCGCATCAATCCGCAGCTCGGCCACCTAGGCGTATTGCTGGAGCCGGCAAGCATCTTGGCGAAGGGTTTCGATCACACCTGGCGCATCGGCCAGCGCACGAAATCCTGGCAACCGCGCACGCTGCTCGTCACCGGCGCCGGCCCGATCGGCCTGCTCGCGGCGCTGATGGGGGCGCAGCGCGGCCTCGAGATTCACCTCCTCGATCACACCGCTCACGACAACAAGGCTGACCTCGTGCGGCGGCTCGGCGGCACCTACCACACCGGCGACGTGGCGCTCGCCGATCGCGTGGCGCCGGACATCGTGATGGAGTGCACGGGCGCGCCCGCGCTGATCGGAGCGCTGCTCGGGCGCACCGGGCCCGGCGGGATCACTTGCCTCCTCGGCGTCACCGCCCCTGGCCACGACATCACCCTCGACATCGGTCGCGTCAACCGCACGCTTGTGCTCGACAACGACGTCATCTTCGGCGCCGTCAACGCCAACCGCCGGCACTACGAGATGGCCGCAACGGCGCTCGAGCAGGCCGACCCAACCTGGCTCGGCGCCCTGATCACGCGCCGCGTTGCCCCGGACCGCTTCGTCGAGGCCATCGAGCGCCGACCGGGTGACATCAAGGTGGTCATCGATTTCGCGGCTTGACCGCGCTCACCGCCAGTAGCGGTCCTCCCAGCTGCGCGATAGCCGCATGGCGGTCAGGATCAAGCCGGCCATGGAATAGGTCTGCGGGAAATTTCCCCACAGCGTGCCAGTCTTAGGGTCGATGTCTTCCGACAGCAACCCGTAGCGGTTTCGGTGCTTGAGGGCGTCGATGAACAGGCCGCGCGCGTCCTCGTGGCGCCCAAGCGACCACCAGGCGTCGACCAGCCAGAAGCGGCAGATCAGGAACGCCGTCATCGGCAAACCGAAATCGTCCGCGCTTGCGTAGCGCATCACGTGCGTCTCGCGCAGCAGCTCGCGCTCCATGGCCGAGACGGTGCTCTTGAAGCGCGGGTCCTCGGCCTCGACCACGCCGAGGTCGGGCAGGAGCAGCACACTGGCATCGAGGTCGTCGGAACCGAAGGCGGCCGTGAAGGCACCGCGCTTCTCGTTCCAGGCGCGGTCGAGGAGGTGCGCGTGGATCGGATCGGCGACCGCGTTCCAATATTGGGTGCGGTCGCCGAGGCCGAGCTGGCTCGCGATCGCGGCGAGGCGGTGGCAGCCGGCCCAGCACATGGCGGTGGAGTGGGTGTGGACGCGCTGGCGGCCGCGATATTCCCAGATGCCGGCATCAGGCTGCAACGCCGATTTGGCGGCCTGGCCGCCGAGCGACTCCAGGAGGCGGAAGAGGCCTTCATCGCCCGGACGCGGCAGGCGGCGATCGAAGAACATCGGCATGGCGGCGAGGATGATGCTGCCGTAGGTGTCGTTCTGCACCTGATCGGCCGCCGCATTGCCGACGCGGACGGGCCCGTCGCCGCGATAGCCGGCAAGCTCCGCAGCGGTGCGTTCGTCGAGCGGAACGGTCGGCACGATGCCGTAGACCGGCCGCAGCACCTCGTCGCGGTTTGCCGCGATGCCCAGAGTGAAGGAGATGAAATCCTCCATGGTCTGCGTCGCGCCGATGCGGTTGAGGGCGCGCACCACGAAATAGGCGTCGCGCAGCCAGCAATAGCGGTAGTCCCACGTGCGGCCGGAGGAGGGCGATTCCGGGATCGAGGTCGTGTGCGCCGCGATGATGCCGCCGGTCTCCTCGAAATTGCTCAGCTTGAGCGTGATGGCGGCGCGGATGACCGCTTCCTGCCAGTCATAGGAGATCGACAGGCCGCGCACCCATTCCGTCCAATAGTCGCGGGTGCGGTCGCTGAACTCGCGGCAGGTCGTCGGCAGGTCGTTGGTGAAGGGCTCGTCGGGGCCGAGCACGAAATGGATGGGGCGCGTCAGCACGAATGGCGCCTCGTGCTCGACCAGCGACAGCGGCGCGTCGGTGGTCAGGCGGATAACGGTGCCCTCGTTGAGGTAGCGGATGTGATTGCTGCCGATGGAATGGCGGGCGAACGGCTTGCCATAGCTGTGCGCCGGTCGCACCTTCACGGTGACGCGCGGCAGGCCAGCGATCGGCTCGATGATGCGGATGAGCTGCGGCGGCCGGAAGATGCGCCCAAACTGGACGAAGCGCGGGGCGAAATCCGTGATCCGCACGGCGCTGCCGCGCTGATCAGTCAGCGTGGTGGAGACGATCGCGGTATTGCGCAAATATTCGGAGGAAAAATCGACGGCGTCGTCGAGCACGACCTCGCAGAACCCCTTCTCGTCCTCACCCGACAACAGCCGGCAGAAGATCGGGTCGCCGTCGAAATTGGGGAAGCACCACCAGACGATACGCGATGTCGGATCGATGAGCGCGGCGGTGCGGCCGTTGCCGATGACCGCCAGATCGAGACCGTGATCCTTGTTGATCATTGCGCCTCGCCGTCGGCGATATGCGCGAGCCAGCCGCGCACTGCCTCGGGCTTGTCGAAATGCCCATTGACGCCCTCGACCACCCGGCCGACCGAGAAGGCGAGGCCGTCGAACTCGGAGATGATCTCGAACACCGACTCGTCGGTCACGTCGTCGCCGATGAAGATCGGATGCCGGTTGAGGAACGGCTTGTGGCGCATGAGCTCGCGCACGCCCGAGCCCTTGTTGAAGCCCTTGTGCTTGACCTCGAGCACCGACTTGCCGCCCAGGATCTCGGTCGGCGTGATGCTTTCAGCGCAAATCCGCTCGACCGCCTGCCGGATGCGGCTCTCCGAGGTGGGTGCGAGCCGATAGTGCAGGGCGAGCGAATATCCCTTGTCCTCGATCAGGATACCGGGGCCGATCTCGGCCACCGTCGCAAGCCGGCGCTTGAGGCCGGCATCGAGCGCCACCGTCCGCCGGCAAGGGCGCTCGCCGCCGACGCGCGGACGGAACTCGGCGCCGTGGCCGCCGACGGCGGGAAGCTGCAGAGGCGAGAACAACAGATCGAGATCATTGAGCGAGCGGCCGCTGACCAGCGCCACCGCTCCGCCCGTTCTCTCCGACAGCCGGGCAATGGCCTGGCGCAGCGAGGGGGGAACCCACACCTCTGGCGGGGTCGGCGCGAGATCGAGGATGGTCCCGTCGACATCGAGCAGGATCGCGCAGGCGTCGAGATCAGGGACGAGCGATGGTGCGGCAATATCCATTGTTCCGGGATGGGCTGGCATTGTGTTTGCGTTACTCGACGAAGCCGAGCGGTCGGCAGACCTGCTCCAGCGGCTTTCGCTCGGCGGCGATGCCGAAGCCCCATTCAATCACTCCCGCGACGATCATCAAGGCCGAGCCCAGGAAATAGCCCGCCGCCACGCTCGAGCGCGACCCGGTATCTATGAGCGCGCCGAACAGCCAGGGCCCGGCCACCCCGCCGATGCCGGTGCCGACCGCATAGAAGCAGGCGATGGCAAGCGCGCGGATCTCGAGCGGAAAGGTCTCGCTCGCCGTAAGGTAGGCAGAGCTTGCCGCCGCCGAGGCGAAAAAGAAAATGATCATCCAGGCGACCGTCTGGGTTTGCGCCGACAGGAGGTCTTGGCTGAAGAGATAGCCGGTTCCGGTGAGCAGGATGCCCGACACAATATAGGTCGTGCTGATCATGATTCTACGGCCGATTGTGTCGAACAGCCGGCCAAGCAGCAGCGGGCCGAAGAAATTTCCCGCCGCGAAGGGGAGGATGTACCAGCCGACATAGTCGGCCGGAACGCCGTAGAAATCGGTCAGGACCAGCGCATAGGTGAAGAAGATCGCATTGTAGAAGAAGGCCTGGGCGGCCATCAGAGCGAGGCCCACCAGCGTGCGCCGCGGATAGGCGGAAAGCATCGTCCGCGCGACCTCGTAAAGCGGCGTATGCGTGCGCGCCCGCAATTTCACGCGGGCAGCTTGCCTGGAGGGGGTCGAGGCGAGACGCTGCTCGATCTCCGCCACGATGGCCTGCGCGCGCTCAGGTCGTCCGTGTGTCATCAGCCAGCGCGGGCTTTCGGGAATCCACAGCCGCATGAAGAAGATTACGCCCCCGACCGCCGCGCCGATGAGATAGGCGAGGCGCCAGCCGAGCGAGGGATCGATGATGGCGGGGTCGAGCAGAACGATCGAGGCGCCCGCGCCCGCGGCGGCGCCGACCCAGAAGCTGCCGTTGATGGCGAGATCGGTCCAACCACGTACACGCGCCGGAATGAGCTCCTGGATGGTCGAGTTGATGGCGGTGTACTCGCCACCGATGCCGGCGCCCGTGAGGAAGCGGAAGACCGCATAGCTTGCGAAATCCCATGACAGCGCGGTCGCGGCAGTCGCGGTGAGGTAGACCGCGAGCGTGATGAAGAACAGCTTCTTGCGGCCGAGGCGGTCGGTCAGCCAGCCGAAGAAGAGCGCGCCGAGGACCGCGCCGGCAAGATAGGCGCTGCCGGCGCGGCCGATCTCGGAATTGCTCAGGCCGAGCGTCGCAGTCTCCTTGAGCGCCCCCGACAATGTTCCCGCGAGCGTCACCTCGAGCCCGTCCAAAATCCAAGTTATGCCGAGCGCGACCACCACCAGAGTGTGGAAGCGTCCCCAGGGAAGGGCATCGAGCCGTGCCGGGATATCGGTCTCGACCAGTGTGCCGGACGGCGCGTCGGATGCGGCGGTGGCGCGATGCGGTGTGTGCGCCGGAGCTTGTCCCGCAACGGGCACAGGCAATTCACGCGAGGATCGTGTGGATCTCATCCCTTTACCACTATATTTCGCTGAATTGCCAGGAGCCCATCAAGTAACGCATTGAAACATCGATGGTTCCCGACCCAGCTTGGGGCACGGGTGCGCCCTTGGGCCGATTTCAGATTGGTGCGAATCTTGCTAAGTAGAACTTTGTGGGGGTGATTTGGCACAAATAGGGATTGGGCAAAATGCTCCTGGCATCACTGACCGGCATCACGCTTCTCGTTAGCGTTGCAACCGGCCCCGCCACCGACCCGCAAGGCCCGGCGGCGCCGATGAGCGTTCAGAAAAAGACCGCAGCCGTCGAGGCACTGGTGCAGTCGGCAACCGACTGCATCGCGCATGCGGTCGCGGCCGACCCGCGCTTCGGCAAAACATCGCCCTCCGCCATCGGGGATCTGATCGTGGATTCGATACCGAGCTGCATGCGTCCGGTGCGGGCGATGATCGATGGCTACGACCGCTATTACGGCGCCGGCACCGGCCAGGCGTTTTTCATGGGCCCGTATCTCGACGCCCTGCCGACCGTCGTCGTCAACGCGGCCGCTGAGGTGAGACAGTAGGAAGCGCCGCCTCACTGGCGCAGGATGTCGAGCACGCGCATCGTTTCCGGATCGACCAGGACGACCTGGTTCTGCACCATGGTGTACTTCTTGCCGTAGAGGTCCGGCGATTGAGCCGTGGCGCCGCTCGGCAAGGCACGCAACGAGACCGAAGGCGGAACCGGCCCTCCTACCGAGGGCTGGAAGCCCGTCGGCGCCGCGGTCCTTCCGCCGTCCTGCAGAACCGCCTCAAGGATGGCAATCCTTTGCGCCGGAGTAAGCTTCATCTGTGACGAAGAGGTTTCGGGCAGGCCTGCTTGGCCGCTCGCCACGCCCACGCTCGCCAGCAACGCAATCGCGACGATGGCATATCGCAAGGCGTTCTTCATGGGATGCTCCTGTCCTGCTGTCGATGTGGTTCAACGTGAGCGTCCGATGCCCGTTCCGACGCACCCGCGCTCAACGATTTCTTGTCGGTTCATTTCGCCAAGCGCGCAAAGAAACATCAAAAGAAAGCGATCTCTTAAAGGGCCGCCGGTTGGCGCTCGCGGCGCTTGCAAAAAATTGCGCGGTAGCTTCAAACCAACGGAACTTTGTCGGCGTATGTCGCGTTGACCACATTAGCGCCATACCACCCGGCCTTCTGGGGGCTGAAACGGGAGGGCGAAATAGGCCGCAAATCGCGCGATCCCAGCCCGAGCACATGGGACCGATGCTGCGCCCGCTCCGGGCCGCAGTGCGGTCGCGTTTTGCTTTGCACGCGGCGCCCCCACCGCAGTCCGCCCGGATGGACCATGCTCCGGATGGACCCATGCTAGTGTCGCAATCCAATCTTTTTTCGTTTGGAGCAATGCCATGCAGCCGAATGAACCGGTCGGCGACGTGAAACCCAATGGAGCAGCCAGCGCGCCAGCACCGCAGGCGCCGATCGGCGACGCGGTCAGTGGCGGCTCCGCGGGCGACATGCACGAATTGCTGCAGGCCCTGCAGGCCGTGCGGGTCGGCGACTTCTCGGTGCGGATGGCGGGCAACCAGGTCGGAATTGCTGGCAAGATCGCTGATACGTTCAACGAGATCGTCGCCGCCAACCAGCGCATGGCGCAGCAGCTCGAGCGCGTGGGCGAGGTCGTCGGCCGGCAGGGCAAGACGCGTCAGCGCGTGCGCTTCGGCATCAGCAACGGCGCCTGGGGCGAGATGGAGAGTTCCGTCAATGCTCTGATCGACGATCTCTTGTGGCCGACCACGGAAGTCACGCGCGCGATTGCGGCCGTTGCCCAAGGCGATTTGCTGCAGACTGTGCGGCTCGACGTCGACGGGCGTCCGCTCGAAGGTGAGTTCCTGCGCGCGGCCGAAATCGTCAACACGATGATCAAGCAACTCAATGTGTTTACCTCCGAGGTGACGCGCGTCGCGCGCGAGGTCGGCACCGAGGGCAAACTCGGCGGCCAGGCGCAGGTGAACGAGGTCACTGGCGTCTGGAAGGACTTGACCGAGAGCGTCAACTCGATGGCCTCGAATCTCACCGCCCAGGTGCGCAACATCGCCGAGGTGACGATCGCGGTCGCCAACGGCGACCTGTCGAAGAAGATCACGGTCGACGTGCGCGGCGAGATCCTGCAGCTCAAGGAAGCCATCAACACGATGGTCGATCAGCTGCGCTCCTTCGCCTCGGAGGTGACGCGCGTGGCGCGCGAGGTCGGCACCGACGGCAAGCTCGGCGGCCAGGCGATCGTGCCGGGCGTCGCCGGCACCTGGAAGGACTTGACCGACTCGGTCAACGCCATGTGCGGCAACCTCACCGACCAGGTGCGCAACATCGCTCAGGTGACCACGGCCGTCGCGCGCGGCGACCTCTCGCGCAAGATCACGGTCGATGTGCGCGGCGAGATCTTGGAGCTCAAGGACACCATGAACACCATGGTGGACCAGTTAAACGCCTTCGCCTCCGAAGTGACGCGCGTGGCGCGCGAGGTCGGCACCGAAGGCAAGCTCGGCGGCCAGGCGCAAGTGCCGGGCATCGCCGGCACCTGGAAGGACTTGACCGACAACGTCAACTTCATGGCCTCGAACCTGACCGCGCAGGTGCGCAACATCGCCGACGTCGCGACCGCCATCGCCGGTGGCGATCTGTCGAAGAAGATCACGGTCAACGTCAGCGGCGAGATTTTGCAGCTCAAGGAGACCATCAATACGATGGTCGATCAGCTCAATGCGTTTGCCGGCGAGGTGACGCGCGTGGCACGCGAGGTCGGGACCGACGGGCGCCTCGGCGGGCAGGCCAACGTGCTGGGCGTTGCCGGCACCTGGAAGGATTTGACCGATTCTGTGAACTCGATGGCGTCGAACCTCACAGCGCAGGTGCGCAACATCGCCGAGGTATCGACCGCCATCGCCAACGGCGACCTGTCGAAGAAGATCACCGTCGACGTGCGCGGCGAGATCCTGGAGCTCAAGGACACCATCAATACGATGGTCGACCAGCTCAACGCCTTCGCCTCGGAAGTGACACGCGTGGCGCGCGAGGTGGGCACCGAAGGCAAGCTCGGCGGCCAGGCTCTGGTGCGCGGTGTTGCCGGCACCTGGAAGGATTTGACCGACAGCGTCAATTCTATGGCCTCGAACCTGACCGGCCAGGTGCGCAACATCGCCGAGGTGGCGACCGCGGTGGCGCAGGGCGATTTGTCGAAGAAGATCACTGTGAACGTGAGCGGCGAGATTTTGCAGCTCAAGGAAACCCTCAACACGATGGTCGATCAGCTCAATGCGTTCGCGGCCGAGGTGACGCGCGTCGCCCGCGAGGTCGGCACCGAGGGCAAGCTCGGCGGCCAGGCGGTGGTGCCCGGCGTCGGCGGCACCTGGAAGGACTTGACCGACAGCGTCAACTCGATGGCCGGCAATCTCACGGGCCAGGTCCGCAACATCGCCGAGGTCGCGACCGCCATTGCGGGCGGCGACCTTTCGCGCAAGATCACGGTCGACGTGCGCGGCGAGATTTTGCAGCTGAAGGAGACCCTCAACACGATGGTCGACCAGCTCAACCGCTTCGCCGGCGAGGTGACGCGCGTGGCGCGCGAGGTCGGTACCGACGGGCGGCTCGGCGGTCAGGCGGTGGTGCCCGGCGTCGGCGGCACCTGGAAGGACTTGACCGACAGCGTCAACTCCATGGCCGGCAACCTGACCGCGCAGGTCCGCAACATCGCCGAGGTGACGACCGCCGTGGCGCGCGGTGACCTCTCGCGCAAGATCACGGTCGACGTGAAGGGTGAGATTCTCGAGCTCAAGAACACCATCAACACGATGGTGGACCAGCTCAATGCGTTTGCCTCGGAAGTCACGCGCGTGGCGCGCGAGGTCGGCACCGAAGGCAAGCTCGGCGGCCAGGCGCAGGTGTCGGGGGTCGCCGGCACCTGGAAGGATTTGACCGACAACGTGAACTTCATGGCCTCGAACCTGACCGCACAGGTCCGCAACATCGCCGAGGTCGCGACCGCTATCGCGAGCGGCGACCTTTCCAAGAAGATCACCGTTGACGTGCGCGGCGAGATTCTTCTGCTCAAGGAAACCTTGAACACGATGGTCGAGCAGCTGCGCTCGTTCGCGGCAGAGGTGACGCGCGTTGCGCGCGAGGTGGGCACCGACGGGCGGCTCGGCGGCCAGGCGGTGGTGCCCGGCGTCGGCGGCACCTGGAAGGACTTGACCGACAAC
>Ga0126381_100000851_pt1 | contig 33192 bp, 35 predicted proteins | sample PanSoiMetPlot_28_FD_96465 | JGI IMG/M metagenome (GOLD analysis project Ga0126381, IMG submission 96465) | Tropical forest soil microbial communities from Panama - MetaG Plot_28 | ecosystem: Environmental > Terrestrial > Soil > Tropical forest > Bulk soil | place: Panama | collected 2016-02-17 | reverse complement strand
ATCAGGGTATTGTCTTCCTTTCGTCCCATCGTATTCCTCCTATTTCCAGCCCATTGTCACGATTGCGAAGGCCATACCGCCCGCGATCATTGGCAACCACCACCAATCTCCGGTCCATGCCCATAGCCCGAATGCAGCTATGGTCGGGTATGCGGTGACTGCAACTTCAAGCCATGTAACATTATGACCGAATAGCCGTAGTCTAGTCGGCTTGTCTGGCGGCAATAGATGCATTGCGAGCCAATCCATGACCGCATCATATTGCTTGGGGATTGGTATCTTCATTGTTGTGGCGTCTTAGCGGGGAGTTGGTCGAGGACTTTGCCATTAGGATCATACATCGTGAGCCGACCCTCTTGATCACGGGTAATGAAGGCAATGAGTTCTCCATTAAGATCTCGGAAAAACCATCCCCTCTGCGAGAATGTTACGGTGCCGATCTTGTTGCCATCCTTATCAGTGAATTCTCCGGTCCTTGGCATTTCCGTCTGAGCTGCTGCCGCAGTCGTCATCATAAGTGCAAGTGCTATGATCAGGGTTTTCATGTTGTGCTCCATTGAAGAAAGAGCCCCCCGCGCGTACGCGAGGGGTATTGAGCGCGAGTTTTCCCGTTACGCTACGCGACGCTTACGCCGGAAGCGGTTGAGGCCGAACATGCCACCAGCCGCCATTATCAAGCCCGGAATGCCAGCACCAGCAATCGGTCCAGGGACCGGTTGCACGAAGGCCAGGAAGCTCTCCTGACCATCGGTGGAGGCAAAGCATCCGCCCGGAGACGCGAACCCTGCAAGAGAGCCCGCGCTCGGACAGACTTGTCCCGGAAGACCGGTTCCGAACGACGCCGACAAACTGGCGAACGTGCTTCCCGGCCCCCCGTTGGCGAGTTCAAAGGCATCGAACTGCGCTTGCTGAGTAGCATCGAGTCCGATGTCGAACACGCTGTTGCCGTTGCCCTGTTGAAGATTGAGCAACGCCAGTGGGATGTTGACTGGCTGGCTTCCTGAGAACGAAATGGATTTCGTTGCATCGGAGTTCCAGATGGTCAACACGAGGCTGTTGAACGTGAGCGCAGCAGCAGCGTTGTTGCCTCCAACCTCGTTCGTGTCGAGGCCGATACCCACGCTCTGTCCAGTCGTCCATCCCAACTGCGACACCCGATAAACCGCCGACTTGTCAGTCTCGACTTGCGGCTGATTGTTACAAGTGCCGTTGTTGGTGCAGACAGTGCCAGGAGGCAGGCCGGTGAAGAACCCGGTCTGCACGGCGATTTGGTTAGCCAGACTATCAGCAAGATTTCCTGGCGTACCAGTGTAGAACGTCCCGCCTGCTTCACTTCCGTTATTCTGGATGTTGAGCAAACGAGGCGCATTACCAAATCCTGTTGCACCAAGATCGGCAAAGATCGTGGACTCCAGGACAAGGTCGGCTTTCGCCGGGACAACGAATGCCAATGCGGCAACCGTTGCGAGTAAGACCCTCTTCATGAAGGGTTACTCCCTTTTGGTTAATGGGAAGGGTGAAAGTCGTCCCTGCTTATATATTCTGGGTGATGGTGCCCTCCTGTGCTCATAGTGGTACCCCCATACTCAGGTAGTATAGCATAAATGCAACATGAGCGCAGGCAGCATTTTTTAAACGCGATATCATTTTTTTCGTTGATTGTACAAAATGCTTGCTTCCACCTACAAGATGTGGTATGTCGCTTGTCCTAACGGACGCAGTGCTTTGAGCCACGTCTCGTTGGCCCATGACCTCCCCGGCACTTTGGAGGTCTGTTCCTTCCTTGTCACATGGATAAGCCGAAAACAGGCGAGGTTCTTCCTCCCGAACCGCACGCATATGATAATCCAGAACTCTCGCCTAAGGAATTCTTACACGCGGTCTATCGGGATATACGGATGCCGATGGCGACGCGAATTGACGCGGCCAAGGCTGCGGCTGTATACGAACACCCACGACTAGCTCAAGTCAACCAAGATATTACCGGTGGCTTGAGGATCATTATCGAGGGAGGCCTCCCTGCTCTTCCGGGCACCAATATTATAATGCCTGGGACTGAAGAGGCTCCTAAGAAGACTAATGGCAGTGGTCAGCCTTGACACTGCAACCCGTTCCGAGTCCGGGTAAGGACCCAATTCTGCCATGGTCTCTGGTTCTCATTGGGGTCAATACCCAGACCAGTCGCATACCGGTACAGAAACTCGAGCCAATTCATATCATTCTTATTTAGATTGCACGTATCACATAGCCACTGCATATTATGAACGCTGTCTGTGCCACCTTGGCTTCGCGGTACAATATGATCCCAATGAGGAGTACTCTGGCGTAGGTCCATGTTACAATAGGGATTCGCACAGCGATGGCCCTGTATCCGCATGACCCGCTCTCGTTCATCTCGTGTTGCCTTGACAAAAGGGATGACATTCCCTGTCGTCTCTGGCATTGTCCCAAATGGCGGGACGCTATGCACTGTTCGCCGAATCTTGTAGAACTTATAAGCGAGCACGGCCAATATGGTCAAGCCTATGACCGTACACGAGACCATCTTCCACTCTTCGAACCCAACCTCCTCATCTTGCATCCACCAAGCCAACAATCCGAACCCGGTGCAGAACCAGATGCTGGCTCTGATGAATTTTCCTTGGCACAGATCGAAGAGGCACCAAAGCCACACTAGGATGGTTCCCCAGAAGGCGAACCAGTAAAATCCTACGATGGCCATGACAACTATCGCAATGGGCCACATGACACTTCTCCTTTCAGTTACGGCCTATGGTTATTATGCTTTACAAAACCGCAGAATGCAAGTAAGAAATTTCTGGATGAGGGAATCCAACTTGTGTTCCGCTACATATTGCCTTAACATGGCTGTGCTAGTGTACTCAGCGTTCACGTGAACCCCTCATATAGGAGAATACGATGGCACCTGTTCGTGTCACCTTTACTGGATATATGTACTATCCAGACCTTGAAGTCGGTGGAGGTCCAATGCCTGGAGGACCGCCTCTTGGCATTTGGGGCGGTGGTTCGTTACCAATCGCCGGGCATCCAATCGCACCTGGAGGTCCGCCTCTCGGTATTTGGGGCGGTGCTCCACTCCCAGTGCCAACTCCGCCTATCTACTATCCCCCGCTCGGAACTTGGGGTGGAGTTGCTCCCCCGTTACCAACGCATCCGATAGCGCCTGGAGGTCCATCAGGCCCGCCTCCGTGGGGCATCTCGATTCCACCGTTGGGCACTTGGGGCGGAGTTGCGCCTCCGTACCCCGCGCATCCGATCGCGCCCGGAGGGCCACCTCTCGGCACTTGGGGCGGTGGCAACGTGCCGATGCCCACACCACCAATCTACCTGCCACCGGGAATAGTTCCCGGTCACCCGGAACACCCGATCTACATTCCGCCGAGCAGCGGGGTGCCGGGGGTTCCGACGCATCCCATTGTAATCCCGCCTCCTCCCGAGAAACCAGAGGTGTTGGAAGATTGGGAAGTGAAGACCTACTGGTCTCCGGCCACCGGATGGGGCGTGGCGATCGTACCATCAGAGGAGCACGCGGGCGTCCCAACGCCCTCCAAAAGCTAAACCACGCCGACGACTACGGCGTGAGAAGTGATTCGTGGCATTAGTGTTTCAGCCCCCCCTGACCCGGATGCCATGATGAAGAGGAGGCTGGATGTGAATCCCAGCCCGGACATACCAGCCTCCTTCGATCTTCTAAATGACAGCACAATTCCCTGTTCCAACTGGTGATAGAATTGTTCGTCTGCCCAATCTTCACCCAGGGCAGATAGAAGCTTTCCTTATGCCTGCCCGGTTCAGGGCCTTGCGTTGTGGGCGTCGTTGGGGGAAGACGAACTTTCTGAAAGTGGTCGCTTGCGACTTTGCCGCGAAAGGTGCTCAGGTTGGATGGTTTGTTCCCAACTACCGGTATGCGTCTGAAGCGTACAGCGAGAATGAAGTTACGCTAGAACCCGCCGTTCGAAGCTCTTCTCGCAACCTGGGCATCCTCCATACTACAACGGGCGGTCGTATTGAACTTTGGACCTTGGAAGATGAAAAAGCTGGTCGTTCACGTCGCTACCATCTGGTGATCATCGATGAAGCCGCCTTCACTAAACCAAATGCAATCGCGGTCTGGGAGAAAGCTATTCGCCCAACGCTTCTCGATTTCAGAGGTGCGGCCATCATTGCATCAAATACTAACGGGATCAACGAGGATAATCTTTTCTGGCGAATCTGCAATTTGCCCGAGTACGGATTCAAAGAATACCATGCACCCTCACATAGTAATCCTTTCCTCCCACCCGATGAACTCGCGCGCCTTGAGCGAGACAACCATCCCCTCGTTTATGCGCAGGAATACCTAGCCGAATTTGTTGATTGGTCAGGCGAAGCATTCTTCAGCCTGAATAATATGCTTACTGAGAATAAGCCGGAACCTTATCCTCAGCGATGTCTCTACGTTTTTGCTACGATGGATACAGCCGTTAAGACCGGCAAAGAGAACGATGGAACTGGTGTTATCTATTGGGCTTACGAGCGCTTGGGCGAAGAAAAGTGGCTCAAGATTATCGATTATGAATACCTCCAGATTGAAGGTTCTATGCTTGAGGTTTGGCTTCCTGTGGTGTACCGTAATCTTGAGGAGTATGCGGCGAAATGCGGGTCCCGCCTAGGCCACAGAGGTTGCTTTATCGAAGACAAGGCAAGTGGGTCGATCCTGCTACAGCAAGCGCGACGCCGAAACTTGGTCGTCAACGAAATGCCGCAGAAGCTTACGCAACTCGGCAAAGCAGAGCGAGCCATAAACGTCAGCGGCTACGTGTTCAAGGGTCTCGTTAAGATTCTTGAGACAGCGTACGATAGAGTTATCACATACAAGCAAGTTACGAAGAATCATTTGCTCGGACAAGTTCTTGGTTTTCGTGTAGGAGATGTAGAAGATAGACAAGACGATTTGTTAGACGCTTTCACCTACGGTATCGCTATCAGCCTTGGTAATTGGGAGGGGTACTAATGACTACGGTCACAGTAGACGAGACCATGGTTGGGCAGATCCTTGCATCTGATGAAATGTTGATTAGTGTAACTTTGAAGACAGCTCCAACTCAATATGGTAATGATTATCTTTCTTTGACAGATAATTATTATGTGAAAGATGAACAGAATAATGATGTGTTGGCTCAAGAATTAGGATTATATCATCTTCACGTATGTACAACTCCGGTTGGTCCGGATAGTGTTCTTTTTTCTAAAGGAAAATATCGATTTGCAAATCTTGTTGTGAAAAGCATTCCTCCCGGTTGTACTCTTGAAGTAGAAACCGGGCCAATCCCAGCCCCTCCAGTTTTAACTTCTCTTTCGCCAGATACAGCCGTGTCTGGTGATCCTGATTTTACGCTTTCTTGCATTGGTACAGGATTTGATCCAAGTACGGTTATTCGATTTGGCGATTTTGATGAACCTACGACATTTGTATCGGATACTGAAGTTACTACGATCGTAAAACCTTCACTATTTGCTCCTGCTACAGTTCCAGTCTATACACATGAAGGATCAGTTTATTCTAGCCCTATTGACTTCACCTTTACGGAGCCTGTTGTACCATGACAGTTGTCTCTGTTACTACTGCGAGCATTGGTACGAAGCTTGCTACGGCTGCGGATACTAAGATCACAGGTCTTACCGTAACTCAGCCTGTAGCTGGGACTGATTGGTCAACTCCGTTGACCTTGATCGATGCTGCCGCTGCTCCTGCTTCTCCTGTGGGATTCTTTCGTACTCTATTCAATGCTGCTATGCCAGCATTGACATTCCTGTTTGGAATAAAGCCAACTGGACCAAGCATGGCTCCAGGGTTGACTGCTCCTACATGGCCGCAAGGCGTTGTCACCGGTAGTATTCCATTTACTGCCGGTGTTTTCGTGTTGAGTTGTCCTGCTGGTTTGACATTTAGCTTGACCACTGCCCCATGACCATTGTTCCTAGCAGTGCAGTAGGAACTGTTCCTGGTAATGCTTTGCAGGAGCTTTTGGTAGCTCCCGACATTACGCCTGGGGATGTTGTCAGTTACCAGACTTGTAAGGAAATCTATCTTTATCATCCGCTGGGAGCACGCATTACCGAAGGACCTGTCAGCCTTGCAATGTCCCAGAAACGGGATATCAAGGTTCCGGACAGTCCTGGTGAACGTTGCGTGGAAGCCTTTGGTGAGGAATGGAAGGCTATTGGCGGCGATTTTCTTGTTCATAATCTACTTACTGTTAGTCGCATTTATGGCGTGGCTAGTATCGCCCTTCTAGTAGATGGAATGAGGAGCAATGATCCGATCAATTATTGGGACCTTCCCGACCTTAATATTAGCTTCAATATTCTTGATCCTCTTAACACTGCTGGAAGCTTGGTTCTAAACCAGAACCCCAATGCAATGGATTTTTTGAAGTATACCCAGATTGCAATCAGTGGAATCGCCTATCACCCCTCAAGAACGGTGACGGTGACCAATGAAAAACCCATCTATCTTGGTTATACTACTTCCGCTTTCGGCTTTGTCGGCCGTAGTGCTTATCAGCGCGCTTTCTTTCCTCTTAAATCCTATATAAAGAGCTTGATAGCAGATGATCTAGTCGAAACAAAAGTCGGCGTTCTTGTTGCGAAGACTAAACAACCCGGTAATTTCGTCGATAACATCATGGCCTGGGCGATGGCATTCAAAAGAGCCATCGTAAAAGAGGCAGAAACCGGTAATGTCATTAATATTACACCTGAAGAAGAGATTGAATCTTTAAATATGCAGAATTTGGAAGGTCCGCACGTTCTTGCTCGTAGAAATATCTTAGAAAATATCGCAAATGCCGTGGATATGCCAGTCAAGCTCCTCACCCAGGAATCTTTTGCTGAGGGGTTTGGAGAGGGGTCGGAAGACGCAAAAGCGGTCGCTCGCTATATGGACCGACTCCGGGAAACCATGGACCCGGTCTACCGGTTTTTAGATCGTATAGTGATGCACCGTGCCTGGACTCCGGCCTTCTTTAATAGTTTAAAGAAGAGTTTTCCAGAAAAGTATACGGATACAACGTACCGAGAGGCGTTTTATGAGTGGGTGAACAGTTATTCTGCCGTGTGGCCTTCATATTTAAGAGAACCTGACCATGAACAGGTGAAGGTTGACGATACAAAGATGAAAGCTGCGATCTCAGTTTACCAGATTTTGGAGTTTTCATTCGATCCTGAGAACAAAGCTCGGTTAATTCAGTGGATTGCAGACGCAATTACGAACAACAAGCTTCTGTATTCTAGTCCACTTCAACTTGATTTCCAGAAATTGTTGAAACAACTGAAGAAAGATCAGAAATTTAGAGATGAACAGCAGACAATGGGCATGGAACCAGAAGATCCTCGTCCAGAAATTCCAAAAGTTAAGATGGCAAGAGCTGATTCTGGAGAAAATCAGGTAGTTCGGCTCTTGGAACACATGAAAAATGCCTCTCAGTAGTGGGCTTGCGAAATCTTTAGCTTATTTAAGGAAAAGATACCGAGTTTCGGAGAGAGATCTAGTTGCTTTAGCGAATAAATTAGAAATACAGGAAGAACCGGAAGAAAGTTGGGATGAAATAGTCCAAAGAACCTTTAAACAGAGGAAAATTCGTGCCAAAGTCAGGAAAATGGATAAGTGAGAAGATTTCTAAGTTGCGTCATGAGGGCTATCCGCAGCAACAAGCGATAGCAATCGCGCATCGTATGGCTGGTGCTCCAAAACCTGACAGTGTATCGAATGACGAATGGGCGAAAGCTGATGCACATATTACTTCGCACCCTGGAAAAGACATAAAGCCAGATGATTTCCAACATATGGGATTTACGGAAGGTGAGGCAGAACCAATAAAGAAGCTGGTTAGTATGTGTGATGCACTTGCAACACGAATGGATGCTTTTGAGCGCCGCAGAGCAATGCGCAGACCGGCAAAGGTGAAGCCGCGCACGAAAGACAATATGCAGCCATCTAATCCACAACCTAAGGAGGTATCGGGTGGATGACGATAGCTGCTGGAATTCTATTCAGATCACCTAACGGAAACTGCTTGTTCTGCCGTCGTACAGATGGACTTGGATGGTGTACTCCTGGTGGTGTAAAGAAAGATGGTGAGACAATTGAGTCTTGCGCAGTTAGAGAATGCTTGGAAGAGACTGGTTATCTCACCGGTCATGCTGGAAAATTACTTACTCGCCGTGTTCGTGATGATGTTGATTTTACCACGTTTTTATATGACTGTGATGAGGAATTTGTCCCTAAACTGAATCATGAACATGATGCTTATGTTTGGTTGAACCCAGATCATGCACAAAGTTTGGATTTGCATCCTGGTTGCCATATTGCTTTGCGAAAGATGAAAGGGATGAATGAATTAGAACTTTCGGAGGCAATTCGTGATAGGGAGCTGGTTTCACCACAGTATATTGAAAATGTTATGCTGGTGGATATGAGGATCAGTGGTACAGGGTTCAGTTACAGACCAAAACTTAATGAATGGGTTTATCGTCGTGACACCATATATCTTAGCACTGAATTTCTACGTCGATGCAGTGGAATACCAATTATTCTTGACCACCCAAGTACTCAAATTCTTAACTCGGACGAGTTTTCTAAACGAGTGGTGGGAACTATGTTCCTACCCTATATTAAGGGAGATGAAGTCTGGGGAATTGCTAAGATTTACGACAGAAAGGCTCAGATCGCTGTAAATGACTTTGAATTATCCACATCACCGAGTGTGGTATTTCGGGACACTAAGGTCAATTACACTATTGAAATGGAGGATGGAAGCAACCTCCTCGTTGAAGGTACTCCAAGTTTTGTAGACCATTTGGCGATATGTGAAAAGGGTGTGTGGGATAAGGGCGGCGACGCAAGTGGTATTCGGATTGATTCTGAGGCTAAACCAGATGAAGGTGGTATTTTGCCAGATCCATCTTTACCTGTGAATGGTGGTAGTGATGTTCCGGCTCCGCCGATGCAAAGCATCCCACCCGGTCTTGTTGGATTGGCCGATAACATGAGCAAGTTTGCCGAAAGGCTTGACAAATTCATGACTAGAAGGGACCTCATGGTCCGCTAGAGCCGCGCGAATAGCGCAATCCGCTGCAACCAAAGGAGGCTTAGATGCCTGAAGCAGCAGCCGACGCCAAGACCAGCGTGGACTCTATGCTGGCCGATGCCATTGCGAAAATGGATGCTCTCACCAAGCGTATGGACGCTCTTGAGGTGGGGGAGAAGAAAATCATCAAAGGAGACGATGATGACGATAAGAAGTCTAAATCAGACAGTAAAGCATCGGCGTCTCGGGGCGACGACGACGACGATGATGACGACAAACGCAAAGATGATGGGACAACCGCTCCCAAGACTAAAATCCTTGACGATGAAAAAGGAGCGTCAAAGGCTGATGCAGGCTTCCCTCCGCCCAAGGTGAAGAAGGACGATGGGGAACTCGAGCTTAAACACAAGAAGCCTGACGACGCCAAGAAGGCTGACGACGACGATGACGACGATAAGAAGGACGATGCCTTCCCGCCACCGAAGAAGAAGGATGATGCTGCAAAAGCGAAGTCTGATGATGACGATGATAAGAAGGACGACGCTGTTAAGGCTGACGCCGTAGCTGATCTGCGCAAACAGATTGCCAGCCAACAGCAGGTCATCGAACGTCTTCAGGCTGCAATGAAGCCTCGGTCCGATGATGAGCATGTTGCGTTTGCAGATGCTCAGGCAAGGGCCGATGCCGTGTTCGCCGGTTTTGGGGAACGTGCTCCCAGGCCGCTTGAGGGTGAAACCCTTATCGACTACCGGAAACGGTTGGCTACAAGGCTGAAGAAGCATTCTCCGACATGGGGTAAGGTAAAATTCTCCGAACTTCCGGAGTCAGCCTTCAAGATTGCTGAGGATACGGTATATAACGATGCGACCGCTGCCGCTGCAAATCCTGTAGATTTGGAAGCAGGGGAGCTTCGCATGGTTACGAAGATCGACCCCACGACCGGTGTGCGTTCGAACGTCTTCTATGGTAAGGAGTCGTTCGTCAAGGCAATGGGTCGTCCGGGCCGTAGGGTCGCTTCTTTCCGCACCCTGGCGTCTCAGTAACCCTCCTCGCACTCTAAGGAAGGATCATTCCAATGGTTGCGAATATCGCCTTCAACCCCTACATCCAGACCAATGCGGCCGGGATGTTTACTATCGAGTCCGATGGCCTTATCGTCGGAACCGCCTATCCTGATCCGGCAGCACGCTTCGCGCTTTCCGGTGGTTGGCTTGCTACAGCGGAAACCTTGCCGATGTTTGGTGGCATTGCTATCAGCGAAAACGTTCCGCAAGAGCGACCACCGATGACTCGTGCTGATGTTGCCTTGGGTGGGATTATTGCCCGAGCAACAGCTTATGCGAACCTTACCGGGTTCAGTGTCTTTGACCAGAACTATGCTGCGGTGAATACGCCACAATCTCCGGTTCCTACTGTTGGAAGTGGTGGTTTGGTGAATTTTTATCGCCTTGGTTCTGGCGCTCGTGTTGCTCTGGCAATCGATCCTACCTTGGTTTCCCTTGAGGGTGGATTGATTACAGCACAGGTATCCTGGGACTTTTCTGCTCAGAGGATCATCGCATTTGCTACCACTGCCCTTGCGGTGAAGGTTCTGGCAATCAAGGCTTCAGGATGTATGCGCCCGGTCTATAATGCTGGTACCGGACTCACAACCTGGTCCTACAACGACGCGGCAGCAGTCTGTCTGCTGTAACTTCTTAAACCTGAAGGCCGGGGCCTCTCTGGCCTTATCCTTAACCATAGGAGTGACTCATGGCTTCGATTGCTCCGGCATTCGTTCAGGTTCATCCCTCTTACATGATGCCTGATACTTTGATGCCGTATTCTCAAGCGTCTGGTGCTTTCGAGCTCCTGGCGTCTGGTGCTCCACTCATTCGGCTGGCAGACGGTGATCTCTATGCTTATATCAAGCGTGTAGATCTTCGTACCAGAATGGCGGCTGGTCAGTCGGCATATAATCAGCTACCAGGGGTCAATTTTGCACTGTCCCAAATCAGTGCTCCAACGTACCTCTTGCGGGTCCGTGCAGAATATGACCATCACGATACCGCCGCTATGTCACGATGGGGTCTCAGCATCGTAGATGCACATCGTCTTGGTATGCGACAGGCTACGTTCCAACTTATCCGGAACGGCCTCTTGTACGGGTTCAACCCGGCAAATGGCGAAGGTCTGTTGAATGCCAGCGGCGCGACAGCTATCAGTCTTCCGGCAGATAGTGCGGGCAATACGACAGTGGTGACTTACGATAACGGACAGATGGCCTTTTTCCTGATCTCGCAGGTGCAGGCCATTAAGACCAGAACCAATCAACTTGGTATTGGTCGTCGTTTCGTGGTCGTTGGTCCGCAACGCACGCTCGGTGCAATGGAATATCAGAACATTGTTCAGCTTACCAGCTATCAGCGTGTTGGTGCTGGTAGCACTTCCACGGCTGGTGTGGTGAAAGATGTTTTGGAAATGAATGACGATGACATTGTGTGGGCCTATGACGATACGCTTATCGGCAAAGGCGCAGGAGGGAATGACGCAATCCTCATCGTTATGCCTGAGGTTGAGCAGCCGAAAGGTACGCGGATCAATACTAACGAATTCGCAAAGCTCACCCCGTCGTTGGAAGCTTGCACGCTTCAATTCGCGGATATGGCTGCACCACGCGAAATCCCGGTGCCTCTCGCGGGAGGGGCAATTGACGTGCTTGCCGAACAGCGTGTTACTTCCGGATGGGCAGTCCGTCCGGAGGCAGTTACCATCGTCACGATGCAATATCAGTAAATTCTTGTCCCAGCGAACTATCTGCGTCAGCACGAACTGACGTGCTTTAAACTGTCAGGGCGACTGTAAGCGTCCGGCGCAGGTTTCTTTGGAGGAAAAAATGCCAGAACTATATGTTGGGAACGTGTCTAAGCAAATTCAGATGTTTGCTTATCGTACACCGGAAAGACAGGGTGTAGTCACCCAAACGATTCCTATTGGTGGACAAATTCGTGTTTCGCCGAATGGTTATAATACCGATTTGGCTACACCAGAAATTGAAGCGATTCTTAATCAACATAAGACATATGGGCTCTTATCTTTGGAAGAGTTGGATTCAAAGAGCAGCCCATTCAGCGGACTTGTCTATTCTATCGGAAAGGCTATTCCTGTAGACAAGTTGCATAAGGGGATGAAAAGAAAAGAAGAAGATCTCAACAAATTCGGCCAGAAATTGCGACAGGAAGCTGCACTGGCAGTGAATTCTCAGATTGAGGAACAAATCGGGGCTCCGCTGCGTGAGTTGGAAATGAGTTTCCAGGAGGAAGAACCTCGTGGTGGATATTCCGAAGATCTAGACCATTTGGCCGAAGGAGTTCGGGTTACTCGGACTGCTCAAGAAGGCGTTGTATCAATAGGAAAACGCGGGCGTCGTGGCTGATACAGCGGTAGCACCTCAAGCTGATCTGCCTGTTGTAATCCCGCCTGGAGATCCTACGTTTGATGGATTCAAGGCGTGGGTTCAGGCTGTTATGGGTGTTCCTCTTACGGCTATGCCGGGAGATGTCACGCTCCAAATGGCCTTTGATGAAGCTATAAATCTTGCTTATCTAGGATTAAAGAGCGTTCCGAGCCAGTCTACTACAATGACTATCTATGCCCAGGCAGTCTACAACCTGGGAGGAGCAATTCTAATTGAATGGGCAATTGATAACCCCAATTCTACTTATTGGCAAGATTTGCGGAATAAATTCGGTATTTATAACTTCACAGGTGGTATTACGAATGAAGCTCATGATCAGGGAACTGGGGAGGGGATGTACATACTTCCCCAGTTTGCTGGTCTAACACTGTGGGGACTACAACTGCTGAAAACCCCTTGGGGTCGAGCCTATCTCATGTTTGCTGGTCAGTGGGGACCGATCTGGGGTCTTACAGTATGAAGATCCAGTTTGGGTTTGATAATGTTCCTTATGCTGCTCGATATTCGCAGCAATCTCCGATATCTGCCACATTAAAAAGAAGACGACCAAAGACATTGTCTGCTCATCAGCATTCTTATGGAGCAGGTAAAACAGTTGGACAGGTTGCAGAAGAATTAGAAAAGAAGTATAGTCTTTTGGAAACATTCTATGGCATGGAAGAAGATTTTATTGTTGATAATGTTGAAGGGTCTATAGCGACTGGCATGGTACAAGGAATGATGGGTGGGCCTTGGGATTATGATTGGGATGCCACTCCATTGGAGGGTAAGTTTAGGCGATCTTTGACAGGTCGTAAATATGATGGGGTTATTCGAGGAGTCCCTACTAGGGCTGCACAAAGAGGAGTTTCTCACTTACGGGCGGATGCCTTTAAGAAAGGAGCTGCTCCTCGACCAAGTTTCGTAGATACGACTCTCTATATGCGTAGCTTCAAAGCCTGGACGGAGAAGTAACATGCAGAATGTTGGCTTGATCTGTCTAGCTTTTGCCTTTGTCTTTGCTGTGATTGCTGCGGTAATCATGGAAGGGCAAGGCCGATGGAACTTTGGATGGGCTGCAATCGCCTTTTGGATTGCCTCTGAACTTATCGGAGGCTTAGGGAGGGCCTTTCACTGATGGCAACAGAACCCTGCTCTCCAGTCAATAAACCAGGTGGTCCACAAGGCAAAGGGACTCCTATGCCGAAACCGAAACCACCTAAATCACCCGGTTGTGGGTCCAACCCTTCTAAGGGGAAGTAAGTGGCAATTCTGCCATATATGAGGCAGTTGCCTCAAGACTACTATACCAAGAATCTTCCTCCTCCAGTAACCACAGTCCCTACCCCGGATACTCCGTATCCGCCTAATGTCCCTCTACCTGTTCCAGGTCCTACTGATCCTATTAATGAGGGTGGCATCTGGGTTGGGACTATAGAGCCAGCTAATCCGGGAGAGGGTTGGCTGTTCTTTAATACGAATAACAATACTCTTTATATTTATGTGGATAGTAAATGGGAAGTAGTTCCAAGTGTAGGCGTTGCTTCAGTTGGGACTTCTGCTCCAGCTAGTCCGTTACAAGGGGAAATGTGGCTAAAAACTACTGACAATTCTTTTCATGTTTATGATGGTTCAGCTTGGCAAGCGATTAGTGGTGGTGCTGGAGGTATTGCTGAAGCTCCAACAGATGGTGGAATATACGCTCGCCAAAACTCTGCTTGGACAAGTACCTATGATGGTGGGGCATACTGATGCCTTCTATTGGTGAAGCTCTCAATTCTAAACCTCCTCTTGGAGCAGCTCTTGCGCAGGGCGTCAAAACCCTGTCGATGGATCAACATATCCATTTCAATCTTTATCAGCGTTATGTATTCCCTTTAGATGGAATGATTTACTGGATAAAGGTCCCATCTCAAGCTGGCGAGATTACTACCCCCGGTATTCAGGCTGTAACAGGAATGGCCACCATGACTGATGATGGTGGTGCAGCAATTCAGGTTGCACCGGGGAGTTTCTGGGGCACAAATCGAGTAGTAGGGGGCGTGATTGCTAATCCTCTTAATGCCAACGATCAAGGACTTTCTACTGCTGAACCTCTTTTTTACGACTTCACTGGTCCTGCTTATTCTTATGAAACTGGAACGACTGGTGTCCTACAACCCGGTGATAGCGTCGAGATACCCGAGAATAATCCGAACGGGGCTTGGGTTTGCTCTCCTTCAGATAATCATAAGTTTACTTGCGTTGTCTACGTTTCTCTACCTTCTGTCACCTTGAGAACTGATGTAGATGTACATGGTTCATTTCACTATGCTTCTGAGAGCTTGCAGCGCGAGGATGCTACCGTAGATTCTAACGATATTCTCTTTACATCGCTTTCAGAAGTACAGGAATTTAATCAGATAGGACCAAATAGTCTATATATTGGAACTTATGGAGATATTCAGTTTGCGTTCAGTAGTCGTGCTTATTTGTATGAACAGGCAGATCTTTACCACTATCGGGGTAACGCCGTTCGTACCACTCATGGTACTCAGATTATTGATGATCCTTCTAATTTTAATCCTATGGTTATTCCATCTAATTCATTACCTATCTGGCTTAGTCTCTCGAGTTATGTCCCGCCATATCCTACTTTTAATTGTCCTATTCCTCTGTATCCTTCTTATCTTGTTGATGATAATTTACCTCCCCCATTTGGATCTGTACATGTGGAATCAACGACTACTTTAGCGATGGCTCCATATATGGGGCCAAAATCGGAAACAGCATATCTATGTAGGGACCGTGTGAGGGTTCATTTATATGGATTAGATGCTACTGAAGTTAGCGATTTTCTGCTTTGTGTAGAAAACTACTCTCGAGATTGGATGACTATTGGAATGGCCAATAGTCCAGCTATTTATGATATGAAATCTACTCAAACAGAAATGAAGATAATTTCACAGCACAAGGTAATAGAGTTTGATGTTAATTATCTGCAAACTGTAGCAAGAAATATTGCTCGACAGTTTATCTTACATGCCAGGGTCCAGTTCTACGACCCACACTGGTTCACATGCGGTAAACCGGAGGTAACTCCCCATGCCACAGACGAATTATCTAACTCTCTACACAGCTAGTTATCCTATACTAGCAAGGGTCCAAAAACCAGGAGGAGTGACAGTATTGACTACTGTTGCCGCTGGCGATGTGCCGAATAAACATACTTTCGTAGCTGGAACGATTCAGAGCTTCGAGGCATACCTGCTAGAAGTTGCTGAATGGGATGAACAGCAAGCTCAGGCTAAGGAGGCTACAGAAGAGCCTGAGGAAGATGAGGAAGAAGTAGAAGAGGATGATGGTAACGGTGGGACGGTGAAGCGCAAACGCACGGTGACTCGTACTAGAACTACGACGACTACTCGTCGTCGCTAAGTTTTAACAGAAGGAACGTGAACCATGGCCGTCCAAACTCAGTTTAGCACGGACCCTAATGCTATCGTAACGGTCCACGTTTCGATCATTGAGGCTCCGACCCCTATCAACTATCAGCGTACTGGCGCGCTGGTATCCTTTGGTGCTACTACAATCCCTATTGGGGATACACAGTTGCTGACGCAACTTTCTGACTTGTTTATTCCACCACTAGAGAATCCGGCAGGAGCACCAATTCTTCGTTATCCAATGCCAGTCACAAATGTAACATGGGCAGCAGGAACAGCGACTGTTACTTTGGGAAGTCCTATTCCTAATGCTGTGGTTGGTGATGTTATTCAACTGGTTTTCAGTGACTTTGTTCCTATTGGACCGGGGCTAAATGGTCTAAAGAATTGTACAGTGACAGCCCCTACCACTCTAACCTTTGCAGCTACAACTGATCCTACTCCTGTTACTGCAATGGGAACATACCAATGGCATTCGGCCATTGAGTTAAACCAGATGGCTACGACGTTCTTTGGTCAAGGCAACGAAGTTGGCGTCTGGGTGCTTGAGCTTGGTTACGATAATAATCCGGACAATAACATCACATCTATGGAAAATTGGCTGAATGAGAACCCACTTACGATTTATGGGTTCTTGATGCCTCGTCGATTTGGCTGTGATCCTGCTATTCTGGGCACAGCAGCAGTTCCGCTAAAAATGACAAACATGTTGAAACGGTATGAGGCTCCATCGAATACGATGGAATATTTCTGGCTGACTGTTGCTAGTGGTGATACAAATGGCTCTGCACCTATCTACACTCAAGCAACATACAAGAATCTGTTCTTCCCAGGACAACTAGGTTCTGGTGGAACTAAGGGCACAGGCTCGTCCTTTAAAGATGTGATCCAAATGGTCGAGGCTCCTGCATTGCAGGATCCTACACTTATCCATGTCCCGGCAAGCGGTATCGACCCTGAAAGATATGATATCCCAAACTTCCTAGACCCAGAGGGTGAATTTACGCTTGCGGCGATGTTCTACAACGCACTGGCGTATCGTCCTTCAAATACGAACCGTATCACGCCAATGGCATTCAAGTTTGTCTATGGCGTGACCATGTATCCACAGAAGCACAATGGTCCTATCCTTAGAGACTTCAAATCTGCAAACACCAACTACATCTCTACCGGTGCTGAGGGTGGGATCAGCTTTACCATGCTCTATGAGGGTGTTACGCTCGATGGGCACGATTACTTCAATTGGTGGTACACAATCGATTGGGTCCAGATTGAAGTTAACTTGAACCTGAGCAACGCCATCATCAACGGTAGCAATAACCCGCTGGCCCCGCTATACTATAACCAGGATGGAATCAATTACCTGGAACTGGTGCTTTTCCATACTATGCAGAGTGCCCAGACCTTTGGCATGGTACTCGGCAAAATCGAGATGACTGGCTTCGATGGGCCTGATCTTACGGCAGCTATCAATGGCGGTCAGTTTGCTGGGAAGTGCAACGTGAACGCTGTTCCATTCCTCAACTACACGTTGGCGAACCCGGGAGACTATAAGATTGGGGAGTATGATGGGCTCAGCACCCTGTTCATCCCCGCTCGTGGCTTTATCCACATTCTGGTGAATGTGGTTGCCACAGACCTTGTCTCAATCTAGGAGGTTAGCCCATGGCCTTTCAGTTTACACCTCCCGGCGTCCTGAACCGGCTCCGGGCTTCCGTAGTATTTAACGATCATCCCGAACTAAATGTCACAAGCAATTTCCTCACTACAGAGGGAATCCGCATGGCATTGGAAGGGAATGCTACGGACTTGCTTCCGGCAATGGTGAGCTTGGTCAGCAGTCCAGCACCTTACCTAGCGTGTTCGATCACAATGTCGATTGTGCGTAGTGCGACATTGGCCGCAGTCTACAAACTCCAGTTTGAAGACACTACGCTGGTGGGTCTGGTAAGTATCTTTCCTGATACTGATGTTCTGAACCCGTTCATTATCAATAACGTGGCGCTGGAAAGCATCCGTGAGATGGCGATGGCGGGTATGGAAGCAGCGATGGTGGTCACAGCTCGCGGCTACTACAATGTCAACACAGGGTTCTTTGGAACCTAACTAGAGGAGAAAGTGAGGTAGTGTATGGCAGAAGTCACTCTGAACAGGAAACTTAACCTTGTTCTGAGTGTAGACACAGAGAAAGGGCCAATCCACGTACATTCATCACCAATAGGTAGGGAGGTATTCGAGGACAATTTCCTCGTGATATCAAGGGCCTTTACCGCAGTCTACACTAACGGATTAGGACCAGTCACAGGGCCGCGAGTTGCGGCTCTGCTGCTTAAACAAGAGGCGAAAACACTAAACGTCTGGGAACGCACTCAACAATCGTTAATGGGTGAAATTCACCGGCTAACGAATGTGATTGCTCCCGGCGATAGTGGTTGGGAGTCTATGCCTTTTGACGTTGCCAGAAAGCGTGGTGTGTTAAATGATGACGATGCATCAGAGGTAGAAAACTGCATCGTATATTTTACATGCGCCTCGTCAATTCACCTGAGAGCGGAAATGACGGTGGCAATGGAAGGGTTGAGCACTCTCTGGAACGCGCGAACTACATCGTCGAATGTTACGGAATACATGCGTTCCTTGCCGACATCGACAGTGGAAGAGACTACTGGCGAGACTGCAACGGTAGTGAATCAATAATTCACTCCTGTTTGACTTGGCTAATGGACGAAGGATTCACTGAATTCTTCGACCAATTTGAATTGTCTTGGCCACACTCCACCCGCCTCCAGTGGCAACAACGCTACATGATAGCCTTGTGGAAAGCCTAGAATGGCGTTCAATGCTCAACTAAACGTAAAGATACCAAATGACTTTACGCAGGGCTTGAACGCCTTCATGGCGAACGTCCAAAAATTTCAAGCCCGAGCGCAGCAATTTGCTCAACAGACAGGGCCTCAACAGACACAGCAACATGTTCAAGTTCAGTTGAGCCAATTCTTAATTAAATTGAGAAGAGTGGCTAAGTTTTTTGAGAGGATGTCTAAAATCTTAGCCAGAATTGTTGAAAGGGTAGCTTCTTGGTTAGGGACTTTGGGTTCAACATTTTTAAGATACTTGGCTACAGCGATCCCGGCGTTTTTGGGAAGCTTAGGAATGATGGTCCCCGCTATTGGATGGGTATTCACAGCAGCGAGTTGGACTATATCTGCGGGAATATTTATAGGTACGACTATTTTTTCTGGAATTAGATTGGGACTAAAATTTGCGAAATGGCTTTGGGATAAGATGGTAGATCTTGGAGATGCTGTTCTTCAAGATTGGATGCAAGCTGCTGGGACTGGAGCTACTATAGGAGGGGTACGCGCACTTCGCACGGTATTTGCTGATATGCCATTGACTGCGGAAGCTTTGGCCGGTGCAGCGAGGGCTAGGTTCGATGCTACGTCTAAAGCTCGTAGAGCACTTATATTGCTGAAGGTGAAAGTGACTAAAGATACTGCTGATATCGTTATGGAAGCGATAATGGCAGCACGAGAATTTATGTTGACTCGTCCTAAAGGTGGAGAATTACTGGCAGCTAAAGAGGCTGGATTATTAGAAATATTCGATCCAGAAATGTTAATTGCCTTGACGAAGATGGAAACAAAAGAGATTATGGAAAAACGAGAGCTATTTTTTCGACAAAAGTCTATACTAGGGATAACAGAAGCTGCGGTTAAATGGTGGAAAGATTTCACTATTTGGGTTCAAGAAGCTGGTGTGAATATCGTCAATGCTATTGCAGAAAGACTGGCTGATCCTAAAACAGGTTTTTTGGATGCTGTGGAAAAACTCAGCAAGGCTGTAGTCAAATTCATAGAAGAGGTGTTGAAATCTCCATTAGGACAAAAAACTATTGATACGATTATCTTTTATCTAGAAGCATTTACGAAGTGGTTAAGTTCTGATAAACCATATAAATTGATGGAAGATATGAAGACTTGGCTCAAAAAGCTTATGGAAAAATTTGAAGACATTAACAAGGAAGCTAGAGAACTTCTAGATCAACTAGGGATTGATTATAAGCCTAAAGAAAAGGGAGCCCCGGTTCCAGAGGTAACTCCTAGTGGCGGTATTCGATGGCATCGACACCCAGGATCTAATCGTCCAGGAGATAGAGGACAAACAACCCGATTCCCATCTCGTAGGGGTGCAGGGCCAGAGTCAGCAGGGCCTCTGCCTTCTACATATCCTCAAGGTCCTCCTGGTACTCGATATGATCCTATTTCAGCTACCTCGATAGGAGGTGGTGTCGGTGGTTCTAGCGCCAGTATGGGGGCAGGCCGACATCAAGGCGTAGATCTAATGGCTCCAAGGGGGAGCCCTGTCTACGCTACAATGGACGGAGAAATTGTTAGATTTGGAACAGATAACTTTGGACAACCGACAGTTACTATTAGGAATGCTGATGGTACTTATTCACGTTTCTTACATATGGGGAAACGATTCGGTAAGGTGGGCGATAAAGTTAGAGGTGGTCAGCAAATAGGAACAAGTGGAGTTGCTAACGGTGTCCCTCATCTCCATTATGAACTATGGCGTGGGCCTCCTGGATCACGGGGTAGTCAACTTCTAGACCCAATGAAAACCCACGGTTGGGACAGAAGAAGGGCATTGCCAAGGGGAGCAGAACCAGCACGAACTAACCAGAGGTCAGGAACACAGGCTCCTACGCCACCGCCTGCTCCAACTCCAACTCCAGCACCTACACCACCGACAAGAGCTGCTCCAACTCCAGCACCTACTCCTACTCCTACTCCTGCTCCTCAGCGCCCTGCTCCTGCGCCTACTACTCCAGCTCCTCCTACTAGACAAGTTCCTGTGCCTCGAGCAAGGACTGCTCCAGCTCCAGCTCCATCTAATGCACCTCATCCATCTCAACCAGCACCTATTCCGCATCCGCGGCCTGCACCTTCTAATGCTCCGCATCCAACTCAACCTATTCCTACTCCGCGACCTTCTAATGCTCCGGTAAATACTCGTCCTGCTGCACCTACTCCTACTCCTAGACCTGCTGTTCCTGCTCCTGCTGTTGCTCCTGCCCCTGCTCCTCCCGCACCTTCTCCTGCTCGTGGACCAATTACAAACTCAGTACTTGCTGAACAGCGTCGTGAAGTAATGAAGGAATTTAATGATCCTCAAGTTAGAGCAATGATGGCTTATGTCGTTGCTCATGAAACAGAGGGTAGATACGATCGTACAAATGTTGTTGAATCATTGGTTAATAGAGTTGTTACTGATAGAGCTCTAGGGAAAAATGCATCTGTTCGAAAATATCTGACTAATGGGTTCTATGCTCCGATTAATGATTATAAGGCCGCACATAAGGGAGCTCTTCCTACTGCTTCAGGGTTAGTAGGTGATTATGCGTATAAGGATGTAGATGCGGCTGTTCAAGATGTTGGAGGAGGTAGAAACGAATTAGGAGGACGTACTGACCAAGGCTCAGCAACTAAATCTGGCAAGATCATGGTCAAGCCAGCCGGTAGAATTAGAGTTAGGGATCCAGCTACCGGTAGATTAATGGAATACTATGGATATCAAAATCCTGCACAGCGAGCAATGGCTGATAAATTACAGCAGCAAGCACGAAGCGGACGGGCTGTTCCTGCAACACCACAAATCCCGGGGCCAACAAAATGGAGGGAAGATAGACCTACCGTTTCACCACTTCAACCTACTCGACAGCCATTGGTACGGCCTTCTAATCAACCCTTGCCATCATTAAGAGATCCAACAACCAGGGGACCAACAGAGTCTCTCACTAGGAGATTAAGGTTAGATCCCTTTGGTGATAAAACATTTAAGGATCCAAAAGGTTTGGATAGAGATTTACCTGATTCTCTTGTTAACGTTCCTTCTAGGCCATCACAAGGGGCTAGTTCATCGGATTTAGACTTTCTTGCTTCACGTGGTGCCCATGATACTGTTACAGACCCATCAAGAGGTGTCCGACTACAAAACGTTCCTCCTGGTTCAAAACTCCAGGGGGTACCTTCAACTGATCCTGAGTTTGCAGCTCGTTTACGTACAGCCATTGAAGCATATGAAAAAGAAACAGGCAAGAAGGCGCGCGTAGGTGAGATGACTCGTGATATTCCTACTCAAAGTATTTATTGGGAAAGATACCATCATGATCGCAGCAGGGTAGCACCTCCCGGTCGTTCTCGACATCAACAAGGAGATGCGGTTGATACTCCGGACACAGATTTTCTTAGATGGTTAAATCGTGGGAATAATAGGAAATATGGATTAAGATCTGGATTTTTGCCAAATGATCCAGTCCATATTCAAAAAGACCGAACTAGCAAGCTGAAGCTTTATGATCCTAATAAACAAGCTCCTGCAAAGCCTGATCCTGATGAACCTCAGGCTAAACCAGAAGATCCTGATCTTAAACCGGGAGATGCTAGTAAGTTCTTATTAAAAGAATTTAAGAAAAATGAGGTTATAGAAGATCTTAAGAATGATAGACAACTTACTGATCCTGATGAAACTGGTAGATTGCATCTTGCTCAAGCTGATTTGGGTACAAAGAGTGATGCTACCCCTGTGCTCTATAATACGAGAACAGGAGAAAAGCTTCCGGACCCGGATCCTAGAGAACTACAGAAGGCTTTAGAAAAAGTTGAACCAGATTCAGATTTAGAATGGCAAATAAGAAAAGAACGAGCTTTGAGAGATGCAGGTCCAGGAATTCCTGAATGGAAAGATGCACATCCGCCACGAGATTATGGTCCTGGAACCGGATTGCCTGCTCCTGGAGAAATCCAAGATGAATTAAACGATGTAGGTAAGGTCAAGAAACCAGAAACTGATGTTGTTCCTTACTATCGAGATCCACGTGATATTAAACCAGATTGGAAATTTGATCCACGAACAGGGAGATCATTGGAACAACCGATAGGTTATACACGAGGCTCTGAAGATCCTTCAGGTGATATAAAACCTGGAAGTGCTGGTAATTTCTTAGTTCAGCAGCAAAAAGCATTGGAACAACAACGTGCAGCCGGGGATAGAAGCTTGGAGGGGATGACACAGGTAGCTAAATACGAATCTAAGCCTATTGAAACTGCTAAAGGTTATGATCCAGAGGAAAAACATATTAAGGATGTTAAGGAGGGTGAAACCTTTACAGGACGATTGACTCCTTATGCACCCGGTGAAGGTGGGCCGGTAGAGGGTGGTATAGAAACTTCACACCGATTACCTCATATACCTACACGTGGAGAGGTTAACGCAGTTCGTAGTAGTAAGGGGGAGCCTCCTATCAGTCAAAAGGACTATGAAAAGACGTATCAAAGAGCCTATACTCTTGATGATGTTAGACATGGAAATTCTGAATATGTGACTATTGCTTCACATCCAGATAACTATGAACAAAAATTCACGATTAATGAAATTACTTATAGAAGTCCTGAAGATGGAAAAACGTATACTTTACGAAATGTTAAAGCGATTGTACATGATAAAGGGAGTGCTTTCTATAAGCCTCATGCTCGTCCAGATAAGTTCGATGTTGCTGTGAGTGATTTTAGGGGAAAGTCTAAAGAAGACCTTAAGAAAATGAATCAGGAGCCTTGGGGGCAGGAAGACCCCCGTGAATTCAAAAAAGGCTGGAATAAGGATCCTACAACTGTAGATGGACAAGAAATCAAAAGAGCAAGCAAAGGTGGAATTGGTTCAGATACAGCCGCACAAGCAAAAGCTGATCGTGATGCAGGGAATACTCCTGATGTTCGTCACCCAGAGGCTAGAGAAAGAGTACCTGATACTCGTCCATATACTAGAACTAAAGGCTATACTCCTTCTGAAAGACGCCATTCACCAATAGATAAAGCTGATATCGAACGAAGTCGTCGTCGTCTTGAAAATCGTTCTGATGGAGATGTAACTGAAGGTAAGAACCCTGATTCTTCTTCCGAACAGGATGCATCTCCCAGTGCTCCTCCTATGGGTAATGGCGGAGGAGGTGGAAACCTCCCGTTAGAACTATGAGATTTTATTCGATACTTATACCAGATGCACCAGGAGGAGTATTCCCGCCAAGATATGATTCTCCTTCTGGGCTTGGAGCAGTTTGGGGTTCTCATAGGAATGGTATTGCTGATCCTGGAGCACAGCAGGTTGAAATACAAATAACTGAAACTGCTGCTCATACGGCAGATACTGATAATTCGGTAATAACTGTTCATGGGGTAAGCTGGGAACAGATCAGACATACTGATAAATTAATGGGGAAGTCTATCGTAGTTTATGGAGGATTAAAACCAGGATTACCGCTTGCAACTCATCAAGCTCAACATGCTGGTCTATTAATGAGTGGTCGGATTTGGAAGGCTTGGGGTAACTGGATTGGGACTGATATGTCCATTGGAATGGCGTTTCTTCCTGCCGGTTTGTCAGATGAAGGGGATGGTGGAGGTGGGGGTGGGGGTGGTGGAAATGGGGGTGGTGGAAATGGGGGTGGTGGAAATGGAGGTGGGGGTGGAGATCAGCCCACACAGCAAAGTGTGATACGAACTCGTGGGGTAGGGTTTCGTTCTATTGATCGTAGGCCATATCCTCGTGGGGCGATAATACCCTTTGGATCAGAAAGGGCCGTGGTTACACCGACTGGTCTGGGTGGTGGAGGACTTGGTATAGGATCTCTCGGTGCTGCAACCAGTTTTGGAGGTGGATTTGCAAATTCATTGTTTGGAGGTGGCGTGGATGGATTATCTGCTCCTCTTAATCTTATTCATAATATGATGCCAAATATGTCTTTAAGATCAGCTGTTCAACAAACATTGTCCAAGGCTTTCCCTAGGGGAAATGTTAATATGTTGATTTCTGGTGCTTTGAAGCTTCCTTATCAGGATGCTGGAATGTATCAGAATATGCCGCAGTACGCGAATTATATCAAAAACCTCAGTCATTCTATTCTTGGAACAAAGGGTTATCAAGGCGTTAATATGACTTCTCATGATAATACGATAAATGTCTGGGATGGAACCCAAACGGATCGCACTGTTAATATAGATTTTTTGGATCTTATCGGGCAACCAACTTGGCTTTCTCTTCAAAAGATACAAATCAAATGTATAATGCGAGGTGATATACATCCTCCGAATTGGGTTACACTCCCTCCAGGGATATTAGCCACACTTACCCCTGAAGCTATAATTGGAGGTACTACATCTCAGCAAAGAACTAATCTTACGTTATCGGGAGGAGGACAAGTGGTTAAGGCTGTTCATATTGGTGATTTTCGTAATCCAGATGGTGTTGGTTGGAGTTCTACTTATGATGTTGTCTGGGGTGGTAGTGGTAACACAGAACAAAAAGAAGCTTCTGATAATGTTGACCAATCAAGTCAAAAGCAAGATCCAGCTAGTCAGATAACTCCTGAATCGCCTCCTGTAACTGAAATGCCTGTCCAGGATTAAGAGATATGGCAAAGACAGTCAATCTCACTGTAAAAGTAGACGATACTGATTTCAAACAGTTTGTCCAAAGGTTCAACGCCTTTTCGGCGCAGATTGGAAATTTGAACCAACAGTTCAAGAATATCAATACCACGATACAGAAGGCTCAAACAAATACCACAGTTCTTCAACAGACAATACACTCACTGACTCAGGCTACGAAGGCGTGGGGAGGCGCTGTAAAAGACGTAGTCAATCTTCTTGTCAAAGGCGTTATGGCTGTTGGTACTCTTGCTTCGATGTTGGCAACAGGAGCTGGACTATTTGGTCTTGATAGACTTGCCCAATCTATCATGCAAAAAAGAAGACAAGCGTTGGGTATGGGAGCTGACTATGGGCGAATGCAAGGAGTTCAAGTTGCCGGTCAAACAATTCTAGAAAATCCTACCGGGTTATTGCAGAGCATTTCTAAAGGACTATACGGTAGTCCGGATGAAATGGCTGGACTAGCAGCATTGGGAGTAAGAATAGGACCGGGGGGAGCTAAAGATCCTACTCAAGTATTGCCGACGGTTTTGAGAAATATGCATCGGCAGGTTGCTGGAAAAGATCCATTTACTGCGATTCAAGTTGGTAGAGCTTTTAGAGGTGGATTAGCAATTTCTGATGAAGATATAATTCGCTTAGCTAGAATGAGTAAAAAGGATTTAGAAGCTGAAATAAAGAGGATGCAGGATGCGCCCAAGCTTAGTGAAAGAGCTCAAAAAGCTTGGTCTGATCTAGCGATAACATTTGAAACAGCAAAAGTTAATATACAGAACGCATTTGGTGAAAGACTCAAAAACCTCACTCCGCATCTTGAAGAACTTAGCAAATCGGTAGTAGAACTGATTAAAGCATTGCTAGATTCTGGGACGGTTGCTAAGATTTTGAACTGGATAACGAAGCAATTGAATAAGTTGTCCGACTGGATGAAAGATCCCAAGAAGGTTAAGGAGGCAATAGAAAAGGTCGATAAAACTGTTCAGGAATTAATTCCTATCCTTAAGGGATTAGTTGAGGCAATGGGAGTTTTTTGGGAAATTCTAAAAAAGATGGTTCCTTTTTTAGCTAATCTCTTTGGTATAGGTCCTGGAGGTGGGTTTGAACCTCTATTTGGTGGTGATCAGGGTAAACCACCTAGACCACCACAACCGGGAGCTCCTGATACATGGCGGATACCGTTTGGAACTCCTTCACAGCAACCAAATGCTGCTCCTCCTGCTGCAACTCCTCCTGCATCTACCTCTCCTCCAGCAACTAATGCTCCTCCGGCTGATAGTGGTAATCAAGCTCCTGTTGCTCCTAATAGTACAAGAGGAGATTTAAATTTCCCAGGGAATTTCCTTGCAGGAGGCAACCAATTTGCCGGATTTGGTGGAAATGCAGTGGGAAATACCTTCTTTGGAGGAGGAGCAGGGCAAACGAATATGGCCATGTTTGGAGGCAGTGCTGGTGGTGATCTTTCAATAAGAGGTGGTCGGCGCAGTGGGATGTTTGCTTCTATTCGCGGTGGTAATAGAATTGCAATGTTTGGAGGGGCAGCGCGCGGCAGAGTTCCTGGAACTGAAATGGCCGCATTTAGAGGCACTACATCTGTTTCTACAGCCATGAATGTAGATAATAGGCGTGGATTATCAATGCTCCAAGGCCCGTTAGATGTTGATAACTGGCAGATGAATAGGACATCTAACCTAGTAGTTCGTAATGTCCCAGGTTCCAATGTCTATATGAACACAGCAGGGATGGCTGGATAATGCCTATTGAGCAACAGCTCAAGTATCAAGTCTGCCCCATTATTTTGACTGGCGGAGTTGCTAGTCAAATTCCTGGTGGCATGTTGCCGATGCTTAGTCTCTTTGCTCAAGGATTAGAGGTTAATGCTCTAGGTTTGCCTTTTGATATTGGTGATTTAGATAATGCGTTTGGTGCATTCAACGTCTTGCCGGGTGGAACATTGGTTTCCCAAACAATAGGGAAATATCCATTTGCAAATCAGGCTGTAGCAGCGAATGCTGTTATTCGTGAGCCTTTGACTATATCTGTCATTATGGATGCTCCTATGCGTCCTCCTTCTAATGAGCCATTTGCAGATGTATGGGCGATAAAGCAATCTGTAATGACAGCATTGAAGGGAACCTTAGATCAGCATAATAATAGAGGTGGGACTTACTCTGTTGCAACTCCAGCATATATGTATGAAAATTTGATTATGACATCACTAACAGATAATTCTCGTGGTAATAATTCCCTTCCACAAAATGCTTGGCGGTTTGATTTTGAGAAACCTCTTGTGGCATTGGCTGAGTTAGAATTGATGTTTAATCAACAAATGCAGAAGATAGCCAATGGTTTACAAACAGACGGAGGTCTCAGTGGAGTTCAACCTGGAGTACCGGGTGGAAATTCTAACTTAGCTCTGACTATTAAGACAATTCCATCTGCACTTTTAGGGGCGAATCTTTCACCTATCAGAGCTATTTCAAGTCAAGATGTTTGGAATTTTCCGCCTTCCGCAGCAGTAGCAGGATTCCCATATGCGGGTATTTCATAATGACTACTATAATCCCATTCCTTCCTTCAAATGTTACTACTCCTGAGTTTAGTGCAAGGTTAGATGGAGAAGATCATACTATTAGGGTGACTTGGAATGTAGCTGCACAGCGGTTTTATATCAATGTCTATGCAGCAGATGGAACATGGGTCATAACTATTCCGCTTATTTCTTCGCCCCCTGCTCGTAGTGTTTTATACGCATCCTATGATCCTTTTATAGGTATCGTGACTGTAGATATGGCTCCGTATGGGGGTTGGACTACTCCTTATGCCGATATCGCTACTAAACCAGGGACTATCATACATTATACTTTAGATGGATTCCAACCTAACACGTATAATGGAAGATATAGGTGTCTTCATATACAGCCTTTAAGATTTACTCTTCCTATGCCCAGAGATCCGGGACCGTTGGTCGTTGTAGGACATGTTAGTCGGCTATTAAATATGATACAATCTGTATTTACAAGATCCACTATGGTTTATCGAAATGGTGCCTTCGAAATCAACCCGTAAGGTGTAATATGGGACGATATGACTCACATAAAAATCCTTTCACTGGTCAAATGAATAATTGGGCCGGTAGAAGGGTAAATCAGGGACGTGAACAGGAAGCTAAGTCTATTCCTGCTCACGTTACTAAGATTGAAAAGGACTTTGTCCATGTAGCATTTGATACGAAGAATAGTATATTCACGCCACCGGTTATGAAAATGACTCAGTCATTTTCAAGGTTTGGCCGTGAGCCTACTCAGGTAGGTGATAAGGCTGTAGCTGTTCCTGGCGATTATTATCTGGGTGGGAATACGGCATTTGCTGGAGGTCAAGCTAATTTCTATCCGCGTGGGAATCTTTCCACACTCTCATTTCAGCCTCTTGGTAACTTGAATGCTCCTAAGCGTGATTATGACCAACATTGGGAAACAGGCGGTCCCAATGGTTGGCGATGTAAGGTTATGGAGGATCAAGAGAAAAAGAAACAACAGGGACAACAAGGACAGGGTGGTTCTGGTGGTGGCAATGGAGGTTCAGGTTCTTCTGCTGCTGCTGCAATGGCTGTGATGCGCCAGAGGAACTATATGCTTTTTTCTCAAGGTGCAAGTCCATATGCTGCCAATGGATCTTCCCAGTCTAATGGAGGTAGCAGCAGTCAGCAGAAACAACAACAACAAAAGCAGAAGGACTATACTGAATTTAGTTTCGATAAAGATGGGCAAATAATCTCTCAAAGTAAAGATCGTAAGCATTACCTTAAAGTATCTCAGAAAGATAAAAAGGTCATGCTAACGGGAGAAGGTGATAGCACTATCTTTGGGAAAAAGAATGCTTATCTCAACTCAGGTGGCATGTGTATTGTTGATCCTGGTGCTCAAGGTGAAGAGAGCGGGGCTGGTTGGGATGAAGATCAACAGAGTGGAGGAAGTGGTGGGGCTGGTGGAGGAGGCGGCGGAGGCGGCGGAGGCGGTGGAATAGGTGGAATGTCCGTGGAAATACAAGAAATGATAGCTATGCAAGTAGCAAGAGAAAATGAAAGATTACAGACTTATGCAAGAAGTAGACCGAAACCCAAAGTAAAGTTAGGAACTAAAGGACCCACTGTGACTCCTATGGCCAATGGTGGAGGCGGAGGTGGTGGTGGAGGTGGTGGAGGTGGAAAAGTCTACCTGGGTGGTGATCCTAAGAAGGATAAGTTCTGCCTTGTTCAAACTATATGCGGTCCTAGTAAGAATGTCTATGCAAAAATTTAACCGCTGAATAGGGTAATGGCATTAACATGCGAACCTATGGCAGAACCCAAGACGTACTCTCCGGTAGGAAGAAGTGGTGGGTCGTTGTTACTGATATCAATGGATTCAATGATTCAGTCTATTTAACAGACTTGGCTCAGGTGGTAAAATTGAATTTGGGTGAAAGCCCATTTTTCGCTAATTGGGGCATTCCGGCGCACCCGTCTATTATGACTCAGATATACCCTGATTTCTTTTTAACTCGTATCCAACAACAATTTGCTCCTCACTTTGCATCATGCATCTTGTCGATCTTACCTGTTAAACAAGGGTCACGAGATAGTTTCGCTACGGGACAGGAAGGGGGTCCTGCTCCCAGGTACTATATCAATGTTCTTACAAACTATGGTTCACGCATCGGTGTACAGGTAAAACCCGGTTATCCTACGGAGCAACCTATCTAATGGCTCTCCTTCCACTTATTATGACAGATCAAGGGTTGCAACCGGCAGCTCCGGCAGACTTGCGGGCTCAGTTGATCTCGCTTGTTTCGGCGATTGTGCCTGACTATACCGCCAATCTACCGGGTTCGCTAATCGAGGATATTTCAAGTACAGATACGTATGCTCTTATAGAAAGCGACAGTTTCCTTGTAGATCTGGTTAATTCGGTAACACCGTTTGGAGCTAATGCCTTTCTGCTTAATCAACTCGGGATACTATATGGGGTAGATCACCAACCCATTACGAATACAGCAGTTTATGTCGTATTCACTGGTCCTCCTGGTTATGTCATTGCTCAAGGATTTGTCGTTTCAGACGGAACTTATCAGTATGTTTGTCAGAGTGGTGGAATCTGTGGACTAGATGGGAATACACTTCCAGTGTATGCCTTGGCAACGGTGACAGGTGCATGGGAAGTTCTTCCTGGTACTGTTGTTCAGATGCTAACTTCTGTTCCTGCTGATATTCCTCTGACTGTTTCTAATCCGGTATCTGGTATTCCTTCGCAGTCTGGTGAGCCTATAAGCATCTTCCGTGAACGTTGCTTTACGGCTGGATTGGCAGCATCTACCGGTATGGGTCGTTATCTTAAGACTTTGTGCGGGAATGTTCCTGGAGTTCAAATGCGATTGATTGCTGTTCAAACAGACGGCGATCAGCATGTTGTGATTGTAGGTGGAGGTGATCCTTATCAGGTTGCTTATGCGATTTGGCAAGCAGATTTTTATGTTCCTGGTCTTGCCGGGGCTGTGATTAGAGTTGATAATATGACTAATACAACTCCGATACGAATTGCCACGATGAATAACCATAATTTTGTGGATGGTGATGTTGCACAGATTCTTGGTGTTGTTGGAATGTCCTTGATAAATGGTCAACAAATTATGGTGAAAAGATTAGAAGACAGTAATCCTAATAAGGATAAACAGTTTGATGCATATGAACCTCATTTTGATACAACTAAAGTTCCTGCTCCTCCTGTTTTTGATCGACCTATAATTGGAGATAATTGGGGACCATATATGTATGGAGGTACCCTATCTCCAAATCCAATCAATGCATTTATTACAGTAGCAGATTTCCCTGATACATATTTGATCCCATATGTTATTCCTCCACAGGAACGGGTTTCTATAGTCCTAACATGGCGGACAGATTCTCCAAACTATGTGTCACCAGATGCGATTGCCCAAGCTGCAATTCCAGAAATCGTAGACTATATCAACTCCTTACCGGCAGGGACTACTCCGATAAACTTAAATGTGATGAATAAAGTATTTCTTGATGCCATACAATCGATCCTTGTTGGTGAGTATGTTATTGATATAGTATGGGAAATCTTTATTAATGAAATAGGAGTATCTCCGCAGCTCGGTACTCAGGTTATCTTTGGTGATCCCTATAGTTACTTCTATACTGAAAATGGTAAGGTCCAGGTGCTGAAGGGTAATGTGTGATGGCTGTAGCTCCTGCACCACAACTATGGATGCTCCGTCGGGGGCTTGCTACCGAGACAGATGAAGCTGATCTTGCTGTTCTTGTTGCTGATGTTGATTTAAGTGAACGGGGTGGCGTTGTCATTAACCCCCTGGGAGCTATAGATCAAGGAGCTATTGCTCCAACCCCTCAAGTCTTATATATCAACCTTGTTTCTCCGCCTCTATCTGATCTTACTGTACCTGGAACAATAGAGCTTCAGCCTGGGCAATGGTTCCTTGTTCCACCTAAATCAAATGTCTGGGTGTGTTCATCTTATGCCAGACATAAGTTCACAGCCTTCTTTTCTACATCCTATAAAGTTCCTCCAGCTCTTCCCGTTCCTGGTGATCCAGCCTCTGATGTCCCAAGCGTAGTTGCTGAACCTGGGACACAGCCATATCCTCCAGGACATGTAACCGGTCTTGTCACTGTTATTCCATCTTACCTTTATCAACAGTATACTGATGACGATGATCTTCAGGGCTTTGTTGAAGCCCAAAATCAAATGCAACAGAATTATGTTGATACTTTTAATGGACTGAATCTCCCTATCTATACTAATTATCCCGTAGCTGGAAAACTATTGGATTGGGTTGCGCGTGGAGTATACGGAATAGCTCGCCCTACTCTTGGTTCTGGGCGAATGGGTCTGATGGGGCCATTGAATACTTATGGATGTAACTGGCTCGTGCCAATGTGGGATTTCCCACAGCTTACCTTCAACCAAGGAAATTGGCAGGTTGCAGCTAATGATCCTAATCTTGATCCCAATGTCATTGATCCATTCCAAGGTTTTTATTGGAATGCTGTCACGGTTAATCCATTGGTACCGGAGACGGCCCCTGCATCTCTACCCGGTATAGGCGGGGAACTGATTAATCATGGTGATAAAATCCTATGGGATGATAGGCAGAAGATCTATATCCAAACTGTTAATGCGGCAGTAGAAGCTAATTTCGGATATAATATGATCGGGCTGTATGGCCCTATGAATGTTTTCCTTACGAGCGATGACATTTATCGGCGTATCATAACGTGGCATTTCTTTAAGCAAGATGGAAACTACTGTTCGGTAGAATATATCAAGCGTCGTATTTGGCGATTTCTTTATGGAACAGATGGTAAGCACTGGGACTTTGTAGATCCTACCATAGGGGCTCCACATCCGGCTGATAGTTGGCCCGGAAGCCTAGCTGATCCTGATGATGCCTTTATCGCGGATACAAGGCAAATCAGCATAACGTTCGGTGTTCACCGTAATGCCCATATTCGCTTTGTCATGGGAAAGCGAACCGTGACTGGTGGAGGAATTATCAATTACGTAGGCTGTAATGGAATTGAACCGGCGTTTGGAATATTTATCCCAGGACCTCCTCCAGCTCCCTTTGGGGCCTGGGACATAGGAACTGACACAACGCCAATGCCTACCGGGATTGTACCTCCAGGTGGAATTTATATAAATGATCTTGAAACAACCTACGAACGATAT